>CEOC01054372.1_pt1 | contig 19546 bp, 16 predicted proteins | sample 356191 | NCBI WGS metagenome assembly CEOC01 (sample SAMEA2619952, study PRJEB7988) | marine metagenome | biome: marine biome (ENVO:00000447); feature: deep chlorophyll maximum layer (ENVO:xxxxxxxx); material: "saline water (ENVO:00002010), including plankton (ENVO:xxxxxxxx)" | depth 17 m
CAAGCAAGATCAATATTTGGAAAAGAATTTGAAAGTGCAATCAAGGATATAAACGCAACTAGTATATTTTGCAGTGCTTCCGGTCACATCCCAAGTGTTTCGCAGCAAAATTCTTCTGGGAGCGAATTCTCCCTCAAACTTCAATCAAGAGAGCCAGTCCGATTTAAAGGTATTGAAATTAGTAACTTTAATGGCCAAATAACAAAAAAATCATCTTTGATCGCAGGAGCCTTTCCCAAGCTTCAAATTGCAAATGGTTCTGGACAGTTAAACATCGAAATTGACTCTAATGGGAGCGAAGAAATTTCAAAAATTAATTTCAAATTACGTGAAGCAAGTAAAAATCTTCTTTTCCAAGATTTGATTACTGCTAAAAAACAAGGCTATTTTAATGTATTTGGAGATCAGGAAGACGAATTTGTTTCAAGCAAATTTCAAAGTCGAAGCGAAGGTATTTTGAACTTATCGCTTCAGGCTGAAGGACCAATTAATAATCCTCTACAATTTGAAGGAACAGGAATGATTCAGTTAAATGAACCTAAAATTGGACAAATCAATCTTTTAGGAAAGATCAGTGAAGGATTATCAAACTTAAAGATACCTCTCCCTTCAGGTGCCTTTTCGTTTAACGAACTAATAATTCCTTTTAAACTTAATAACGAAACAATGAGCTTTGATAATTTACAACTCACAGGTCCGATATCAAAAATTAGTTCTAGAGGAAGTTTCAATTTATCATCTGGCACTGTAGACATTATTGCCAGGCTTAGTTTGATTGGAAACCTCCCCTTGCCTCTTATCAAAAATTTAGTTCAGTTGGTAGACCCAATTTCGAGAATGGCTGAAATCAAAATAACTGGTAATTTTAGCAAACCGAAATGGGAACTTCTTTTGACCAATAATTAACGAAATTTATAATTTGTAATTAAAGGAGAAAAACTTGTGAGTAATCGAATATTGCATGATTGCAAAATTAAGTTTTGCTGATCTTATAAAATAAACAATACACAGGAGGAAATCACTTTGGACTTAAGCGAATTAAAAGGCATCATTAATTTAATGCAAAAATCAGATCTCACGGAACTTGAGATCGAGTTACAGGATTTGAAACTCAGACTGGCTAGACCAGGTGCAGGGCAAGCGGTCTACGAACCAATAATAAAGCACGCACCACAGCAGCAACCTGTGCCCACATCTACTGATGATTCAAAAGCAAAAGCCTCTTCTCATGACGATGGCACAGAGACTTTCAATTCCCCTATGGTAGGTACTTTCTATCGTAAACCATCCCCGGACGACCCACCCTTCGTTGAGATTGGTAAGAAAGTAAAGACAGGAGATGTTCTTTGTATAGTTGAAGCAATGAAAGTAATGAATGAAATTCAGTCTGAATTTAATGGTGAAATTGTAGAAATATTAGTTGAGGACGGAGAGAGCGTGGAGTATTCTCAACCACTCTTTAAGTTTCGAAGGGCGTAATCGAATGATCCGAAAAATCCTCATTGCAAATCGAGGTGAAATTGCACTGCGCATCGTAAGAGCCTGCAGAGAATTAGGAATACAAACACTTGCCGTTTATTCAGAAGCAGATGAACAATCGCTCCATGTACAACTCGCTGATGAAGCCATATGTATCGGACCCGCTCCAAGTAATGAAAGTTATTTAAGAGCTGACCGTATTTTGAGTGCAGCTGAGATTGCTGATGTTGACGCTATTCATCCAGGCTACGGCTTTTTATCTGAAAACGCTGAGTTCGCCGAACAATGTGAATCTTGTAATATCACATTCATCGGTCCACGCTCTGATACGATTCGTAAGATGGGTGACAAAGCCAAAGCTCGGGAAACGATGGAAAAAGCCAAGGTTCCCATCATTCCCGGAAGTGAAGGTGCAATACACGATGAGAAAGAAGCCCTCAAAGTTGCTCAAAAAATCGGTTTTCCAGTAATAATTAAGGCCGTCTCAGGAGGCGGAGGCAGGGGTATGAGAATTGCCCACAATGCAGTTTCATTCACCAGGGAATTTCAATCAGCAAGATTAGAAGCTCAAAAAGCTTTTGGGGATGGATCTCTTTATGTCGAAAAATATTTGGAAAACCCAAGGCACATTGAATTTCAAATCATGGCCGATAAACATGGCAATGTCGTTCATCTTGGTGAGCGAGATTGCTCAGTTCAGAGAAGACATCAAAAAGTAATTGAGGAAGCTCCCTCGCCTTTTTTAGATAAGACTCTGCGAAACCGCATGGGGAAAGCGGCCATCAAAGCAGCAGAAGCTTGTGATTATGTCAATGCCGGCACCATTGAATTTTTGGTCGATGCAAAAGGAAATTTTTATTTCATCGAAATGAATACTAGAATTCAGGTCGAGCACGGAGTCACTGAAGAGGCGACCGGAGTAGACTTGATCAAGGAACAAATTCAAGTTGCATCAGGTAATCGACTCAGCTTTTCACAAAAAGATGTAGTTCTAAGTAAACACGCAATTGAATGCAGAATCTGCGCAGAAAACCCTGCAAGAAACTTCATACCCTCGCCTGGTACGATTGATTTATATTACGCCCCAGGCGGGCATGGAGTCAGAGTTGATTCTCATGCGTACGGAGGATACACAGTTTCTCCGCACTACGATAGCATGATTTGTAAGCTAATTACCTATGGCAGAACTCGAAAAATTGCGATGGATCGAATGTATCGTGCTCTAAGTGAATATATAATTAGAGGAATTGATACCAATATCGAATTTGTTAAAGCAGTCGTGCTTGATCCAGCATTTAGGCAAGGAGAAGCAACAACTTCTTATGTCGAAGAGTTCTTAGCTCGTGCCCCAAAAGATTTATTTGAAAATGATAAAAGCGATTAACTACTCATCAAAATGACAAAGAAGAAACCAGAAACCGAGGAAGAGATAATACCAACTATTTCAGAAGAATCAAGTGAGCTCGGAACGATCAGAATCAATCACAGTGTTGTTGCTGGGATAGTTCGATTAGCAACTCAGTCCGTTCAAGGAGTGGTGAATGTAGGGGGAGGTGGTGTCGTCGAAGGATTGACCGATTTCTTCTCTAAAAAAGAGTCCGAGCGGGGGGTAAAGGTTACTGAATCACCTGAAGGTGGATATGAAATCGAAGTCAGGGTGGTTCTAGAGTTCGGTGTAGATTTAGCAAAAATAGGTATGCAAATCCAGGAAGCAGTACGAGACCAAATCTTAGCAATGACTGGAAATCATGCCAAAAATATAGATGTCGTTATTGATGATATCAAAATGGACTCTGGGGATAAAGATTCAGATGATGATAATTGGACATCAAATGCCTCAAACTAGCTATTGAATGCCATTAGATCTTGAAAACTTTTGGCTATGGGATCTAGAAGACGCGGTCACTAAACCTGTCTGGTGGTACTCTTGGGTACTACTTGGATTATTAATTCTTATTCTTTGGATTTCCAAACGAATCAAGAAAGACCTAGTACCGATCTTGTCTGATGAAGAAGGCAATGTAAGAATAACTCCGCATGCACTTCAGGAACTTGTCAGTAAATCGTGTATTGAAATGGAAGGCATTCATGCACCTTCCACGATCATCAAATGTCAGAATGGAAAAGTTCGATTGTTAGTCAGGTTGCAAGTGAATACGAATTGCAATGTAAAAGAAGCTAGGCAAGAACTAAGAAAAAAGATCGAGAGTATAATGGTTGAAAATCTTTGTTTTTCGAATTTTGGAGGAGTTGACTTAATCATCAAGGGTTTTAAAGACTCAAAATAATTTATTGCAACTCCTCTACCTCTTAAGAACTGGTTTGGAAAACTCTATGGGTAATAACTTGCCCCTTACCTCTGCGTACCAATCTGAAGATCGTTTTTGTTTTATAAACTCAGATGTAATGTAAGCAGTTCCAATTGGAGTCTTAGCCAAGGGAGAAAACCCTCCAGACAATACCCTGCCTGCACTGGTTTCGTTAAAAAAAACAGAACTTCCTTCGCGCGGAATTCTTCTATCGCGAACTTCATAGTGCAAAACTTGACCAAAATTTTTCTCATTCAGTTGTTTTTGCAAAGCCATTTTACCCACAAAATCTTCTTTATCGAAGCAAGCAGCCCACAACAACCTAGCCTCGACTGGAGAAATTTCTTCAGAAATCTCATGCCCGTGGAGACAGAAACCAGCCTCCAGTCTCAAGGAATCACGAGCCGCAAGTCCAACCCAAGAAGTATCTGTAGATGATGATGAAATTAAGCTCGCAAATTTTGACAAGACACTAATTGGTAAAAAGATTTCAAATCCGTCTTCTCCTGTATATCCAGTCCTAGCAATGTAGCTTTGTTCTCCCCATATTTCCCTTTTGGCAAAATGCATGCGAGAGATATTGGAGCAATACTCTGGCATTAATTTGGTAAGAAAGTTAATTGCTTTTGGACCTTGCACTGCTATCAACCCATAATCATCTGAAAGATCCGTAAGAGAACATTCGAAGGACTCTACAAAAGTCTGTAAATGTAAAAAATCTTTCTGAGCATTGGATGCATTTACACAGAGAAAAAATTCATACGAAGATATTCGATATACAATCAGATCGTCGATTACACCTCCGTTTTCGTTACACATCAAAGAATAGATAGCCTGTCCATCTTGAATTCTATTTAAATTATTAGTGAGAACATAATTCAAAAAATCAATTGCCTCTGGTCCCTTGATTAATATCTCGCCCATATGACTCACATCAAAAAAACCAAACTCCTCACGAACTCTCAGATGCTCAGCTACAGAACTGCCATACGAGACCGGCATATCCCAACCAGCGAAAGTAGTAAACTTGGCGGAGTTACTGAGGTGAAAATCGTGAAGTGGTAATCGTTTTACATTATTCATAGAGATCAAGGCTTGCCTTCATCTTTACCAAAGACTTTCCTGTCTAGAAATGATAAAAGACCCAGTCAAAAAAATCATTCGCATTTAACAAATGACAATCGAACTTGTTTTAGCAATAAGTCTAACGATTGGGATCTCAGCACTTTGCTCAACCCTCGAAGCTATGATTCTCAGCATTACCGTAGCTGAAATTGAATCTCTTAAGGAGAAAAAACCAAAAAAAGGAAAACTTCTCGAAAAATTTAAAATTGAACTGGAAGAAACCAGTTCAGCCATTCTAAGCTTAAATACCATTGCTAATACACTCGGAGCCACCCTTGTGGGAGGGTTAGCTGAAAAAACCTTCGGTAGCCAAGGTAACAGCCTTCTTATTTTTGCTCTTGGTATGACTTTAGGAATTTTATTTTTCTCTGAAATCCTTCCTAAAAACCTAGCTGTCTCATATCGCTACGAGATGGCACAGAAACTCGTTATTCCACTGGCCATAGTAAGATGGTGTATGGCACCAATTTCTAAAATTTGTAAGGTTACAGTTAGAGCTATTGTGCCTCCCAAAGACAAACAAACAGAAAGCGACGAGCAGGAAATCATTCTTTTAGCACAGAAAGGTGCGAAAGAAGGAACATTGACGAGCGAGGAGAGCGACCTGGTTACTAACGCCCTTCAACTAGACAACCTAAAGGTAGAAGAAATAATGACTCCAAGAACAGTTATGTTTGCTCTAGACGAAACCTTAACTGTTGAGCAAGTATTTAGAGAACACCCAAATATTCCTTTCGCAAGAATTCCGCTAACCCAGGAAAACATTGATCATGTCTCTGGTCTAGTAAGACGAAGAGACCTGCATAGTGCCATAGTGGATGGGAAAGGTAAAAAAACGATCAGGGAATTATCCAGGGAGGTTATTTTTGTCCCTGAAAACGCAACCGCAGACAAAGCACTTAGGTTATTGCTCAACGAGCATTGCCAATTAAGCGTAGTAGTGGATGAATATGGCTCTGTAGCTGGTGTTTTAGCTATGGAAGACATTATCGAAAGTATTATCGGGCAAGAGATATTTGAACATGATGATATTGCAGTCGACATGAGAGAATTGGCGAAAAGACGTCATGAGTCTCAAAAACTCAAAAAAAATAAATAAATCGATAGATGTCATTTTCCTTATCAACTTCCTCCTATTGGATTCATGATTTAAGCCCATTTCTCTGGAGGTTCCCCGGTGAATTAGCTAATTGGGGTCCTGGAGGAATAAGGTGGTATGGAATATCTTATTTGCTGGGTTTTATTTCTGCTTATTTTCTTCTTAAATTATACTTTAAACATAATCGAAGTCCTTACGATCAAGAGCAGATTATGAATCTTATTACTTTTCAAATAATAGGAGTTCTGATTGGAGGAAGAATTGGGTACTTGCTTTTATACCAAGGTGAAAAATTTCTTAGCGACCCCTTGACGATTTTTAGAGTCTGGGAAGGAGGCATGGCCAGCCATGGTGGATTCGTTGGAGTCTTTGTTGCCACACTTTGGTATGCTAAAAAATCCTCTCAAAGTATTAAGCCAATCGGCGATTTAATCGTTTCGATCGTTCCTCCGGGGCTATTTTTCGGTAGAATAGCAAATTTTATTAATGGAGAGCTTTGGGGGAAAGTAACCCAGGTTGAATGGGGAGTAATCTTTCCCAAGGCACCTGATTTCGCTTTGGGAATGGCTAGACACCCCTCACAGATTTATGCGGCAATTTCTGAAGGACTGATTCCATTTATTTATATTCAATGGAGATTTTGGAGGTCTTCGATAACAAATAAATACCCTGGTCAATTAGCAGGAGAATTTCTAATTCTTTATTCCATTGCCAGAATATTCAATGAACTTTTTCGGGAACCAGACGCCACTTTGCTTTTCGGAATAAGTCGAGGTCAGTTTTATTCAATTTTCCTCCTAATTGGTGGTGCTTTGATTGTTTATTGGGCAAGAAAAGCTAAAGATACCGCAAAATAAATCTAGATACTTGAAAAGTTGTTCACTTTTAAACCCTAATTATTTTCGTTTTGTCAATTATTTGTCTTTGACACCATGAATACTTAGGGGAGAAATAGAATTTAATTACTTTACTATGCTCGCCAACATATTTGGATTTCTATCAAACGATATCGGTATTGACCTTGGAACCGCCAACACCTTGGTTTTTGTACGCGATCGGGGTATTGTCTTGCGTGAGCCAAGCGTAGTTGCCAGGTACAAAACGAGTAAAAAAGTTTGTGCTGTGGGTGCAGACGCCAAACGAATGCTAGGAAGAACACCTGGAACTATTGAAGCACTACGACCGATGAAAGATGGCGTCATTGCGGACTTTGAAATATCTGAGGCTATGCTTCGGTATTTCATTGAAAAAGTAGACAAAAGAAAATTGGTACCACCCCGCGTAGTGATCGCAGTCCCATCTGGAATCACCGCCGTAGAAAAAAGAGCCGTTAAAGATTCTGCCATTCGTGCTGGGGCAAGAGAAGTTTTGCTGCTCGGAGAACCAATGGCTGCTTCGATTGGGGCAGGTCTTCCTATCGATGAAGAATATGCTAACATGATTGTAGATATCGGGGGAGGTACTACGGAAGTAGCAATTATTTCTATTTCAGGTGTTTCATACCAAAGAAGTATTCGTGTCGGTGGCGATGAATTGGACGAAGCAATTATTGCTTACATGAAAAGAGCTTACGGACTTTTAATCGGGGAAAGGACAGCTGAAGAAATTAAGTTTAGCGTTGGTTCAGCAGCAGCAATTGACTCAGGAGAGTTGAGCATGGATGTTAGAGGTAGGGATGCCACTGCGGGGCTTCCCAAGACAATCCACATCACATCACAAGAAATCCGTGAGGAAGCGCTTAAAGAAGTCGTTTCCCAAATTGTGGATTTGGTCAAAAACGCACTCGACAGATGCCAGCCCGAACACTCTGCTGATTTAATCGACAGGGGAATAGTGCTTGCTGGAGGTGGTGCACTTATCCGTGGCTTGGATCAGGTAATAAGTGACGCAACCGGTCTTTCCGTCATACAGGCTGAAGACCCACTCTGCTGCGTTGCCAACGGTACAGGTAAATTTCTTAATTTGCTAGGTACTTTGAGCCGCGAACAAGTTGACCGATTAGTCACTCAATAGTTGGGCACCATTGGCCAATAATAAACAAAGGCCAAATGGAAAACCCTTCTTTTTTCTGGGAATCATTCTTGTTGCTTGGCTATTAGTCCCAACCGCATGGAAAATTATATTCAAATCAGCATTTGACGAGTTTCATGCTCCCATCTGGGAAGCGAGTAGCCGAATTCGTGATCTGTCCCATTATTGGGGTCATATTTCAGACTCCAAAAATACGCTCATCGAGAAAGGCCGTGACCATCAGAGAATCTTATCGGATGCCTATTTGCAAATAAGCAGGAAAGAAGATCTCGATAGGGAATTGAAAACCCTACGAATATTAAATAAGGAAATTCGGGATTTAGAAAAATCTCTTAATGTTTTACCCGCTCTGTCAGTTTCTCCAGAGTTAGCCAGGGTCACACATCGGACTATTTCAGGCTGGTCTCAAAATTTTGAGATAAATAAAGGAAAAAACTTTCAAATCAATCAAGGAGCGGGTGTTATTTCGGCAATCGGAATGGTAGGCAAAATAGAAAAAGTTAGCTCCCGCTCTTCAACGGTCCAACTTTTAACCAATCAGGAGTTCCGAGTTGTTGCTCATATAAAAGAAGATGAAAGGCCCATTACTTATAGAGGTGCAGGTGTTTCGTTCGGCAGGCAAAATCTTGGTTTCATAATGGATATTCCTCAAGATGTATCAATTCCCGAGGATGGTTTTCTTGAAATTGTCAGTTCATCCCTCGGAGGAACTTTTCCACAAAATTTAAGCATTGGAAAGGTCTTCGAATTAGAACCTAGTGTGGACGGTTTGTTCCAAAGCGCTCAAGTTATTTTAAGCTCTGATCTTAACATAATCAAAGAAGTGACGATCCTAAACAGTGATTATGAATAAGATTTCCAATTATTTACTTCTTTTAGCCGCAGCTCTTTACTGCTTCATCCTGCACCTATTTATAACCTTTCTTAATTCAACTTTCGCTCAAATTGGAATTTACTGTTTGATTCCATCACTTTTTCTTTTTACCCCACCTCTACTAAGTAAGAATTTCTCCCTAGTTTTAATCATTTTCAATGGTTTCATGCTAGACTATCACCACCATTTACCCCTTGGATTTAATGTTTTTTTACTTGTCGGCTTGCATCTGTTGACTCAGGGGAATTTTAAACTGAGTAGAAACTATGAATCGAGCGTTAGCAGAACCCTGCCAATTCTCATAAATGTTTCTTTTTTCTTCTGCTTATATTTTTTTACGCAGATGCAGATATCTTCCTCAAACGAATGGAATCTTTCAAAATTCTTTATCGACTTATTAATTTCAACAATCATGTTGATCTTTTTCCTAAGGCCTCACCTTCAGATTCTCCAGATCCTTAGTACGAAGTCCCATTCGTTACCCATCAATAAATCACTGGTAAAAGAATAAGATGGAGGTGTTTTTTCCAGAAGGCCGTAGATTAATTGTCTTTAAAATACTCTTCGGCATCTTATTTGCCACCTTAAGTATTTTTTTGATCTATCGCCAATTTTTCCAATACCATGAATTTAAAGAGCAAGAAAGGAAACAGGGCCAAAGAAGAATCATTAGACCTGGACCAAGGGGGGATATTTTTGATCGAAATGGAAGACTGCTTATTGGCAATCAGGCTCACTTCTCTGCAAAACTTCACATAGGGTCTATCGATCAAGAGATTTGGGAAAAAAAGAAAAAACTTCGGAATACTTCCATTCGCCTTTTGGAAGAACTTAAGAAAAAGCCTTATTTGGAAGTAGAACAGCTCATCAGCTATGGATTTCAACAAGCTGAGATCAAAAATCGCTTTATTCGGTTTTCAGGGAAGGCAAGAATTGTGAATCAAGAACCTGAAAGGGTAAGTCTTTTTTTTCAAGGTAAACGAGTGGATGTGGATCAAGACAGCAACGGTAACTGGCATTCAAAAATTAATGGAATAAATTCAAACCAAAAGAGTTCCTTACAAATAAGGAACTCTCAGAAATCAATCTCTGTAAATCTTGCGAATTTATTTAAGGTTTTATTCGAAATTAATGACCAAGGAGACTTCAAAACAATTTTTCCAGTAGAAGAAAGTTCCGAAGGATCTAAAATTCTAAATTTTTTCTCTCCTAATAAACCAGCATGGGAAGGAATCTTTTCCTCAAGTGGATCCTCAATCGGATGGGAGGCTAGATTGGCCATAATTCAAAAATATACAAATTCCGTAAATCTACTGACTGGAAGAAATAAGCAATTTACTCTCAAGGAGATTATCAAACATTGGAGGGAAAAACTTCTTCTTCCAATCGAATTAGCAAGTGATCTTAAACCCATTGAATATGCTCGATTAGTGGAAGGGATAAGTGCCCACTCCCCTATTGAGGTTCAAGCAGAAGCAATCAGGCACTACCCCTACAGAGACTTGGCTTCTCATGTTTTGGGATATGTGGGTAGCGGTTACATCGCAAACCCCGAAGGTTTATCAGGCGAGGATTTAGCTACTTATGAAATAAAGGGCAGGACAGGAAAAGCTGGTTTAGAGAAGGTTTGGGACCAACATCTCAGGGGAGTCGATGGGGGCGAAATTTGGAGGGTAAACCCTGACGGAACAAGGTATGAGCAACTTGAGAAGAAAGTTTCTCAAAAAGGAAAAGATCTCACAATCAGCATAGACGCAGATCTTCAAAGAATAGCAGAAACATCTATCGAAAAAATGGTTTTATCAGTGGCTCAATCTAGAATTCTTCCTGATCAAGACTGGAGGAAGACCATCCTGAGAAGAACCAACCAAGCTCTCCTTGGGTCGAATGAAAAGAAAGTTCCTGCCCAACTATTACTCTCGGCATTTGTTGATGCTCCATTTCCTCTTAGTGGTGAGCAAGCTTCAACTGTTGCTGGTTTTCAGGGTACTTCGAATGATGCACAAAAGTTACTCAAACTTCTTTATGCCAGGGGAGTGCTGGCTAAGCCAAATCTTGAAATTGATGAATTTGAACTAGCTCCGCCACCTTTGCCCCCAGGTGCAGCTGTTCTCATTGACTTAAAAAGCGGAGAAATTCTAGCTTTAGCAAGTAAGCCAAACTACGATTTATCGAAACTAACTCCTTTCATTCCACAATCTGTTTACGATCAAATCCAAAGACGGGAGGCATGGCTACCCAGAGCATGGCATCCCGGATATGCTCCAGCTTCCCCTTTTAAATTGATTTCCGCAATTGCCGGATACAAGGCAGGTCAACTGGACGCAAATGAGACGAAGACATGTGACGGAATTTATCGAGGAATGGAATGCCATGTTTTCCCGGGAATCCATGGTGAGATGAATCTTGAGGATGCCATATCGCAAAGTTGCAATGTTTACTTTTACAGACTTGCGGAAAAAATCGGATTTCAAAACTTAATTGATACAGCAAGAGAGCTTGGGCTTGATAAAAGTCCATCAATAGAAGTCCCAAGCTTACGAGATAACCCGATTGTTCCTGATCCCAGATGGAAAAGAAAACGAATCGGAGTTCGTTGGACTTTAGAGGATACTTTTAACATAGCTATAGGACAGGGTGGGTTAAGGCAAAGCCCCCTTCAAATGGCATGCATGGTAGCCCGTATTGCTACAAACAGAAAAGAATTTAAACCAACTTTAATGCACAGTAAAAACGCCTCGCTTCCACCCTGCCCTGAACTCGGGATCGACAAAGCATTTTTGAATGAAATTATAAAAGGAATGAGGAAAGCAACAGAGCAAGGAACCGCCCGAAGGTGCCAAATCAAAGGTATCTCTATCGCGGGAAAAACGGGTACGGGTCAATGGAGAAATCATAACATGAATTTGAACCTTGCTTGGTTTGTCGGATTTGCACCTGTAGAAAAACCCGAAATTGCTGTAGCAACCCTCGTTGAAGGTGTAATCCCTCAGGATCATGTTCAAGGAGGGTTGACAGCAACTCCTATCGCCAGAGATCTAATCCAAGCCTATTTTGAACAGAAGAATGCCAAGCTAGCCTTCGGTAAAAACTAAAACATTGCCAACAAATTTAAATTATGGTCGCCACACATTCATCCATGCTCCCTCTGGGGACTCCAGCTCCTGCTTTTAATCTTAAAGATGTTGTTTCAGGCGATATGATTTCGCTCCAAAAAAAAGATACCGCCAATGGATACTTGGTCGCATTTATATGCAACCACTGTCCATTTGTAATTCATTTGCTTGAGCACCTACCTGCTCATTTTAACGAAATTCAAGATAAGGGGATAGAAGTTTTTGCGATTTCATCCAACGATATTGTTAACTATCCGCAAGACTCTCCGGAAAAAATGAAAGAGTTTTCGGAATTTCATGGATTCAAATTCCCATACCTTTATGACGAAAAGCAGGATGTAGCATGTGCTTACACGGCTGCCTGTACGCCAGACTTTTTCTTATTTAATAAAGAATTGAAGCTTTTCTATCGTGGCAGATATGATGCAACAAGACCCGGATCGGAGGCTCAAATTACCGGGGAAGACTTGCTTGGTGCAATTGATTGTTTGCTTGAAGAAAGCGTACCGCCAAAAGATCAGTTTCCCAGCATTGGTTGCAATATCAAATGGCAAGTTGGACAAGAACCCTCTTCTTTTAAGAAAAAAAGCTGAGCACTTTTTTTACTTGGTAGTCATTACATAAACTCCATCCCAATCGTCTCCTGGAGGGTTTTCCTGCATCACTTTGCAGCGATCGATAAGGATCATCGAGGGATTATCCTTCACGCCAGGAGTTACGCCGGGGCGGTTGGGTTCCAGTTCTTTGGCTTGCTCGAAGAGGGAAAGTGCACCAAGCCAATCTTGGTTTAAGTACTTATCAATGCCCTGACGGAAACAATCCAAGCAATCCTGAGTCTCCTGAGTCAATTCGTTCATAAACCCAGTAGGCTCATACATCGCCACGGGTTGTGATCTTCCTTTTACTACGATCTTATCCAAGTAACGAAAAGCGATATCATCCCTAAGTGCTTCAGACGCCAACTTCGTTTCTTCCGTAACCATAATATAAGCACCATAAGCTTTAGCTCCACTTTCACATCGAGCAGCCAAATTTACCATATCTCCCATCATCGTGTAATTAAATCGATCTAATGCACCCATATTACCAACGGTTGCTGTGCCCGTATTACAACCGATTCTAGTTTGCATTTGTGTAACGAGACCGTGACACTTACCCCATTTTTCAGCTTCGGGAACCCACTTTTCACGAAGTTCAATTTGTTTCTGTTGCATCAAAATAGCTGTTTTAACAGCTTGATATGCATGGTCATTCATAGGAATTGGGGCCCCATACATGGCAACAATTGCATCACCGATGTATTTGTCTAATGTGCCCCTTTCCTCTTGAAGAATATTGGTCATCGCAGTCAAATACTCATTCATTAGATCAACAAGACCGGTTGGAGTAAGCAATTCGGAAAAGCTTGAGAAAGCTTGAACATCTGAAAAGAAAGCTGTGATTGAGGTTTCTTCTCCCCCAAGTTGCGGTTCCTTTCCAGACTCGACCATTTGCTCAACAAGGTCAGAAGAAACATAACTACCAAACATACCCTTAAGTTTACCTTTAGCTTTCTGTTCAATGACAACCATGGCAGCCAAACCTAAAAAGGAAGTGCTAAGACCTGCACATGCAGGTGTAGTAATAGGCCAGATCACATGAGTCTCCGCAAAAGTAAAGAAACCGAAACCGATATATCCGATAAGCAGTAATATACCCGCTGCCTGCACAAGACTTGCTCGGTTCCCCTGATAAACCGCGAGTCCTCCCATAACTATGCAAACGATAAAGGTTGCGAGGTAATTCATGTCCTCGGGCATTCTCTTCAAATATTTTCCTGTTGTAAGTGTTTTTATGAGATTTCCATGAACACTTACCTTGGGGACAGAAGCTTTATCGAAAGGAGTTGGAGCTAAATCCTGAAAAGTTTTCTCTTCTGGGCCAATCATAACGATAGAATTGTTAAAGGAATCAAAGAACTGATTAATTCTTGTTAGTTCTTCTTTTTGAGACCCAAGATTTTTTTGATTTATTGCTATCGCATCCTCCACCTGTTTTCTCTTTTGCAATAAATCTTGATTCTCCGGACTTAATTCAAGTGCTGAGAGAATTTTTCCCATGAAATTTGGTCCGTTCAGACTTTTAATTTTTTCTTCCAATTGAAATATACTATCTTTCACTTCATCTTGGAATCGAGCGTTCTCCAACACATCTCTCATTCCACACATTGGATTGAAATCAGATTCAAGTCTTGGTGAAACAAAATAATAACTAACACTCGTAGCCACCTGGCTCAAAGTTTCAAAGCTTGGTATATTTTGATCGGTGGGGCTAGCATTCAGCAACTTTTCAGCTTGTAAAAGGATTTCAGAATCAACACCAAGTTCTTCGATTGATTGAATGATGTTGTCAAAATCCTTATCCGGCTGATTTTCAAACGCTCTACCAAGCAAGGTCTTAAAAATGGGCCGTATGAGTTCCAAATATTTTTTGTACTCTCCATCCCCGTATAGCTTTTTAGCTTTGCGTAAAAGTTCTTCTTCTTCAAGAAGATCAGTCCACTTTGAAAACCAATTTACTTCGACAAATTGGCCTTCTGCCATGTTTGAAGTGATCAAAGCATTGCCATTTGAGTCTAATATCCGAAGCATTTGGTTATCGCTAGAGATCTCTACGGAATCTTGCCCCAAACTATAATAGGCCAACAATGCCTCTAAACCCAGAGTGAAGAACTTCTTTTCGTAAGTAAGTGGAACTTGGTTTGGTAAGCTATCAACCAACCGGTAATCTAAATGCTGTGTATTCTGTTGACTCTTATCTGAATAGATGAGCATCAGGGAATTATTATGCTCCACCAACTCCGTTGGAAAGGTTCCATTGAGTTGCTCTATTCTTGCTTGTTTAGAACTTATTTCAGTACTAATTTTTTCGAGTTCCTCTCTTTTTTCTGCCAGTTCTTTTCCTGCCAATAAGACCTTTGAGCTCACTTTTTCCAATTTCTCATTTAAACCTTTGATCTCAGCTTTTATATTTCGTTCAGCTCTTTTGCTCTCTTTATCATTCAATGGCTTCTGATTTGAACCTTCATGTTCGGCAAAAGAAACCTCAATTTCCTTTAAACGCTTTTCTTTAATCTCAATTTGCGGACCGATAACTCCGGAAAGTGCTGGATTTGCATTTATCGCTACTTGCAGATTTTGAAGTGTAACTTTCAATTCTTTCTGCTCTGCCATCATTTCATCTTTGTTAGGGACACTCGAAGAATTGGTTTCTCCCCGTGGAAGATAAAATCTTAAAACATCATCAATTTCCTTCTGTTTCCTTTCGATTTGGGGAGAAATTACCGCAGCTATTGCTGGATTTGCTTTCAGGGTGGCGGAAAAATTATCGATCACTAATTGTGCTTCTTTGATTTTTGCATCGTGGTCTTTCACACTTAAAAGTTGTTTTGTAAGTTGTTCTTTTTGTCCGGTGAGTATTGCTATTTCAGATGCGGACTGACCAACATTAGCTTGTATTTCATCCCTTTGAGTTGAAAGGATTGAAATTTCGGAAGTGTACTTTGCAATCAAATCAGAATTTTCCCGGGGAAGTTCAAAGATCAATTTACTTTGTTTTCCTCCTAAAAGATTGTATGCGTGTGATTTTCCACCAGAGGGGAACCACAAGGGTACCCAGCGTGGAATTTCATCAACAGCTTGGTATGGCGGCACTGTAAATGAGCCAAGCCTCCCAAGATGTTCCCCGTTTTCATAATTAATTAGTGGGTAAGTGGGTGACTCAGGGTAATGATATTTCCCAGAATTTAGCGATGAGCCCCAAGAATAACCATCCTTGAATAAAGGCGGAAACGCACTGGCTCCAACATCTTTGACATATGGAGTAGGCACTCCAGAATATAAACATCCAAGAACGACCTTTTCAGGATATTTAGAAACAAGTTCCCCCAACGCCATATCACTACGAAACGAATTCTCACGAGGAACCATCTTAGACATGCTTTTGGGTGTAAAGCCGAAGTCAAAAGCTAGTACTCTTGCATTGCCGCGTTCAATCAATGCGAGAGCCATATCCCTAAAAAACGCACGATCCCAGGGTCTTTCTCCCACATCGTCCATTGCCAATGTCGAAGCATCAAAATTGACATAGGTAACTTTAGGAATTTTCGGAATTGAAAGATTACCCTCAACAACTATGGTTTCATTACCATCAAAAGATGATTGAGGAACTTCTCCCCGGAACTGCATCCTCCAATCCACAGATTTAGTCTTGAGGTAGTCAAGGAAGCCAAAATAATTCAGACTAGACCAAATAATTGGAATAATCAGGAGACAAAAGAAAGTGATTTGAGACTCTTTACTAAATTTGATCATTATACTCTCGGGATTATTATCTTATTTAGCATCTCCACCGACCTCATATCCGCAAGTAGAAAATCCTGCTGCATTATTTACTGAGTTTAATCTTGGACAAATTCACTGATTGCTTACGCTTCCAGTTTCTTGAATCACTATGACAGAATCAAACACGCAACCTCCTGCTCCAGAAGAGCAACAAAAAATAAAAAACGAAGCGTCTTGGGTAGAGCTCCTTAAAAGTGAAATTGGAAGGGTCATTGTAGGGCAAAAATACCTCGTCGATCGTTTAATCGTAGGATTACTCGCGAACGGACATGTTCTATTGGAAGGCGTCCCTGGATTAGCAAAAACGCTTGCAGTAAAAACCCTCTCACAATGCCTGCGTGCTGACTTTAAACGCATACAATTCACACCAGACTTACTTCCAGCGGATGTACTTGGAACCTTAATTTACAGCCCAAGTAAGGGAGAATTCACCACTAAGAAAGGACCTATATTTACAAATTTGTTGCTTGCTGATGAGATAAACCGTGCTCCTGCTAAAGTTCAAAGTGCTCTGCTTGAAGGAATGCAGGAGAGACAGGTTACAATTGGAGATGAAACTTATCCCCTCCCCCAACCCTTTTTAGTACTAGCTACCGAGAATCCGATTGATCAAGAAGGGACTTACCCTCTCCCTGAAGCACAAATGGATCGCTTCATGCTAAAACTGGTGGTTGATTACCCTGATCGCGAAGACGAATTAAGAATACTTAATGCCAATGCAAATGTTTCAGTTTCACACACGGTAAACCCGGTTGTAGATGCTGAGACAATTTTTAGATCAAGGAAGCTCATTGACGGAATTTACCTTGATGAAAAGTTGAAAGGATACCTTGTTGATGTTGTCTTAGCTACTCGAAACCCGGATACATATGGTGTATCTGAGCTTAGTGCTTTTATCCGTTTTGGAGCTTCACCTCGGGCAACAATCAGCCTAGCCCTTGCGTCCAAAGCAGTTGCTTTCATGAATGGAAGGAGCTTTGTAACCCCACAGGATATAAAGGATGTAGGTTTAGATGTACTTCGGCACCGAGTGATTGTTACCTATGAAGCGGAAGCTGAGAATGTCACCAGTGACGACATCATTAAAAAGATTTTTGAAACCATCCCTGTCCCTTAATACTTTCTACAATCTCAGACCTCAGGTATGAAAGAACCGGATCAGGAGTTTACCAGAGAAATTCTCCGAAAAGTCAGGCAGATTGAAATTAAGTCCAACCGCTTAGTTTCTGAAGTCTTATCTGGCTCCTACCAAAGTGCATTCAAGGGGCAAGGAATTGATTTTGAGGAGGTTCGGGAATACCAGCCCGGCGATGAGGTAAGATCAATTGACTGGAATGTAACTGCAAAAATGGGAATTCCTTTTGTTAAGCAGTACCGAGAGGAAAGAGAGCTGACTATTTTGCTCGCCGTCGATATCAGCGAGAGCACCACTTTTGGTTCTGAAAAAAGATCGAAAAGAGAGCGGATGGCCGAGTTAAGTGCACTATTAGCATTTTCTGCTGCTCGTAATGGTGATAAAGTAGGGCTTCTTCTCTTTTCCGAAGATGTAGAGCAGTACCTTCCTCCCGCTAAAGGCCAAAAGCATGTGCTGCGTATCCTCCGTGAAATTTTATTTTATCCAAATAAAACTAAAGGTACTAACCTAAATGAGGGTCTACGCTTTATTAATCAAGTTATGCGTAGAAGGGCGGTTGTTTTCTTTGTCTCTGATTTTACGATGCCAGAGTCTGAAAAAATAGAGGATGAAAACATGGAAGATCTTTTTTACAAAGAGATTTCATCGACAAAGAGAAGACACGATTTGATTTGTGCACAAATAGAAGATCCTCATGAAGTTTCTCTTCCCAAGTCTGGGCTAACAACTTTTGAAGATGCTGAATCTGGAGAAGTCATCACGGTAGATTTATCAGACAAAAATTTCCAAAGAGAATATGTTAATGCAATTCAATTCAAACATAACGATTTCAGTGGAAAACTTAAACGAAGAGGAATCGATACTTTTAAGTTTTCCACGACAGTCGATTTCGATAAATCTCTGAAAGAATTTTTTCATTTAAGGAAATCTCGCAGAAGATAATACCCATGCAAGATTTCTCAGCCAATGCCGATAAACCTTATCTGTTAGACCCTACTGTAGAAAGTGATGGCCCTCTAACAATTTATAAAAGTTTATGGCAGATTCTCTTGGAAAACTACACTTGGATTTCCATCCTCTCGCTGGCACTTATTGTAATAGTCTTTGTTTTTTATTCTATTCGGAAAAGAAAAAAGGGTAGCCAAACCGAAACCATTGAGGAAAGAGTTGATCCATACGAAGAAGCACTCCTAGCTATTGAAGAGCTTCAAGGGAGGAAATTGAAACTCGAGCCAAAGCCATTTGTTTTCAGGTTATCCGAAATCCTCAGGATCTATGTGCAGAAAAGATTTCAAATGCCCGCCATGGAACTTACTGGTGAAGAGTTTATTGTGGAGATTGCATCCAACCCCTTCTTCAGTCGAAATTACGAGGATTTACTAAGAGATTTCGTGGACCAGGGAGACCGAGTTAAGTATTCCAAAGAAGCCACGGAAACCAGTCAAATCAACCTGCTACTTGATTCAGCACTCTTCTTTGTCAAAGATACCAACAAACGTATAGAGGACCAGGAACAGGCGAAGGATGATGGTGGAAAACTGGCCCCAATTAAAAACTGATGGAAAACTTTGAATGGAATAATCTAAGCTTGGGAGAACCATACTGGTTATTCTTACTTTTATTACTTCCCGGAGTTCTTTGGTTATGTCGAAGAAAAAAGAAATTTCAGGCAATCAAATTTCCGAGTATCATAGATATTAAAAAGACGCGAAAATCATGGAAGGCAAAACTGCTTTGGCTTCCAAAGCTTTTTTTCTACCTAGGCCTAGTCCTCACTATATTATCAATTTCGAGACCAAGACTGGATCAAAGTACTCAAAGAATTGTGTCAAGTGGAGTAGATATCGTATTGGGCGTAGATTTATCGGCGTCTATGTTGGCCCTTGACATGAGTCCCTCCCCAAGCGAGCCAAATACCCGGTTGGATGTGGTCAAAGAGGTCATACAGGAATTTATTGAAAAAAGAAAATATGACCGTATTGGCTTGGTTGCTTTT
>CEOC01006230.1_pt1 | contig 19438 bp, 29 predicted proteins | sample 356191 | NCBI WGS metagenome assembly CEOC01 (sample SAMEA2619952, study PRJEB7988) | marine metagenome | biome: marine biome (ENVO:00000447); feature: deep chlorophyll maximum layer (ENVO:xxxxxxxx); material: "saline water (ENVO:00002010), including plankton (ENVO:xxxxxxxx)" | depth 17 m
TTTTGAACTGCCATTGTGCCAAGACCTAAGTTTGATCTTGCTGTAGAAGCTGAAGCTAAGTCAGATAAGTTTGAAGCCTTTGCTACTTTACTATCTAATTGTGTTTGAGCATTAGAAGATAGGGTATTGATAAATTGAAACTCTGCATTTGTAACAGATCCATCAGCAACCTTTGTAGCATCAATTCCTGTACCTATTTGAGAATTAGAGACAGTTCCTGTTAAGGCACTTGCTGGATAACTAGTTGCATCTTGTAAGTCAAAAGCTGGAGTTGCATCAGAAGCACCAAGAGCTAGAGATACACCACCATAACTTACAGTAGAGTTAGCAAGACTTGAGTTTGCTATGTTTGATAGTGTGTTAGAAGAACCACTAATAGTTTTGTTAGTTAGTGTTTGTGATCCTGTAAGTGTAGCTACAGTAGAGTCTATCGCAAAAGTTACATTGTTGCCTGATGCTGTAGAGTCAATACCAGTGCCACCTAATAAGCCAAGTGTTTCACTATCTAGGTCAATAGCTATTGTGCTAGATCCGTCAGAAATATCTAAGTCTTGAGCTGTTAATTGTGAGTCTACATAAGCCTTAATAGATTGCTGTGAGGCAACCGCAGTTGCACTATCAGAGGACATATCATCTTCATCTTTAAATGCAGTACCTGATATTGATGTGTTAAGGACAGGGCTGGTAAGTGTTTTGTTTGTAAGTGTTTCAGATCCAGCTAATGTGGCAAAGTCATTATCAGATAATGCTGTGTTAAATTGGGCAGTTGTTCCTGTAAGGGTGTTACTGCCTAGCGAGATAGACTTATTCGATAAGGTGACTGTGCCTGAAGTGACAAATGCTTTTGTGGATTGTTGTGAAGGAGGAAGTATAGCACTATCACTCGCCATGTTATCTTCATCGACAACAGGATTAGCTGGATTTGTAAACACTGAACCGACATATACAGAGACTGTGGTATCGCCTGAATTGATAGATCCACTGTCAAAAGTGAAGGTTACTGTCGTGTTCGGTGAGGAAAATGAACTTGTAGCAATTTTACCAAAGATTGTACCTGTGTTAGATCCTACAACTTTGACTCTACGACCTACATGATATGTAGATGTGATGTTAGCCGCAACTGTAATACTGGTAGCAGAGGCTCTCGTAAAGGTAGTAGTGCCATCACCATCACCTAATAAGAACCATTCTTTGTCGTTCCATACGGATCTGACATCTTTAAGTTGTTCTCTAATAGCGTTATTAACGTCAGAGGGTGACATACCCTCAGATATATTAACTCCGTTGATAGCTGTATTACTACTAGCTGTCGTGCTGTAACTTGATACTGTCATTATTCTACTCCAAACTGTTTTCTCATTTTGTCTAAACTATCTTCAGATTTTGTGTTTCCGTTATCTGTTTTAATAAAAAACATATCTTTTTCAGGTATGTTTCCCTGTATTAAATCTGCTCTATTATCTTTGTACCATTTCTTCATTTCTATTAGATTATCTTTTTCTACTTCGTTTAATGTATCGTCACTTCTAAGAGAGGCATCAATTAAATTTAATGTAGCAAAATATCTGTTATATCTTGAAGATTTAGGATCTAATGCTGTTGTTGCTAATTTTAAATTTTTAGGATTGTTTAAAAAATTACCAAAACTTCTAGCTGTAAATATTAAAGGCACTGCAACAAAAGGATTTGCTCCTATTGATGTACCCATAGTAGCTGTTCCAAATAATGATCCAACACCACCTAATGTTCCTCGTCTAACTAAAAACTGACTGAGGTCTGCAATTTTTTGATCTGCATGAAGTTTTGACACTTCTAGAAAATCCATAAATTGTTGTGGGTTTACTTTTGATGTTTTTAATAATTCTTGTAATGTTTCGTTTTTAAATTGTTTTTTACCTGTAATGCCTAAAAAACTCTCTACTTTGTTAGGATCAAAACTTAATAAATCACCTTTAGTAACTGTTGCACTATTAAAAGCATCTTCAAGAACTTTTCTAGTTAATTTACTATATGAATCATCACCTATTAGTTGTCTTAAATCAGCAAGGTCATTAGGAGATAAGTTCTTTTTAATAATTTTATCTGCTAATGCGTCAGGCGATATACTGCCAAATTTTGTATAACCAGTTTTAAAAATATTTGGATCTGCACTTTCAAACATTTTAGCACTTGGTTTTTGAAACAACTTAATACCATTTGCATAGAATTGTTTAGAATCTTCATATCTTCTGACAAGTTTCTCTGCTTCTAATAATTGTTCATTGTTAAGATTTAAAGGGTTTACTTTCATAGCACCCTGACCTTTAGGTAATAAAACTTTTGAAAAACTATCTAGATCATTTTCCAGTGCTTTCTTTAAAACTTTTAATCTTTTTACATCATAGCCAGTTTTGACCAAAGATTCTAAATCTTTAACGATTGCTTCATATCCATCTATTTTTAATGTACCATCTAACTTTGTTACTTTTTCTAAATAATCAAAAAAAGGATCTTTTCGTGGTGAGTCTATAGGTGACTTCATCACATCATCAATTAATTTTTGTGCTTCACGCTTTACATTTGTAGTAGGTATAAAAGCTACATCTAATTTTTTTGCAGTGCCTTTCCACAGCTCATATCTTCTATTAGCCATGCTTTTAAATGTATTGAATTTCTTTCCAGCATTTTTATACATTTCTATACCTAGATCACTTAATGAAGCATTAGGTGCGTATAAATTTAAAAGTTGATCTTTTTTATCTTCTATAGCTTTTGTTCTTTTAGCGATAGTTTTAGAAAAGGGCGATCTAACAAATGGAAAGATACCAACAACTCTTTTGTATAAATTTGCTACTTTAGCATCAGGTACATCAGATATACCAAAAGGTATTCCTGTTCTTTCAGATACTTTTGCTACAGCTTCTCTTGATTGTTTTGATCCACCAAACAATTTAGCAAAAAGAGGTTTAATAGCTGGTACTTTAGCAAATATAGTTTGCCAAGTAGCTTCAGTTTTAAAATCTGATCCTAGTCTATCCCATTGTTTTTTTGCTGATAACTCATCACCTTGAAGTAAACTTTTTACAATATCATTAACTTGTCCAGCACCTGTAGCTCCAAGAACAGCACCAGTAGTAGCACCAATTAAGCCTCCAGCAATTTTTAATGGAGGAGGAACTGGTAACATAAGACCAGTTTTTGCACCTTGTGTTGCACCAGCAATACTACCTAAAATTCCACCAGTTGCTTTTGATGTTTCTCTATCCATCAAACTACCTACAAAGGCATCTAAATATTTACTCAATGTTAGTCTCCTGTATAAATAAATTGTGAATAATCAATGACATCTATGTTGATTCTTCGTTGAGCATCATTTGTGCTTAATGCTATTTCTTCTATTGCTGAATTAACTCTATCTAAAACTCCTTTAGCACCACCTAACATACCTGTAATGTTTAGTTCGTCTTTGGCTCTCTCTACATCTTTTGCTTTTACTTCGTAGCTACCACTTTTATAACCACGAACAGTGGCTAAACTGTAAGCTAATTGATTTTCCAAGTTTGCTAATTTTGAAATAGATTCTTTTTGAAACTGGTCTAAAAATGGTAAACCTAAACCTATACTTTCTAAAGTGCCACCAGTTGATTTTGCAAGTTGTTGTAATGATCCCATAGTTCCAGCTATGTTTGGATCTGCTAAAATCAATTTTCTTAATTCATCACCAGCTTGTATACCTTTGTTACCAGCTTGAGCAATTTTAATACCATCATCATATTCAACATCAGTAACAACTGATTCATTTGAAATATTACTCCAAAAATCATTATTATCGGTAATGCTTGGAGATCCATCACCAGATGCTTGACTTGCCCTTTTAATATCACCAGTGCTTAAATTTTCTTGTCTAATAACAAATCCATTGTTTGCTAATTCAACAGCTCTTTTTGCATCTTCTTGATTATTTAAATCTAAAGAAAATTGTTTTGTTGGATCTTTAAGACTCTGAAAAGTAACATAACTTGGTTTAACAAATTCATCTTCTTTTTTTACATCAGGAAATACTAATTCTCCCTTTTTATCTCCATCTGTATATCTTAATCTATTATTTACATCTTTAGCTGTGCTAGGAATAAATTCATCTTTAACATTAGGAAATACTGGTTCACCTGTATCTAAAAATCTTAAAACTCCATTACGATCATTTTGTGTCTTTCTTTCTGCTACTGGTGCTTTATCAGTTGGGAATACTTGCTCTCCAGTATCAGTATATCGTAAAATTCCGTTTATATCTTCAGCAGTGTCTCTTTTTATTTCTGGTTTGTCATCTTTAAATACTTGTTCACCAGTGTCAGTATATCTTAATATACCTTTGCTATCCTCTGCTGTTTTTCTTTCAGGCTCTTTAAAAAACTCTGACAGTTTTGTAAGTGTGCCTAATTCAGCAAATTCATTAGCTCGTCTTTGGCTTCTTAATTGATTAGCTTGATTCATAGCAACACCTAAAGACTGACCTAAGGAAGTAGGCATTGGTGAATAACCTGATTGTGCCAATAATCCCATACCAATATCTTGAGCATAAGGGGTTTTTACAAAGTTTAATAAACCTGCTTGATTTTGTTGAGGAACTAAAAGTTTTTGGAATTTATTACCTATTGCTTGTTCTAATAAGGCTTTATATTGTTGTGACATTAAAAGAACCCTCCAAGAAGTCCTCCTCCAATTGCACCAAAGAGAGGATTACCAAACATAGAGTTACCACCTATTTGACTTGCAATATTAGCACCTGTTAATGCACCACCTAGTAATCCAGCACCTGTGTTTCTAAAGACAGGTTGTGTTGATACTGTTTGTGTTGGTACTGGTGAACCTAATGCACCTAAAAATTGATTTAGTTTCAAAAATGGTTTTTGTTGTTCAAAGTCAAATCTTGCTATGGCATCTTGTAGTTTTGCTTGTTCTATGCTTTCTCTGTCTGCACCTACTTGTGCTAGTCTTGAAACATCATTATAATCCATCTCGCCTAACTGTGGTGCTGTCATCATTGTTTGAGCCTGTAATGCTCTTTCACGATTATATTGATCTCCATAGACTTGATTAGCTAATCTACCTAATGAATCTGATAAAATTTCTTGGTTTGCACCTGATCCTAAACGACCTGCTTTACTAAATTGTGATTGTACTTTTGATGTTACATCGTCAGCCATTTGATTAAATAAGGCTTGTGAGTAAGGATTTGTCGTAGGGGATAAGAAATCTCCAGCTAATGTTTGTTGAGCCAGATTTTGTGATTGATTCAATAACGGATTTCCAGCTACAGCTCTTGCAGAGGCTAAATCTAATGCGGCTTGTGTTTCAGCGGCTGGAGCTACAAATGTATTGTTTGGAAAAAAGTTTGGTAAATCAGACTCAAATAAATCTTGGCTGTAATCAATAGCTTGTTCTAAGTATGGTCTAATAAACTCTGATGGTTCAGCAGATGATGTAGTTGTTACGTTTTGTGGTGATGATCCTTTTGACATTTTATATTTCCTTATTTAGTAAGTATGCTTTGACTCTAAATCCTTTCAATTTTCTTACCCAACCTTTTCGCCCAGCGACTTCAAGGTGAGTACAGTTTTCTTTCTTTGCAAATTTTTCTATAACTTTTTGTATTCTTTCTAACCAGTTTTCTAAATTTGTTCCTCCAGCTAAAAAGTATCGTAATACTTTTGACTGAGGGTATTGTGCTATCTCAGTTACGACAGCACTTTCGACTCTATTATTATTCCAACTAATAAATAGTTGCATACGATCATTAGCTAATCCATACAGTATATCTTTAATACTATAGGTTTCGTCTAATGCTTTTTCTAACAAAGGAGCTACTTGACTCCATATAAACTCAACATCTTCACTAGGTACTCTAGTGACTACATTACCCAATGACACAGTATGATAATGTTTGGTCTGTGTTTCCTGAACTTGCATGAGTTAAAGTTGCACTTCCGTCTGCTCTTGCAGAAACATGAAGTCCGTTTAATGCTGTTCTGCCATTTGCAGTCGTTGGCATAAAAAGTATCACAGAATTACCACTAATACGAGCATCAGTTAAGGTCGTTGATGTAGCACTAGCAGTTAGTGTTATTGTTCCTGTACTGTTAAGTTTACCATTGATCGTATTGTTCAATGATGTCGAAACTAATCGTAAATGTTGTCCTGTATCAGGTATTGATAAAGGTACTTGAGGAAATTGATTATCTGCCACCTTCAGGTCTCGCTTCTATATCTACACCTGACATGGTGTTAAAGTTACCTGTTACATTTACCCTAATCCGATGATACCTAGATGTACTCCGTAAAGGGCAAGTGCCAGTATCATTAGTGCTAACAGCATCGCCAGTTGTTGTGGTGTCAAGTTGTGATTGCCTCGTAATTGGTGTTATTGTTACAGATGTGTTTGTTGTTCCATCAACAATAGGTCTGCAATTAATTAGTGTTGATCTTTTACCTTTAGCTCCTTCAAACTCTGTCGTATCAACTGTAGCTGATAAACTATTTGCAATAAACTTTCCAAACTTATTTGCAGAGTTAAAACCAGCTAGACCGACAATACCTTCTTTGTAAAAGTATGAGTCTAATGATTTGGGAAGATTATCTAAGTCACCTAATACATCAAGGCTTTCTAAAGTAGTAAATGCCTCTTGTGATGCACTAGCAATAAACTCTAAGTCCTGTCCACTACCTGTACTCCATTTATCAACTGCATAGTTGTATATCAAGAGTTTGTTATTGGTTGTACCTGTAGCTCCTGATCCTCGATAAGACCATACAACAATACTATTGTTAGGATCGACAGCCGATGTAATACCATCAAGGTTAGATGATAAGTCATCAAAAAAGAAGTTATCTACTTTACCATTACCTATTGGTGTTAATTGTTGTCCACCAGTTAGTTTGTAAAAACCATCTTGTGCTAAAAAGAAAACCATGTTTCCATAAGAAGCAACAGACTTAGGAGCAAATGCACCAATATTATCTGCAATCTTATCAAACTGAAAAATTAATGGCACACCGACATAAGACATTCTGTAGATTGCCTTTTCCATAAAGATCACACCAGCACTTTCACCACCGACAATTGCTTGAATATTACCATGTGATCCTACAATATCTTGGAAACCTGATTGCGTTGATTGACTTGGTGTCCATGTAGAACTATCGTTGATACCTGACCACTTTACTCTTTGATTGTATACTGTGCCTGATTCATTTGTATATCCAGCTACAACAAAGTCTCTAATGACTGCAATATATTTTGCTTTGAGAGAAACAAGATCACTAAAAGCACTACTTGTACCTTCTGTAAACTTCTGAATATTGTCTGCAAAGTTTGTTGCAATAATGTTTGAACCAAACTGTGTAAATGCCCAGAAGTCTCTTGCATTTTCTGTAGTAGAGTTGTTGTAGCCACCAGCTTTACTTTTATCTTGAAAGACTAGAGAGGAGTCCATCTGATAAAGTTTGGTAGCGTCACCAGCATAGTTCGTAGAACCACTAGCACTAAAACTTGTAAATAAACCAACAGCACTACCTGTTAATCCTGTACCACTTAATGCCTGAAAACCAGCTAGGCTTTTATAGCCTTTTGCAAGAGGTAAGACATTATCAACTACTAAAGCACCTGAGTTCTCATAAGTAGGTAGGTCAGCTTGTAAATCGCCAAAATCGATCATCTATGCCACCTGTGGTGTGGACATCTGTAATGGTGATGATGTAGTAGATCCTCGTGATGAAGTTTCGTTTGCATTTTTTAATGCTTCTTTATACAGAGTTGCCCAAGTATTTATCCTTTCATCTTGCATAATAAATGGTGCTGACTCAGCCAGTGAACCATATAAATACAACTCAGGATAATTAGTTAATATTGTATTTGTTGTATTGTCGTCTGATAATGCCGATATTGTTTTGTAATAGTTTATTTGCAGGGTTGTAGCACTGTCAGGTGCTATACCTAACAATATGTTAGATCCCACTATAGTAAAATATGTCGGTTTACCGCTTGTTTGACTCGTATTATATTTATTGTAAAAATCTGTATTACTCATAAATCTTAAAGTACAATAAGGGTTGCTTTGATATATAACAGTAGTTGCCTCTAAATATCCTGTAGGCAGAGAATAACTTTGTGTACCAGCAACTGTTGTTGTGGAAGTATCAGTATTTACCATTTCTCTAACTCGCAACTCTCTATTGAGTCTAGCCTCAGTCAAAGTAATAAAATCACCTAAGTATGCAGTGAGATCACTTCTATTAAGATAGTTCGCAATAGTAGTTTTTAAATTGGAGTATGTGTCTAATGCCATTATAAGTTACCTGTATATATTCTAAAATGTCTGTTATCAGAGTCGTTTAACCAACGAAAAAATCTAGTCTTATCTAAAACTTTTCCATTGTAATTTAAGATGCCTTGTTTAGCTAATTGATGAACTACAATGTTCGGCAGTCTAGCAACACGATATCCTTTTTCATGTTCAAATGCTTTTGCTTTATATGCACCTTCGTTTTGTGCTTTTTTATTAGAATCTAAGATTTCTTTGATAGTTGCCTGATCTTGGTAGTTTTCAATATGATATTTATTCTCAGCTTCATCAACTATAAGATTTGTTTTAACTGATGATTGATCGTTAGGATCGTTAAGTGAGAATTTTTTTGCCATTACTTTATCGCTTTAGCTATCATCGCATCTATTGTGTCTTTCATGGATAAACCTTGATTACCTGAAATGCTTAACATTGGATCGTATTTACGATCACCCATAGATGTTTGCTTAGATTGTTTTTTACCATCGCCTTTAGAAATCATTTGGTCTGATTTCTTTGCGTTTTCTACAACCTTAAACAACCTTGATGTATGTTTTTTGTTTGTAAATATTGCCATTTTTTCCTCTCTATATGTAAAGGGGGTGCATTAAACACCCCCAGTCCTTTGACTACAAATAATTATGCAGTTAAGTTAAATATTCCGTAGTTTGCGTTTGGTGCTTTTGCACATAAAGCATACTCAGCTAAGAGTAACTTCTTGTCAGAGTCACCAGTCTTTGCAAGATCAGAGGTTTGGAAAGGGCGTAGGAAATCTACACTCCACATATCCATTTGTAGGATATCTACTCTGTTTGCATTTTGATGTCTGTTTGGTACGAAAGCTACTTCACCGAAATCAGATACATAAATGTCAGTAGTACCGATTGATACTCTGTCACTCGCATCTTTGTATTTCGTTGCAACTCCAGCAAAAGCTGAAGCTAGTTGCTTGTGTGATGGTGACATCATTACTGTCTCAGGCTCTCCACCTAATTCAAAGGCTTTTAAAAGACCAGCTTTTAATAGTGCCTCTGTAAAGGTTCTGTTAGTACCACCAGCGATTGCTGTTGCACCTGTACCAGCAGGAGTTGCTGATGGTGAACCATTAGTTGAGAAGTTACCAGCGGCAGAAGATGTACCTGGTTTGTTACCACCATACCATGTTCCAACAGATGCTGTTTCTCTTGCAGTTGATGCGTTACCAGCGACTTTTGCATTTTCGACTCCTACTAATGCTCTTTCCATGTCTCGCTTAAGTTCTTTACCCATCTTCGCTAACTGGTACGCCATCTGGGTACTCATTCCTGCGTTATCCACTGCATCGTCAGTACCAGAAATAGTTACTGCTTTTGCAGAGATTTGGGTGTAGTTGTTAAGTCTAACAGTTGCAGTTCTTGCATCGCCTGTGTAGTCATCACCTTCGATTTGTGCGTTTGCAGCAGCATCAGCTAGTGAGTCTGTCTGCCATTCGTATAGTGTGTTTGTTGCTGTACCTTTTGATGCGTTACTCATAAAAGGAGTTTCAGTCGGTGAAATATTGTAAATTACATCAGCTAAATCTTCTCTTATAGAGTTTGCACCATCATAGGTATCAAAAGTATTGGTTGGTTGTGCCATTACTTATTCCTTTCTATGTTGTTGTTATTGAGAATACAATTCTTGTAAAACAGAAACAGCGTCATTCACTTTTCCTGTCTTTCTAAGATTTGCTTTTTTAGATTTCAATCGCTTTGCAACTTCATTATCGTCTTGAACTTTAGCACTAGATGAACTGACGACCTTAGATACCTTTGTTACTTTTTTATTTTTCAGGTTAGCTTTTTTTAACTTATCGTAACGATAAGCATTGGCTAACATAATAACGGATCTATGATCTACTAACATATTTATTTCTTGGTCTGTATAACCAATCTCTTTGGCATAGTTTACTAAATTCTTTGTAAACTCTGCTCCTTTTTCTTTGTCAGCGTAAATAGGTAGTTTTTGAGCAAGAAGTTGTCTTTGCTGTTCAAGATAAGCGTTGTATTGTTTTGTTTGCTCCTCTTGTTTTTCAGCTTGTATTCTTTGTTGCTCTTGATTAGCTTTTTCCAATAATTCTTTTCTGCGATCTTGTTCAGCTTTTACACGAACATACTCCGCTGGATCATCTTCATAAAGCCTATCTAAATCTACCTTAGATGGTTCACTTTGTTTTAATTGTTCAGTCAATACTTGAATTTGCTTTTCGTATTGATCTCTTTTGATTTTAGCCTCCTCGTTCTGCCTAGTGTATTCATTTTTTAATTCTTCTACACTCTTTCTATCTTGTGATAATTTTTCGGTTTTACGAGTATAATCACTTTGTCGAGAATAACCTTTCGTGAGTTCATCAAGGGTGACTTCTTGTTCTTGTCCATCGACAACAACTTTATAAAGTTCCTGACTAGTTTCAGATGGTTGTTCATCTTCAATTTGATCAATTAGTTCATCATCGTCAAAAGCATCTTCGATATTCGTTTCCGAGTCGCTTACCTCTTTTGTTGATTCTTCACTTGCTGTTTCCTGAGTCTTAGAGGCTTCCGTATTAAGTAAGTTCTTCAGGGCTTCAGCCGCCTCTCCTTGATTAAGAGACTTGGGCGTTGGTGCAACAGATTCACTGGGAGTTTCTGTTGCAGAATCCATTACTGGTTGTTCTGCCATTTATATTTCTCCTGTTATTTTTTTACAATCTTGCCTGTTTCCATAACTGATTGTATTTGCATCAAGACAACTTCTAACATTCTTCTCATGACAAAAATGTTCTCTCGTTGTTCTGAATCTTTTGCTTCAGAGTTTAACCACTCATTGTGTAACTCTGTTCTAACTTTTTGTACTGCTTCTACAAAGATAGGGTTTTCTAATATGTCTTTAGCTTGTTGGCTTCTTTTAATTTCATTATCTGCCACCTGTAAATCCAAACCCTTCTTTAAATCTTGCATTTCCAAAGTTACGTTTGTTACGTTCTATGTTTTTTGCAATATTGGATCTATACACATCATCATTTCTAACTCTGTTACCACTTGAGTCTACAGACGTTAATGCTGAAGTGCCTAATAAACCACCTGTTAAATCTTCTGCTATTTTACCACTGCCTATTCCTTGTGCAGTTGGTCGATCTGTTCTGTTAATAACGCTATCTATTGCTTCACCTACAGTTATAGGGCTAGTTTGAACACTATATGTTTGAGGTATGCCTGAATAACCACCACTAGTTGTTAGTTCATAGTTACCAAGAGGATTACCTTGTACTGTATTGTAATATTGTTGAGGATTAAAAATTTGGAATGTTCCATCATTTCTTTGCTGACCATACCCAGCATCTAAATATGTTTTAATAGCATCATTAAATGTTTTTTCTCGTCTTTCTGCACCACCAAAAGCACTATCTAACAAACCACCGCCTAATACTAATAAGGGGTTAAAACTACCTGCTCCTAACTTACCAATATTAGGATCAAATTTTAATAAGATGTCACCACCGCCTTTGGTATCTATAAGATAATCATCTAAAATGTTAGAAGCTCCAAAAACAGTGCTTGGATCTTTTTTCATTTGTTCGAACATCATTTGTTCACGATCTGGTTCATCAGGTCTATCACTTATTCCTTGCTCAATAGGAACACAACTTTTAATTACTGGATCATAAATATAACCTTCAGGACAAGGATCTGTCGGTGATTTATCATCTTCGTCAGGTGTATCAGAAACAGGTGGTCGAAAAGGATCAACATCTACTCTGTAGGGGTTAGCCTGTGCTTGACTACCATATCCGCCTGATAAAAAATTATTAATTACATCTTGTGCCGAAGAAGGCATATTAGGGGTTGCCATTATCTTTTAATTCCTTGCTGTAATATTTGTGTTGCTAGTTTTTCTTTTTGTGATTCTTTTGCATCATCTTCTTTAATTAATTGTGATGCTAATTTTTGTTGATCAAGTTCTAACTTTTGTGCTTTGAGTTGTAGTTCTGCTTTATCTTTTGCTTGTTGTCTTTGTAAATCTGCTTGGGCTAGTTGTATTGCTGGATCAGGTTTTCTTTGTTGTGGTCTAGGTGGATTGACTGCTGGATTGTTGAAGAACTGACTTGCGTCTTTGTAACCAGCGTTTTCTAAATATTTCTCTAGGGTGTTATAAATTTTTTGTGGATCGACAATACCCATACCACCAGCACCGATTAGTTTTTCTTGCACTGCTAATACACGACCTAATACTTCTAGTCGTTGATCTTGTGATCCTGTACCTAGTCCAACTTGTACTGTTGCGTTGTAACGATCTACCCATTCTCTAGGGTTCATCGGTACAAATTTATTTCTTAACTTAATAATTCTTTCTTGATCTTGATACTTGCATACTAATGTCAAGATACCTTGAAACATTCTTTTGATACCTTCACTAAAGTTTCTTGCATAGAGTTCAATTCGTTGTGTCGATGCGTTCATCATCACATTAGTGCTAGTTGCAGTTGTGTGTGATTTGTTTATTTGATCTGAGTCTAAGCCCATTTGAACTTTTGATACGCCTGATCTTGACTCTCTAATAGTATCTACTTTATCTAGCATCGCTAAACCTTGACTCATAAAGTTAGGAGAAGCGAGGGGGGTTACTGCGTTAGGGGATTTAACTCGTACTATCCCCCCAGCTCTTGAAGTAAGGAGATCGTCTATGTTTGCTTGTCCATCTACAACTACAGTTCTAACATTGTTTTGTAGATAGGCGTTATTAAGAGTTTGCCTTAAAAGGGTAGTCTTAATCTCTTGCACATCGCCAATTAAATCATAGATAGATAAACCATAAAACCTATGTGGCATAGGGATAGCTGTAACCATCGCAAAAGGTATTTGCTCTATAGGTTCATTCTCTAAGATGTGATAAGCATTGGGTGCTGATCCACCCACTACGATGTGTCTTAGTTCTGCAATTCCATCGTTATCGTAATCACACTTCATGTAACAATCAATGACTGATACTCGTGTCAGTAAAGGATCAATGTTTTGATACTCTTGAGGCATTGTCTCATCGTCATACGATCTTCTTGTGACAGCCTCTGTGTTATAAATTTCTTCATCAGCTACTGGTAGTTCATTGACAATCTTCTTGTCAAAACCCATACTGATTAATTCTGATCTTGTTTTAAAAACTCGTTGTCCAATAAAGTTACAATCTTCTAAACTGTTTGCTGTTTTACTAACTAAAATACTTTCAGGTGCTACATTCTCAATACAAACACGACCATATTCTTTGACACGCTTTACAGTGACGTTGTAAGTTTGTTCCGTAAAGTCTTGTCCAGCAATATCGAGTTCATTCCCAGTATCTTCAACCTCTACAACCTCTACTTCAGGATCTGCGAGTAGTGCTTGGTACTCAGCAGTGGTTAAATTCTCATAAGACTCTTGTTTTTGCTCTTTGTCTGTTTTCCAATAGTATTTGACGAAGCCATTTTTAGAAATAAGGGCATCTTTGAACATTGTATGCAAGATTTGATAGCCATTATTGTCTTTGTTGAAGATATGATTGATATAATCTGATGATTGTTCTGCGTAAGCGACATCTTCAGGCTTTTGAGGTTCAAATCTGACAATACTTTCGCCCTGTGTAAAGATTCTCATCATACTTGGGAGTATGCTTTCGACTACTTCGAGTACATCTTGTGATCTTACTTGCGATTGACCTTCTACTTCGTTACCAAGAGGCTCTCCTAAGTAAAATTTTAGTGCATTTTTACGCTGAGAAGATAACTCACCCCCATAAAAACCAAGAGAGTTTGTTATTTCTTGCGATATAAGTGCTTTTAATCTTTCTTTCGTTAATTTCATTATACAATTCCTAGCTTCGGATAATTAATTTGTGTAGACCAGTTCTTTGTTTCCTGTAATCCAGTACATAAATAGCGAAATGCGTCAGCACTGTGCGATGTCCAGTCGTGCTGTGGTCTATTTTTGCTTTCGCCTTTGTCGTTTACAGCCCATCGATACTGTCTGAGGGCATCTAATCCTTCTTTTGTCTTTTCAAAGTCAAAATAACATCGTGATAACGTCATTCTGACTGCGTTAATTCCATCTTCTATACTCATCTTCGGTACAATACTAGTCGTTAAGCCAAGACTTTGTGCGATTTCTACTCTTGATTTACCTGTTCCGATCTCTCGGACATTAGCATCGTGAGGTAGATAGTGTGTATCGTAAATATATCCTCGATCTTGTAGGATTGAGGCATAGTATTCGAGGCTTTCGCCACTATCTTCAAAGTAGTCAATAAGGTGTATAGCTGTGCCTTTTTGCTGACAGAACCATATTGAGGTTTTATCTGCCATTCCTAGATCCCAAAAGGTCGATACCTTCAATGTAGGATCATAAGGCACTTTTGTTATACGACTCTCATCTTCGGCTTTATTTAGACCTTGTGAGTATATAGCTCCGATTGCAGAGCTTTCAAAACTACATTCATATTCTGCCTCGTATATCTCAGGAGGCATTAATTTTTTTGCTTCGGCTAATTCTTCTTCTTTGACGACCTTCGTTTCACTCGCTTTAAATTTAGCGGTAAACCAGTTATCATCATGCAGTCCATGATTATATAGGTCGAAAAAGGCGTTATGTCCAGCAGGTGTGCCAATAGCAATCATAAACCCTTCTCGATCTGATAGTGCAGGTCGTATGACCTCAGTCCACATCTTCGGTGGCATTTGAGCAACCTCGTCTAAGACTACACCATCGATATAGAGTCCTTTTAAGGTTTGAGGGCGTTCACAGCCGAGTAATTGTATTCTGCCTCCATTAGGGAGTTCAGCTCTTAGTTCGGTTTCGTGATAATCCATATTCGGCAAAACAGATGTGTAATACTTGAGATAATCCCAAGCTATTCTTTTCGCCATGCTGTATGTCGGTGCGATATAATAATATCGTGGTCGTGGTAATTGACATTGGAGACATCGTTTGATCAGCTCATTGACTGTCAGCACTGTCTTACCAAAACGTCTATGACATACTAATACATTAAATCGTTTTAGGTTCTTATGAACTTGTTGTTGTAATTCTCTAGGCTTATAGGGAATCGTTATAGTGTTCATGAGTCATCTTTTTGATTACCCTTTAGATAGTCATTAATTCTAGCGACACTACGATCAGATACTAGGTTTTTTCCTGAATTTTTGACCACAGGAGACCTTTCTGGCAGTTTACCTAATAAAACACTCATGACACTAATTTGAGGCTTTGTAGCCTTCTTAATCTTCTTTTTTTTCATTTGAATAATGATCTCCACACAAGAAGTAATATTGTCGATATGCGTCTTGCGGTTGTATCGCAAATGTACCCCAAGCATCACAATATAAACATACTCTCTTTTGCATTTCTTGTTTTCTATCCCAACTAAATATAGCGAACTCACTATGTAGTTTGCCTGTCGGTATAATATCTTTTTTTAATCTAAAATCTATATCCATTTTGAGCCTTTATAGAGATTTGTACTGAGTTGAAATGGGTTACAATCTGTATCGCTGTATACTAATGGGGGTTTGTTCGTATTTTATTCTTAATTAATTAATTTAAGTAATATTTTATCACTATATCCGTAAATCTAGATCCCAATACATAACATTACATTACAAACAAGTAATATATTATTATATTTATATATTTTATGTTCTTTTAAGGTCTTTGCTAAATGTTTTTGTTATTTTTATATCTATACCCATTAGTAATATTATAAACCTTAAACGCAACGTATATTAGTCTAATAATATCAATACTTTCTATTAATATATCTTTTATCTTTCTATATGTATTCTTTATACCCTTATATATAGCTTTTATTATATATGATTGTTTTTCTCTAATAGTTGGTATTTGTTTCATGGTTTTTTGTGGTTAATTCGTGGCAAATTGGTTTGATTTAGATTGTTTAAATAATCCTATTCTGTCCTTAATTGCTCTTGACATATTCTTTAATATTTGATCTATTATAGATAATTAATAAAGCGAGGTATTAATTATGAAATTACATCATACAAAGTATAAGAAGAATTATCGTCAATATATTCTAGATTGTGTTTATAGTGATGATAAAGAAATAACCACAGATCAAGAAAAGATTAATTATATTTTTGATCGATTTAATTCTGAATATGGTTGGAATATTCAAAGAGTAGGTAAGTTTAAAGCTATGAGTGAATGGCTTTCTGGTTTAGCTTTACCAATAGCTTTTTATTATCACGATATCGTAGAACTAGCTGTTAAAATGGGATCAATAGATCCTAACCCCTCAGATCAGTTATATGACAAAGTTTGCAATAACTATTGGGATTTTATGGCTAACATCATTTTAGGTTTAGAAAGAGAGGTTGCGTAAATGGACAATAATCCTTTTCAGTATCACCACGATAGAAATATATCTTTTGCAGTGGCTAGTCTTTTAAATATGAATGATAAGATCATAAAAAAAGATAAGGATAATAAATTTTTTGCTTTGCGTAGTGTTCACAATTTGACACTAAAAGAAGCTAAAGAAGTTTATAAAACTTACCAAGTAGTAAGATTAGTTTTATCAGAAAGTGAACTATCAGAATGTTAAGAACCATAAATGCAGTCGAGTTTTATATTGATTACTTTAATAATTATTTGACTGTTCAAGCTATCGCTGACGCTTACGGAATTAGTCAAGAGACTGCAAATAGATTAATTAATCTAGGTCGAATTTATAATAATAATTAGGTATTTATTTAAGGGCTTTTAATAGCCCTTAGATCAATATCTATAATGATATTGAAGAAAGCGAGTAAATTATGTTTTTAAATGGACTTGACGGAGCTGACTTAATCTTATTGTCAGTTGTTATTTATGTATCTTACAAACTTTATAAGAGAGCTAAGAAAGAGAGTAAGGATAGATGAAAGAATTTACATCAAATATTGTTATAACTTTTTCAATTAATAATTTAGAAGCTGAGAGCAAATACGATTATATAGAAAAGTTAAAAGAACAATTCAACGAATTTCATGGGATAGAATTAAAAGATCATGAAATACAAGATATTCAAGAAATCGAGGTGAATAAATGATTATACACTATCCGATTGATAATTGGGCTACCATTGAAGAAAATGGAGTTCAATATGCAATCAATCTATTTAGCGATAAAGATAAAAAATATTTAGCTATTTATAGTTTAAACGAAGATAAAACCATAAATGGTGCTGATTGTATTCATCATTATGAATTAAAAGAGAGTAATAATAATGATTAAAACCGAAAAAAAAGAATTTGTCGGCAACGACAGATATCGTTTCAGTAATGGTAAGACCTCATACGACTATGAAAAAGAGAGGGCTATGCGATTAAAGGAACGCAAACGAGTTAATAAGATTTTATCTTATGACTTTTTTACTAATAAAAACTGCGAGGTAAATAATAATGCTTAGATACGACAATATAAAAGTTGTTAGAACTGATATTAGAAACGGTGGTTATAACAACAAAAAAGGCAAGTATGTAGACTATAAGAAACCAAAAATAACAAAAAAAACACTAGAAACAGATAATAGTTGTTATGATCTTGGTGAACTTTTTTCTATTTTAAAACATCATGCTGAACAAAATACTTATAGTGATGAATTAAAAGTAGAGTTTACTTTTAGACTTGAATATTAAATACCTAGTTAAAAGCTCTTTTAAAGGGCTTTTAAGTATGTATTTAGCATACTAGAAAGAGAAATATATATGATGAAACAAGATCAAATATATACTACTAGCGATTATCAAGAATTTATATTCTTTGATGGTAATGCCAAAATAAAGGCATCAAAAGTTAGTAAAATAATAGACAGTATAAAAAAATATGGTCTAATAAATCCGATTGTTGTTAATCAAAATAAAGAAATAATTGACGGACAACATAGATTTGAGAGTTGTAAGGCTTTAAAACTACCAATCAAATATTTTGTCAAAGATGTAAAAAAGACAAATTTAGTTGAGTTAGTTAGAGATATAAACTCCGTTCAAAAGAATTGGACAAATAAGGATATTGGTTATGCTTATTCTGTTCATTCAGATAACAAAGAACATTATAAAAAATACCTAGAATTAATTGAATTAGGTGTATCTCATTCAACAGTTTTAGAGGCTTGTACTTACCTGTCAAATGGTGAAGAAAAAATCAGAGGTAGTTATTTTGATTTTAAAAATGGCAATCTAAATATACCTGACTCTGTTTTTGAAAAAGTAAAAAGTCAAATATTAATGCTTAAAAATTCACAAATAGAAAAAAAAGTGTGGAATAGAATTTACTTTATTAGAGCATTATTAAAACTTAAAACTGTTAAAGACTTTGTTGTATATACTTTTATTGATAATTTCACTAAATTTCCTCATCAATGGAAAAACGCATATACAGTAGAAGAAAATCTTAAAAGTATATTATTAGTTCATAATTACAAAAATAGACAAAAAGCTAAATATTACTTCGAGTAAGTTATAATATTTTAGGCAATCTGATATTCTTGGGTTGCCTTAATGTATTGTATATTTAGTTCCGTAATGTTCTTGATCTACTTCGTGAAAATTCTCGTGATCTGATTTGTAAGACTCTACAAATTTATAACATTCTTCTTTAGACGTAAAACCTTGAAAAACAATAATGACATTGTTGTTATCTTCTTGGTCTTTATGAATAAATAAACTGCATTTAATATCTTTATCGAGCAATATGTCGTTCAATGGCTTTTTTGACGATTTCAAAGGCTTCCGATTGACTGATTTTTTTTCTGGTTTTGTTGATTTTTTCATAGATTTTTACCACTATTGTTGGCTCGATATTAATTAACATACAAATAAATTTGAAACTTTTACTATTGATCCATGCCTGTGCTTCAGCACAAAGGACATGATCTGATATATCATAATTTGGGCTAGTTCTAAAAGTTGCGTCTAATATATTTCTTGATAAAACTGACACCCACAAATTAACATAGGCGTTCATAATAAGATTTAGGCAGAATTTTCCACCTTAGTAAATTCATATCATTTACGATCCATAATCTAAATAGAACAAACTGAGAACAATGCCCTCTTGAAGCGAGGATAGAGGGCTAACCCATCTTAAAGAAAT
>CEOC01029158.1_pt1 | contig 19294 bp, 16 predicted proteins | sample 356191 | NCBI WGS metagenome assembly CEOC01 (sample SAMEA2619952, study PRJEB7988) | marine metagenome | biome: marine biome (ENVO:00000447); feature: deep chlorophyll maximum layer (ENVO:xxxxxxxx); material: "saline water (ENVO:00002010), including plankton (ENVO:xxxxxxxx)" | depth 17 m
TTTTTGATTAAAAATAAAACCATCTAAATTCATTATGATCTTGTAAGATAATAGTAGGAGCTGGAAACTTAATAACTGAAAATGAATTTAATAGTAATTGTACCATACGATTTTTGGTCTTTATTTCAGATAAATCCAAATCTATACTAAATAATAGTTGTGATTGCCTTTTAATTTCATTGCAATCTGCACAATTTAAAATATTATTATTTCTTGCTCCAACAAAACCATCTATTGAGTAGCCCAAAGAAAAATTTAAATATTTAAAAACTTTTATTTTATCTTGAATTTTATTGTTAAAATCAAATGTAAGCCAATAGGTTTGACCATTGTAATCTTTAAAAATTCTTTGTGATATATTATCTCCCAATAAACTTCGTCTATGAATAGCATAAGGACTTAAATGAGATGAGAATTTTAATTTCAGCAATTGCCTTTTGAATTTTTTTTCTTGAAAATAAAAAATTCCAGTACCAATAAAATTTGAAAGTAAATCATAATTTGAAAATCCCCATTCTCTAGAAAATCCATCCAAAACTTCAATACCTAACATAAAAAATAAGCTATAAAAACAACTTTTCTCAATGGGGTTGTCAATATTTTTTTTATCCAAAAACAAATGACTTTTTCTAGCTACTTGATAAGATGAATATATGTGACCTGCTTTATCCATATAATTCCATTCTTCTATATCATTGAAAAAATGAAAAGAAGTTTGTGGGTAATTTTTATACCATAAATTATAAAGACCAAAGTAAGCCAATGTAGTAGCTCCTAAAGCAGTAGAATTTAGAATTATATTTTTTTTTCTTGTACTATCTATCCTATTTTTTTCTTGTGCAAAAAAGGAATTAACGGAACTTATAAACACCAATAGAAAAAAAATATTAGAACTTCTTATTTTAAAAAGTTTCATTAAATATTTTAATTGTTAGAATTTGATAAGTATTTAGATCCATTTAAAACAATTCTAGCAAAAATGGAATTTTGAATACCCCAAGGATTTAAATTTTCAGAAAAATTAGTTTTTGAATATTGAATGTGATATCCAAATTCAAAAGAAACATCTTTATTAACAAAATAATTTACTATTAACCCACTTCCAAATCCTAGACCAATTCTTCCTTGATTTTGATTAGTATTAGAAGATGATTGAAAATTGTGAAGTATATTATATTGTTGATTATTAATGGTGATAAAATTATCTACAATTCTCACTTCTAATAATTGTAAAAAAATTGGGTAAAACAGAGATATTTTTGACTCTTCATAAATTTTTTTCTGGACTCCCAGATTAATCATATTTCTTTTTTCGTTCCCTATTATACTTACTGGTTCATAATTAGGTTCTGGAGATAGGTTATTAGGATTGTCTACAGCAATAGTAATAAAATCTTGAATTTTAATATCTGAAAAGTTGATATCCACATAATATTTTGATTTTTTCTTTTTCCATCCAATGTGAAAACCTAATTCAGATGCTGGATTGTATTTTATATCACTAGGAATATCGTATATGTAGTAAGGATATTGGAAAAATTGATCAAATGTTATTTGATTTAATGGATTATTGAAAATACTAGATACTCCATAACTATTATAATTGCCATTATATTGAATTGATGTATTTTGATTTGCTAGATATAATCCTCCATTTATCCCAATAACAAAATTGTTGTTCTGTGATATGAAAATTAAAGGAAAGAAAAAAAATAAAATTATTTTTTTCATTATTAATAATTAATTAAATAGTTAATTTTTTCATCCAAGTTATTATTCGCTAAAAATTGTTCTTCTAACTCTTTTGCAAATGGAACAGGAGTATCTAGACTTGCACATCTTATTACTGGAGCATCTAAGAATTCAAAACAATTTTCATTAATTAAAGAGGATAACTCTCCTCCAATTCCACCAGTTAACGAATCTTCATGCAAAATGAGCACTCTATTGGTTTTTTTAACTGTTTCAAAAATGGCCTCTTTATCAAGTGGCAGTAAAGTTCTTAAATCCAAAATATCAGCAGATAGTTTGTTTTTATTTACAGCTTCTTTTGCCCAATGAACACCCATTCCGTAAGTTATAATGCTTAAGTCCTGACCTTGCTGAATAAGTTTTGCTTTTCCAATTGGTGTAACATAATAATTTTCAGGAACCTCTCCAGTAATACTTCTGTATAATGCTTTATGCTCGAAAATCATTATAGGATTTGGATCTTCTATTGCAGCAATCATTAAACCTTTAGCATCTTCTGGATTGGAAGGGTAGACTATTTTGAGTCCTGGAGTATGAAAAAACCATGCTTCATTACTTTGAGAGTGGAAAGGGCCAGCTCCTACACCTGCACCAGTGGGCATTCGAATTACAACATCTGCATTTTGCCCCCATCTATAATGTAATTTCGCTAAATTATTTACTATTTGATTAAAACCAACAGTAACAAAATCAGCGAATTGCATTTCCATTATTGCTTTTTTCTTTTTAAGAGAAAGACCTAATGCTGCACCAACAATGGCAGATTCACATAGTGGGGTATTTCTTACCCTGTCTTTACCAAACTTATTTAGAAATCCATCCGTAACTTTAAAAACCCCTCCATACTCGGCAATATCTTGACCCATAATAATAGAGTTATCGAATTTTTCCATTCCTTGAAATAAACCCTGAGAAATAGCATCTATAAATCTCATTTCTTTTTTATTCTCATATGTAATCGAGTTTTCACTATTATGACTTTTATAAATATCTTCTAGCTCTGTATTCAAATCTGCTTTTAGTGGAGCTGCGGAATAAGCCCTTAGCCAAGCTTTGTTTATTTTATTTTTTAAATCTGCTTTCTTTTCTTGAATCTCTTTTGTGGAAAAATGGTTCTCTTTTGTAGCTTCAGTTTCCAGTTTTAAAATAGGGTCCTTTTTTTTCCACTTATCTTGTAATCCATCAGGGTAATATTTGGTTCCAGAGGCCTCTTCGTGCCCTCTCATTCTAAATGTTAAGGCTTCAACAAGAAATGGTTCAGGATTTTTCTTTTGAGATTGTTTTACTCTATTAATACATTCGTAAACTTTTTGTATATCATTTCCATCTACCTGTTCTGTTTTCATGCCATATCCAATTCCTTTATCAATAAATTGCTTGCAATTAAATTGTTCTTTGGAAGGAGTAGAAAGCCCCCATTGATTATTTTCTATAACAAAAATTACTGGAAGTTGCCATACAGAAGCCACATTTAAAGCTTCATGAAAATCACCTTCACTAGCTCCACCATCACCACTAAATACTAAAGTAGATCGATTAGTTTTTTCAATTTTCTCGGCTAATGCAATGCCGCAGGCTATTCCTAATTGTGGACCTAAATGAGAAATCATACCCACAATTTTATGTTTCATAGTTCCAAAGTGAAAAGATCTATCTCTACCATTAGTGAATCCTTCTTTTTTTCCCTGAAATTGACAAAATAATTCAAATAAATCTATATTTCTTGTAGTGAAAACTCCTAAATTTCGATGCATTGGTAAAATAAATTCATCATCTTCCATAGCTAATGTAGCGCCTACCGAAATAGCCTCTTGACCTATACCTGAAAACCATTTTGATATTTTGCCTTGTCTTAGAAGAATAAGCATTTTTTCTTCAATAAGTCTAGGAAGCCATAAGGCATCTAGCATTTGAGAAATGAGTTCTTTTTTCATGTAGAATAAAAGTAATTTAAAAAACCTAATTTTAATTACATCTTATAATTTTTATTAAGTACCAGCCCAACTTGTTTTTATATTTCACGTTATTATGTTAAATACTTAGTAAATAGAAATTTGATTTTATCCTTAAATAAATTAGTTTTACATCGATTTTAATCTGTATGAGTAACCTTTTTATTAGAAATATATTCTTTTTTATTATTGTTCTATTTTCATTTAGTTCTTCAAAAATCTATGCAACACACATTGTGGGCGGAGATTTTAAAGTCACTATGACTAGTAATGGTACTAACTCTAGTGTTTATGATATTCAGTTAAGATTATTTCGTGATGATGTAAATGGTGCCGTAAATATGCCTGCTTCAGTTACTATAGGAATTTATCAAGTAGGAACTAATAACCTTCAAACAATAAAAACTCTTTATTTGAATAATGGAAGTGGATCAATCGTACCTCTAGGAGATCCATGTTTTACTCCAAATCCTGCAATTTTTAGGATTGAAGAAGGAGTCTATAATGGGTTAACACCTGTAACTTTACCCAACTTTTCTATGGGTTATTATTTACACTATGAAACTTGTTGTAGAAACGGACTAGTTGATAATTTACTAAATCCTACATCGGATGGCATCTCAATTTTTGCAATTATTCCAGATCCTGGTTTAGGTCAAAACTCAACTCCAGATTTTGGAAGTTATCCTAACGATGCTTATTTCTGTGTGAATAATACTAAGTTTTTCACTTGGCCGGTTACAGATCCAGATGGTGATTCATTGGTTTTTTCATTAGTTCCACCTTTAGATGATGGAACCAATACAAACAATGGTAATTCTGCACCTGGAGCAGGAGCTTATCCTTTTTATCCAACTTGTAACTATGCTCCAGGATACAATCAATTTAATGCTATTGGTGGATCCCCACAGATGTCTATAAATTCTGTTACAGGAGAAATTACTGCTTGTCCTTCTATTTTTGGATACTTTGCTTTTGCAGTTAGGGTAGAAGAATTTAGAAATGGAGTTAAAATTGGAGAAGTTAGAAGAGATGCTCAGTATAAGTCTGAAGCTTGTGTATTGGCTAATCCACCACTTTTTTCAATTAACGATGATCCAAGTAGTACGGCATTGGATACTTTTTCAGTAGATGTTTATGTTAAAGACAGTATTTGTTTTGATATTGAGGTGGGTACTAATGACCCTCTAGACTCTTTATATCTTAAATTAACTTCAAGTACTTTTGATTTATTTGGTTCCTATATGCAGCCAGTTGCTTACGTTTCAGGTAATACCAACTATGTTTATGACAATTGGAATAATAATGTTGGAGATTCCGTCTTTTTCAATCTCAATTTAAACAACAATGGTTATTTTGGAACAACCGGAGAGATATATATGAGATATTGCTGGGAAGCTCCTTGTGAAGGAATTGATTCTACTTTTTTCATAAATATGGATTCTTATTCTGTTGATTGTAGCGGATATAATCAAGTTATAAAAGAGTTGAGTGTTAAGGTAAATAAGAAGCCTGCTCCAACTTTTTTAGACATCCCTTCAAATATTTCTGTTTCCCTTGATGATACTATGTGTATAGATTTATACGCTGAAGATACCGTCAACATATATGATACATTAGCCATAGAGCCATATTCTGGAAATTTTGATTTCGATTCCTCATTCATTCCACCTACTTATAATAATTCTACGGGTGAATATTATTATGAAAATTTTAATGATAGTATTGGAAATACAGTTTCTATGATTGGTTATTCTCATGTTGGTGATGTTTCTTCTGCTATTCAGAAAGTAGCTTTAAGGTTCTGTTGGGTTACAGATTGTGATTATGTTTTTCAAAAAGAGTTTGATTTAAATTACCGAGCTTTTTCTACTGTTTGTGGTTCAGATACTGTTTTAGCATCTTCTCACGTCACGGTTGAACCTCCTACAGGAGACGTTAAAGATATTCCAAATATTTTCACTCCTAATTCAGATGGTGTAAATGACACTTACAAACTAGCTGGCAAGGATGATCCATGCTATGATGTAATGGAAGTTAAAATCTATAACAGATGGGGACAATTAATTTATACTTCCCAAGATCCAAATTTTGAATGGGATGGAACATTCGAAGATGGTAAGCAGTGTGGAGAGGGAGTTTATTTGGTTATTATGGATGGCACTTTTGGCAGTACTTACGATGCTGATGGCAATAGAACTTCAAACCCTGTAAGAGACGAGTTTTGGATTCATTTACTTAAGTAATAATCAATACACTTTTCGTATATTTTTTCGTATCTAGGTAATATTTGTTTTACATCAAATTTCATAGCTTGTTTCAATGCATTTTCTTTAAATAATAATAGTTTATTTTCATTAGATAGTATTTCTACAGCGTTACTAGACATTTCTTTTACATCACCAACTTCACTTAAATATCCGCTTTCACCATCAATTACAACTTCTGGTATTCCACCAGTTTTAGTAGAAATTACTGGAACACTACAGGCCATCGCTTCCAAAGCGGATAATCCAAAACTTTCTGTTGAAGAAGGAAGAAAGAATAAATCAGAAATATTAAGTACCTCTTTAGTAGATTTTAAACTGCCTAAAAAGTAAATATTATTTCTATATTGTGATTCTCTTGATATCTTTTCTAATGCCGATCTTTCTGGGCCATCTCCAACAAGAATTAGCTTTACATCAATCTCTTTAGAAATTATTTCAAATGATAATAATACATCTTTGATTCTTTTCACTTTTCTAAAATTTGAAATATGGCAAATAATTTTTTCATTATTTGGAGCAAATCTTTTTTTGTAGAAATCGTTATTTTCAAGTTTATAATCATCAATGCAAATAAAGTTAGGAATAACCTTAATATTATTTTTGACTTCAAAAAGCTCATTGGTATCTTTTTTAAGACTTTCTGATACAGCAGTAACCATATTTGATTTGTTTATAGAGAAATTGATAACTGGTTCAAAAGATGGATCTTTTCCCACTAAAGTTATATCTGTACCATGTAAGGTGGTTATAAATGGTATTTTAATATTTTGATCACTAAGAATTTGTTGTGCCATATAAGCAGCTGAGGCATGTGGAATTGCATAATGAACATGTAGTAAATCTAATTTTTCAAATTTTACAACATCTACTAACTTACTTGTTAAAACTTGTTCGTAAGGAGTATATTTAAATAGTGGATAATCAGACGTGCTTACTTCGTGATAAAAAATATTTTTTCTTAATTCACCAAGACGTACCGGCTCTGTATAGGTGATAAAATGAATTTCATGATCTTTTTTAGCTAGTTCTTTTCCTAACTCTGTTGCCACAATTCCACTTCCTCCAAAAGTAGGATACAATACTATTCCTATTCTCATAAACTTTATTTATTTCAAATATAGCTTAATTGCTACATTATAACATTTTGAATTAGTTATATTAGCTTCATAGTTATTATAACTTTATAGTCTATGAGATCTTCTAAAAAACATATTGCTTTTAATAAAAATGAAGATGAAATTAAGTTGATGATTTCTAATTTAAATAAAAAGTTAAATGAGATTTATCTTGGAGGAGGAAAGGAAAAAATTAAAAAGCAAAAGGCAAAAGGAAAATTATCAGCTCGAGAAAGAGTAAGTCTTTTATTAGATAAAGAAAGTTCTTCTATAGAAATTGGTGCTTTTGCGGGGTATAAAATGTATGAAGAATATGGTGGATGCCCAGCTGGTGGAGTAGTGGTTGTTATGGGTTATGTCAATAAAAAATTATGTGTAATTGTTGCTAATGATCCAACAGTAAAAGCTGGTTCGTGGTTTCCAATTACTGGAAAGAAAAATTTAAGAGCTCAAGAAATAGCAATGGAAAATAAGATACCTATAATCTATTTAGTAGATAGTGCAGGTGTTTTTCTTCCTCTTCAAGATGAAATATTTCCTGATAAAGAGCACTTTGGTAGAATTTTTAGAAATAATGCAAAAATGAGTGCATCTGGAGTTACTCAGATAGCTGCAGTAATGGGAAGTTGTGTTGCTGGTGGAGCATATTTACCTATTATGAGTGATGAATCTCTAATAGTTGATAAAACTGGTACCATATTTTTAGCTGGATCTTACCTTGTTAAAGCTGCTGTTGGTGAAATAATTGATAATGAAACATTGGGTGGAGCAAAAACTCACTGTGAAATAAGTGGAGTTACAGATTACAATTCTCCAAATGATAAATCATGTATATCTACAATTAGAGATATTGTAGGTAAAATAACCACTAGTGAAAAATTAAATTATAATAAAATTGAGGGTCAAAAACCTAAATTCAGTATGGAGAAGTTTTACGGTACTTTTCCTTCCTTAAGATCTGCTAATTATGATGTAAAAGAAATACTTAATTTTTTTATTGATAATGGTGATTTTACTGAATATAAAGCATCATATGGTAAAACTTTAGTTTGTGGTTATGCTCGTATCGATGGATGGTCTGTTGGTATAGTGGCTAATCAACGAAAAGTAGTTAAAAACAGTAAATCTGAAATGCAATTTGGTGGTGTTATATATAGTGATAGTGCTAATAAAGCGTCAAGGTTTATTATGAATTGTAATCAAAAGAAGATTCCCTTAGTCTTTTTTCAAGATGTTAGTGGATTTATGGTAGGAAGTAGGTCTGAACATGGTGGGATTATAAAAGATGGAGCAAAAATGGTTAATGCTATGGCGAACTCTGTTGTCCCAAAGTTTACTATAATAATGGGAAATTCTTATGGAGCTGGCAATTATGCCATGTGTGGGAAAGCTTATGATCCAAAACTAATAGTTGGTTGGCCTACTGCAGAGATTGCAGTTATGGGAGGAGAACAAGCCGCTAAGGTTTTACTTCAGATAGAATTGGCTTCACTTAAAACCAAAGGAGAGAAAATTTCAAAGGAAAAAGAAAAAGAATTATTTGAAAACATAAAGAGTAAATATGACTCGCAAATTAAACCCTATTATGCTGCATCAAGATTATGGTTAGATGCTGTAATAGATCCTGTAGATACAAGAAAGTGGATTTCTTTGGGAATTGAAGCTGCTAATAATAATTCAGTAATAGAAGATTATAAAACAGGTGTTATACAAACCTAAACACTTTCTATTACTCTAATAATCTTCTTAAAATTTTACCCACGTTTGATTTTGGTAATTCTTCTCTAAAACTTATGCTTTTTGGAACTTTATAGTTAGTGAGTTTTTCCCTACAAAAATTAATAATTTCATCTTCTGTTAATGATGGATCTTTCTTTACAATAAATGCTCTTACAAATTCAGTTCCATCTTCCTTTTTTTCTCCTCGAACTCCTACTTCTAAAACTTTTGGATTTTCTGAAATAGCTTTCTCCACATCATTAGGGTAAACATTAAAGCCTGAAACTAAAATCATTTCTTTTTTTCGATCGACAATTTTAAAAAACCCTTTTTCGTCCATAGTTCCAACATCTCCAGTTAAGAAATAGTCTCCATGCATAGATTTTTTAGTTTCTTCAGGACGATTCCAATAGCCTTTCATTACTTGAGGACCTTTTATAGCAATTTCTCCAGGCTCTCCAACTTTTACTTCTTTCATATTGTCATCTAATATTTTGATATCAGTGCTTGGTAGAGGTAATCCAATTGAACCAATTTGATGTTTTCCATTCCATGGATTAATGGTTGCTGCTGGACTAGTTTCTGAAAGCCCATAGGCTTCTAATAATGGACACCCGGTAAGTTTTTCCCATTGTTCTGCAACTATATCTTGTACAGCCATACCCCCTCCAAGAGCTAATTTCATTTTAGAAAAATCTAAATTTTTAAAAACTTCTTGGTTCATAAGGCCAATAAAAAGGGTATTTACACCCGTTATGGCAGTGAAAGGATTCTTTTTTAGATCTGCACAGAATTTAGGCATGTCTCTAGGGTTAGTTATTAATATATTTTTTGATCCATACCTAAAGAAAGTAAGGCAATTAGCTGTGAGCGCAAAAATATGGTAAAGCGGAAGTGCAGTTATAATGACTTCTTCTCCCTCACTTATATTTTTTCCAATCCAAGATTCAACTTGTGAAACATTGGCACAAATATTTCCGTGAGTTAATTCCGCTCCTTTAGAAACTCCGGTTGTACCACCTGTATATTGTAAAAATGCAGTGTCGTCATTATTGATACTTACAGAAGTTCCTTTTTTACCGCTATTTTCTTTTAATATGTTTTTTAATGAAATGCTTCCTGGAAGTGAATAAGAAGGAACCATTTTTTTAATCTTTCTAATAACAAAATTTACAATACTACCTTTTAAACCTCCTAATAAGTCCCCGATAGTTGTAGTGATTACTGTTTCAATTCCAGTTTGAGAAAGAATTTTTTCAAGGTTAAAAGCAAAGTTTTCAACTATTATTACTGCTTTAGCTCCAGAATCTTTGTACTGATGTAACATTTCATCTGCAGTATATAAAGGATTCGTATTAACAATCACCAAACCAGCTTTTAAACAAGCAAAAATAGCAACTGGATATTGTAATAAATTAGGCATCTGAAGTGCTACTTTATCTCCTTTTTTAAGATTGGTTTTATTTTGAAAAAACCATATTAAAGCATTAACATGTTTATCAATTTCTTTATAAGTAAGTTCAACATCCATATTTTTATAGGCAACATTATCTCCGAAATTCTTAATAGATTGATCATAAATTTCAACAATGTTTTGGTAATTTATTTCTGTAGTTGGCGAAACAAAATCAGGATAACTTTTTAACCATGGGAAATCACTCATTTTAAAGATTTTTAAAGTTTAATTATTAATGAATTATTTATTTTATGTATTGAATACATAATTATAAATATAGTTTATATCAATTGATTATCAAATTTTTATTTTTCTAAAAAAAGGACTTAATTTTTATGTTTTTTGATAATGTTGTTAATTTTAGTGCTTTTTTCATAACTATATTTCATTTTTAGAGTATAAAACTAATATGCCAAGAGAAAACTTTTATATAATTAATAATTTTAAAATTATATGGATACTTATTGCTGTTATTTTTACTTCAAGTTTCTTCTCTTATGGTCAAGATCCTATTTTTACTCAGTTTTATTCCAACCCTGTTTATTTAAACCCAGCTTTTACGGGAAGTAATAAATGTCCTAGGATTGTTTCTAATTACAGGAACCAATGGCCAGGCTTTTCAGGAGATTTTATAACTACCTCAATTACTTATGATCAATATGTTGATGCTTTAAAAGGTGGTTTAGGCATTGTTTTATTGAGTGATCAGATTGCCAAGACCTTACAATCAAACGAAGCGAGTTTTATTTATTCATATCATCAGCACTTAACAAGAAAATTCACGCTTAATTTTGGAATGCAAGGAACCTATATTCAAAAATCTGTCGATAAAAATAATTTAACATTTGGTGATATGATTCACCCAAGAAGAGGGTTTGTTTTTTCTTCAAATGATATTCTTTCAAACCCCGCTCCAGTTAATATTTTTGATTTTTCTGCAGGCTTACTAGGATATACAGATAAATTTTATTTTGGTATTGCTTCTCATCACCTCACGGAACCAGAAATATCTCTAATGGAAGGTTCTGCTTCCTCTTCTAATAAATCAATTCTTGATAGAAGATATACTGTTCATATGGGTACTGAAATCTCATTAGGTTCAAAGTCAATTTTCACTGAAGAAAATGAATCATTATCTCCTAGTCTCCTTTTTGTTCAACAGGGTGATTTCCAACAATTAAATATTGGTTTATACTACACTAAAGGCAACTATGTTATTGGAGCTTGGTACAGAGAGGGAGATTCTTTTATAATAACATTAGGTATGGATACAAAAGTTCTAAGAATTGGGTACAGCTATGATTTAACTACGTCGCAGTTGGGTGCTTATTCTGGGGGTTCACATGAACTATCTATTGCTTTAAAAGTATACTGTGCTCCAAAGAAAAAGACTTTTAGAACTATGTCTTGTCCTTCTTTCTAGTCTATATTACCGTCATTGATAATAATTTTTTTGTCAGCTAAATTAGCTAGTTTATTATTATGTGTAACGATGACAAAGGTTTGATTATTTAGCTCTCTCAATTTAAAAAAAAGTTCATGCAGTTTTTCAGCAGATTTTGAATCTAAATTTCCGCTTGGTTCGTCTGCCAAAATAACTTTAGGGTCATTTATTAATGCTCTCGCTACACTGACCCTTTGTTGTTCTCCTCCAGAAAGTTCAGATGGCTTGTGATCTAGTCTATCAGCAATTCCCATCTGATTAAGTAAATATTCTGCTTTTTCAACAGCAATTTTTCGAGATATTTTGGAAATAAATGCAGGGATACAAACATTTTCCAACGCTGTAAATTCGGGTAGAAGATGATGAAATTGAAAAACAAATCCTACATTTTTATTTCTAAAATCTGCTAACTCATTTTCATTTAGATCAAAAACATTTTTTTCATCATACAATACTTTTCCACTTGATGGTTTTTCAAGAGTTCCTAAAATTTGAAGTAAAGTTGTTTTTCCAGCACCACTTTTACCTACAATAGAAACTATTTCTCTTTCTGCAATTGAAATATCAATCCCATTTAAAACATTTAAGTCATTAAATTTTTTGTGCAGTTGAATGCCTTTAATCATGCTATAAAAATAAGTAGTTTAAATTTATTTCAAGATAAAATTTAATTTGATTGTAATAATTTTCATTTAAGTAAAGTAAACATTAATACAAATTTTTACATTTACTAAAAATTAATCAATTTTATGAATTTACATGAATATCAAGGCAAAGACATACTAAAAAGTTATGGAGTTGCTATTCAAGAAGGAAAAGTTGTTCATTCAGCTAGTGAAGCCTTAAAAGCAGCCAAAGAATTAAATGAAGAAACTGGAACAGAATGGTTTGTTGTAAAGGCACAAATTCATGCTGGAGGTAGAGGAAAGGGTAAAGTGAAAGAAACGGGATCTCATGGAGTTTTAATAGCTAAAGGTGTTCATGAATTGGAGGATAAAGTAAATGGGATTTTAGGAGGGCATTTAGTAACCGCTCAAACAACTGCAGAAGGAAAAAAAGTAAATAAAGTATTGATTGCAGAAGATGCTTATGCTCCAGATTTTGATAAAACATCTGAATTTTATATGTCAGTTTTATTAAATAGAGAAACGGGAAGAAATATTATAATGTATTCAACCGAAGGAGGTATGAACATTGAAGAGGTTGCTGAAAAAACTCCACATTTAATTTTCAAAGAAGAAATTGATCCAAAAGTTGGAATTACTGGATTTCAGTGTAGAAAAATTGCATTTAATCTAGGACTTAGTGGTAAATCTTTTAAGGAAATGACAAAATTTGTTTATTCTTTATATTCAGCCTATGAAGGGTGTGATGCTTCTTTATTTGAAATAAACCCAGTATTGAGAACTTGCGATGATAGAATTCTAGCTGTTGACTCTAAAGTTAGTTTAGATGATAATTCACTTTTTAGACATAAGGAATATGCTGAATTAAGAGACCTTTCTGAAGAAGATCCAACAGATGTTGAAGCAGATCAAGCAGGTTTAAATTTTGTAAATCTAGATGGTAATATTGGATGTATGGTAAATGGTGCGGGATTAGCGATGGCAACAATGGATATTATTAAACAAAGTGGTGGAGATCCTGCTAATTTTTTAGATGTGGGTGGAACTGCAGATGCTGATAGGGTAGAAAAGGCATTTAATATAATTTTAAAGGATTCTAATGTTAAAGGTATTTTGGTTAACATTTTTGGAGGCATAGTTAGATGTGATAGAGTAGCTAATGGAATTGTACAGGCTTATAAAAGTATTGGAAATATCCCTGTACCAATTATAGTAAGACTTCAAGGAACCAATGCTATTGAAGCCAAAAATATTATAGATAATTCGGGACTTAACGTTCATTCAGCTGTAACTCTTAAAGATGCAGCAGATAAGGTTAAAGAATTAGTGAATTAATATTCGTAAATAGTAAGACCACTTCTCAGTTTAGGCTCTATCCACGTGCTTTTAGCAGGCATATTTTCTCCTCTATCTGCCATGGAAGTTATTTCTTCAATAACATGAGGATATAGTTGTATCCCTATACCATCTCTTAGTTGATTTACTCTGTTAACTAAAAACCTTAATGGTTGATTTCCTTTGATATATTCAATATTTTTATAGGAATCTTTTGAATTAATATTAAATATATCCTTAAGTATTAAATCAGAAACGATTTGACTATTTAAATGACTTTTAAAATCATCTATAATGTTTTCAGATTTCACCCTAAGTAAATACCATTTATTATTAAAATATATGCTTAGTTCTTCTTTAGATTTTGGCGCTTGATGTTTTAATAAACTTTCAACTTTGAAATTGTTTTTTAGCTTATTTAAAAATTCATTTTTGTTGAATTGGAAGATGTTTTTTATGATTCTATTATATTCATATATTTTTAAATCATTTTGGTCGATAAAAAAAGATAAAAAATGATTATTAGTAATACTTTTTTGATTGCTTTTTTGATAAAGTAAAGAAGATGCTATTCTGTGATGCCCATCAGCAATATAGATGTTATTAATAAGCTTGAATTCTTCAATAATTTCATTTAAATGACTTCGTTTATCTATTAACCATAACTCATGGACTTTTTTATCTGTAGTAGTGAATTCATATTCTGGTCTTTCTAAAATAATTTCATTAATAATTTCTTGAATTTTTTTTGTTGGTTTATAGGCTAATAATACGGGTTCAGCGTGAAATTTTGTGACTTCCAAATAATCTTTAAAAATACTTTCCCTCTTATGAATGGTGTTTTCATGTTTTTTTATTAAATTATTTTCATAATCTTTAACACTAGCTCCCCCAATAATTCCTGTGAAAACCCCATGATCGGAAATCTGTCTATATATGTAAAGTTGGGATTTTTGGTCTTTAATTAAGTATTTATTTTTTTTAAAATCTTCATATTTTTCTTTAACTAATTTGAATCTATCAAAGCTATTAGGTTCAGTTTTGTTGACTTTATTATATTCTGGATTAATAACATGTAAAAAAGAGTAAGGATTACTCTCTAATTTGGCTTTAAGGTGACTCTTTTTATAGGTGTAAAAAGGCCTAGAACATAGTAGGTGAACCTTATTTCTTGAAGGTCGGACAGATTTAAAAGGAATTATATTTGCCATTTTGGCAATTTACCAAAAATTATTGGTTGTAAAAATTTATGATTTTATCGGCTAGTTCTATTCCAATTCTATCTTGAGCTTCACCAGTTGCTGCTCCAATATGAGGAGTTAGGGAAATATTTTCATTATTTAGTATTTCAGTTGAGGGATTAGGCTCACCAACAAAAACATCGAGTGCAGCAAAACTTACCTTATTAGAACTAATGGCCTTAATAAGAGCGTCTTCATCAACAACTCCGCCTCTTGCAGCGTTTACAATTCTCACCCCATTTTTCATTGCTTCAAATTCGGTGGCACCTAATACTGGCTTACCATCTTCAGGCATGGGAACATGAAGACTAATAAAATCAGATGTTGTTAGTAGCTCGTTCATGGAGCAAGTTTCAATAGGCACCTGAATTTTCTGATGGGCAATTTCAATATCAATAACAGCTTTTTTCATAAAAGGATCAAATGCTTTTACATTCATTCCTGCTCCTAGAGCATATTTAGCTGTGAATTGACCGATTCTTCCAAAACCAATTATACCTATAGTTTTTCCCCTTAACTCAATTCCTTTTGCATATTTCTTTTTTAATGTTTTGAAATCACTTTCACCATTTTTTGGCATATTCCTATTGGAATCAAAAACAAATCTAGAAATACTAAAAAGATGAGCCATTACTAATTCAGCGACTGATTGAGAAGATGCAGCAGGTGTATTGATGACTTCAATCCCTTTTTCTTTAGCATAGTTAACATCAATATTATCCATCCCAACTCCACCTCTTCCAATAATTTTAATGGATGAGCAATTATCTATTATATCTTTTCTAATTTGAGTAGCACTTCTGACTAAAATAACTTCTATTTTTTGGTTATTTATGAATTCAATTAAGTCGGATTGGTTAACCTTTTCAGTTATTACTTCAAATCCTGAATTCTCTAACTGATCTATTCCCGAAGCCGAAATACCATCATTTGCTAAAATTTTCATAATTAACCTTTTTTAGTTTCTAATTCTTTCATTACATCTACTAATAACTGAACACTTTCAATAGGCATTGCATTATACATAGAAGCTCTAAATCCACCAACAGATCTATGACCCTTAAGTCCATTTATTTTGGCATCTGATAACATAGTATTAAATGTCTCATTTAAATCATCATTTTCAAGAGTAAAAGTAACATTCATAGTACTTCTATCCTCTAAATTTGCAGTTCCCTTAAAAAGAGAACTATTATCTATTTGATTGTAAATTAAATCTGCTTTTTTCTCATTTTGTTTTTCGATAGAATCCAGTCCTCCATTATTTTGAAGCCATTTTAAAGTTAACATAGAAGCATAGACAGCAAAAACGGGTGGAGTATTAAACATTGAATCTTTGTCAGAATGAGTTTTAAGATCTAGCATTGTAGGAATGGGGACTGAACTTTTACCGAGAATATCTTTATTAAATATGTATAAAGTAGTTCCAGCTGGACCCATATTTTTTTGTGCACCTGCATATATTAGGTCGAAATTTTTAACATCAATTTTTCTTGAAAAAATATCTGATGACATGTCACATGCTAAGGGGATATTCCCCTTGTAAAAGTTTTTAATTTGAGTTCCGAAAATAGTGTTGTTGGACGTTACATGAAAGTAATCCAAGTTATCCCCAATTTCATAATCCTTTGGGATATAATTGAAGTTTTTGTCTTCAGATGAATCAACGATTAATGAATTTCCCATGAATGAAGCTTCTTTTGCAGCTTTTTTAGCCCAGGCCCCTGTTACCAAATAGCCACCAGTTTTATGTGTTCCCATTAAATTGTAAGCAGACATTAAGAATCCCAAGCTTGCTCCACCTTGTAAAAAAAGTACATCGTGAGTTTCTGGAACTTCAAGAATTTCTTTGACTAGTTTTCTAGCCTCTTCCATAACTTCTACAAAGTCTTTACTTCTATGAGATATTTCTATTAAAGAAAGACCGGAGTTATTAAAATTTAAAATACTTTCGGCTGATTTTTGAAATACTTCATTAGGTAGGATACAAGGTCCAGCACTGAAATTATGAACTTTTGGCATATTTGTTATTATAGTTATAGCAACAAAAGTGTGAAATTATTTCAATTGAAATATAATGTTGGAGGTTTAATTTATTAACTTTTTGCTTTCTGTTATTAACAACAAAATATATAATCTTACTTATTAGGATCATTAAAGGGTCTCCTCAAAATTTTTAGTGATTTAGCATCGAAGTCTCTTTTATAGTTCCACTCACTTTCTTCCCATTTAAAAGCATCAAAGCTTAAATCAGTAACATACCAATCTGGAAAATCTTTTAAGTGAGGTGATGAAGGAATTAAGTGGTCAAAAACAATATAATCATCTTTTCTTATGTGATTGTGTTTTAAAGACATGTAAGATTGTTTGTTATATTGAAAAATGACTCTTTTTTTGGTTTTACCATCAGGATAATTAAAAATAGGAAACCCAAATTGAATTTTATTTTTTTTTGTTATGTACATAGATTCAATAATTTTTTTATTTGAAAACATATCATTTCCATCCCAACCTAATAAAGTATAGATTGTTTTATTTTTTTTCTTGTTGGGAATAATGGTATAGTACAATGCTCCAAACCAAGTGTTTTCATCTAAAGATGCATATTCTATTTCTGGGATATTGTTTTTAAAATCATGCAGTTTTATAACTTTTAAATTATTGAGTAAAATCCAACATTCATAGTGCTGCTTTTGTCCTTCTAATTGTATATTCCAGTTAAAAATTCTAAAAATTCCATCCTCTGAAATGGTTGTACTCATGAAATTTGAAAGACTATCGAAAGAATAATTAAAAGCTTCTTTATTTTGAATGGTAGTAGTTAAAATAGTTTTGAAATCTTCATTTAAATTCATGCATTTATTATAATCTTTTTCAAAATGTAATTCCTCCAATTTCTCAATTAGCTTAATTTCAAAGCTTTCCATAGACTGAGAAAAACCATACCAAAAAAAAGTAAAGAAAAATAGAACTGAAAATAGTTTCATATAACTATGAATTATGAAGGCTATCCTTTTTCTTAAGTAAGAAATTTTCTTCTTCCACCCAGTCTTCATCGGGAACACAACAATCTACTGGACAAACAGCTGCACATTGAGGTTCATCATGAAACCCTTTGCATTCTGTACATTTATCAGTAACAATAAAATAAACGTCCATATCTACAGGTTCATTATCATGTTCTGAATCTACAGTTATACCTGAGTTGATTCCTGTATATTGACCTTTAACAGAAGTTCCTTGAGAAAACTTCCATTCAGCTCCACCTTCATATATGGCAGTATTAGGACATTCTGGTTCGCAAGCTCCACAATTAATACATTCATCTGTAATTTTAATGGCCATTTAAGAATCGTTGTTAATTTTATGCAAATATAGTAGTGATAATGGAAAAAGGAAAAAACGTTTATCAAAAAGAATCTTTATTGCAGTTAGGTCGGTTCTTAAATTATGGATTAAAATTTAATTCCTGGCCAGGTTATAAATGCGGAATTAGCGAAAATGAATTTAATTATTTTAAGGCATCTATTAAAAAAGCATCTCAAAAAAATCTTTGGTTTACAGAAGAAATGATAAATAATTCTCTTGAAAATTGGTCTAATAACTTGAATGAAGATAATATTGATGTGTGGTTATCTAAATATAAAATACCTACAAACACCAATAAAAACGTTCTTGTAATATGTGCTGGTAATCTCCCACTAGTAGGTCTTCATGATGTACTTTGCTGTATAGTATTAGGGTTGAATGTTCAAGTGAAACTATCTAAAAAAGATGATGTTCTAATTCCTTTAATAATTAAGTTATTATCCTTATTTGATGAAAACATAAAAAAGCAGGTAGTTGTCTTAAAAGAAAAACCAAAAGATTTTGATTTGGTTATTGCTACTGGAAGCGATAATAGCAATAGATATTTTGATTATTATTTTGGTGAATACCCACATATTTTTAGAAAAAATAGAACATCTGTTGCTGTAATTGATGACCATGTAACTGACGATCAATTACTCAATCTATCTCATGATATTTTAAAATATTATGGTTTGGGATGCAGATCAGTTACCAAACTATATTTACCTAAGAAATTCGATATTGATAAGCTCTTTAAGAACTTTTTTCATTACAAAGATCTAATAAATCACAATAAATACATGAACAACTACGATTATAACAGATCCATATTTTTATTAGAAAAAAAGTTGTTTTTTGACAATGGGTTTTTAATACTTAAAGAGGATAAAAATTTGTTTTCTGCTATCAGCGTAGTAAATTTTGAATATTACTCTAATTTAGAAGATTTGGAAACAGAAATAAATGTTTTATCAAATCAGATACAGTGTAGGGTAGGAGTTGGAGGTCTTTTATATGGTAATGCCCAAAAACC
>CEOC01040838.1_pt1 | contig 19283 bp, 15 predicted proteins | sample 356191 | NCBI WGS metagenome assembly CEOC01 (sample SAMEA2619952, study PRJEB7988) | marine metagenome | biome: marine biome (ENVO:00000447); feature: deep chlorophyll maximum layer (ENVO:xxxxxxxx); material: "saline water (ENVO:00002010), including plankton (ENVO:xxxxxxxx)" | depth 17 m
AGTGTAGGTGGTGAGGCAACATTTAAATTAGTTAAAGCTGCTATGGAAGTTGGCTTTACAAGAATAGGAGTAAGTAGAAAAAATAATTTTGTCCACGTTGGCATTGGTTATCCTGGTGCACCTGATATAACTCTTTGGACATATTAAATAAAATTTAGAGTGAAACAATTTTTAGTTGAATTTAGTGTAATAGTAATATTGTTTTTAATATTAAAAATCTTTTGGAGTCCTAAAGTAAAATACTGGTTAGGAAATTTTGTTATAGCAATTAATGCTTTTGTTTGTTTTTTATATTTATATGGTATATATATAAATAAAATATCTCATGCAGATGGCTTCAGTAAAATATTATTGCATTCTATTGTAGCTATTATTATACATACATTGTTTACTCTAGATAATAAAAAAGAAATTAAATGAAATTAATAAGAAAAATATCAATTGGCCAAGATTATAAGAATGAAGCAATGCATTATTCTGTAGGACAAGAAGTGTACGGTAATCATACTATTTGTGATATATTTGAAAAAGAAGATGGTTATCATATATACATAGAAAAAGAAGGCAACGAAATACCATGGAAACATTTTAATAAAAACATGGCTGTATCCGTTGAATATAATTTAGATTATTAAATTGAATATTCAAGATTTTACAATTTTTAGTATTGCGTTTGCTTGGGCGTTATTTTGTTTAGTTGGCTGGTTAATTGAAAAAAAATGAATGCAATTTACAATTATATTATATTATGTACAAATAGATATAATAACTCTAAGAAAATAGAAGATAAAGAATTAGTTCTTAATACAGAAATAACAGAAAGAGATTATCATTTTGTAAATAGAATAGGTAAAATTTTATCACTACCTTTGTTTATAGATACTCCTGCTAAGATTGGTGATGAGGTAATATTACATCATAATGTATTTAGAAGATGGTATGATATAAGAGGTAATGAAAAAAACTCCGCCGCTTTTATAAATGAAAATGAATATATAGTATCTCCAGATGAAATCTTTGCATATAAAAGAAATAATAAGTGGCATTGTTTTGATAAATTTTGTTTTGTTAAGCCATTGAAAAGCAATTCTAAATGGAGTGTTTTAAAAGAAAAAAAATTATTAGGGAAGCTTGTGTATAGCAATAATTATTTAGAGTCATTAGGTGTGTCCTGTGGAGATATAGTGGGCTTTAAACCTAACTCTGAGTATGAGTTTAACATAGAAAATAAAAAATTATACAGAATATTATCAAATTATATAACACATGTCGAGAAAGCAAAGAGTAATTGATGCCGCAGAAAAAGCTTTAGTTGAGCTTGAAAAAGTAATTATTCAAACGATAGATTTAAAAGAATTAGATCCTGAAAAAGCTAAAATAGCTGCACAAGCAAAATGGGTTGCAATAGATGATTCATTAAAAATTATAGAAAAGATAGAAGAACTATCTGAAGATAAAAAAGAAACAAAGTCCGCTAAGTTTTTAAGTGTAGAAGAAAGAATTAAATAATGTATAAACAAAATTTATATTCAATTCATAAAAGCCATTTAACTGATAAAAAAGTAAAGCATAAAAATAAACATAAAAAATTTAGTTACGGTTATAATGAAGATCTCGATTGCGTTGTTATAAGTAAAGATGGTACAATAGGTGATATATATGAAATACAAGGTCTAAAGGTAGCAATACCTAAAACTCCTAGTATTATAAATGGTTCTGATTTAAAAAAAGAAGATCAAGTGTTTATAAGAAAAGAAAGACCTCAATCATTAAATAGAATAAAAACTATATATGATTTTAAAGCACAAAGGGAAGATACAAAAGAAAAATATTATAAATATATTGATGATGAGTTTAATCATCGTGTTGATGGTTATTGGTTCATGTGCAACGGCACCCCATGTTACCTTACAGGATCGCACTATGTATATCTCAACTGGACTAAGATCGACGTGGGTGCACCCGACTTTCGACATGCGAACAGGATATTTTTCTACTTTTGGGAGGCATGCAAGGCCGATTATAGATGTTATGGGATGTGCTACCTTAAGAATAGACGGTCTGGTTTCTCCTTTATGGCGTCTTCAGAAATTGTCAACATTGCAACAACAACTAAGGATTCAAGATTTGGGATTCTTTCTAAAAGTGGAGCCGACGCTAAGAAGATGTTCACGGATAAGGTGGTCCCAATCTCAACTAATTACCCGTTCTTTTTTAAACCAATACAGGACGGTATGGAACGTCCAAAGACGGAACTCTCGTACAAGGTACCATCAAGGAGACTCACTCGTAATACGATCCGTGCCACAGCCACCTCCTCCGACGAGATACAGGATGGACTGGACACCACAATTGACTGGAAGAACACGGGCGACAATTCATACGACGGAGAAAAACTACAACTACTCATCCACGACGAATCAGGTAAATGGGAGAGGCCGGACAACATCCTCAATAACTGGAGGGTTACGAAAACGTGTCTCCGCCTCGGGTCGAAAATAGTTGGCAAATGTATGATGGGGTCAACATCTAATGCTTTAGATAAAGGAGGAAATAACTTTAAAAAACTTTATTATGACTCGGATGTTACAAAACGAAATAAGAATGGCCAGACTTCAAGTGGATTATATTCTTTGTTCTTACCTATGGAATGGGGTTACGAAGGATTTATCGATAAGTATGGGTATCCTGTATTCGACACTCCATCAAAAGCGATTGAAGGAATTGATGGTGAACAAATACGCACAGGCGTTATCGAACACTGGGAGAATGAAGTGGAAGGTTTAAAGAATGATGCTGATAGCTTAAACGAATATTATAGGCAATTTCCAAGATCAGAAAAACATGCTTTTAGAGATGAAACTTTAAATTCTTTATTTAATCTAACAAAAATATATGAACAAATAGATTACAATGAAGAAATGACATCTAAAGGTTATGTTGTTACAGGTAATTTTTCTTGGGAAAAAGGAATTAAAGATTCACAAGTAAAGTGGAATCCCATGAAATCCGGTAGATTTCGTATAACTTGGATACCACCTAAGGTATTACAAAATAATATAATTGAAAAAAACGGTATAAAATATCCAGCTAATGATGGTCTTGGAGCATTTGGATGTGACTCATATGATATATCAGGTACTGTTGGCGGTGGTGGTTCAAATGGGGCATTACATGGATTAACTACATTTTCTATGACTAGTGATGTACCTACAAATAAATTCTTTTTAGAATATGTTGCTAGGCCACAAACTGCTGAAATATTTTTTGAAGATGTATTAATGGCTTGTGTATTTTACGGTATGCCCATATTAGCAGAAAATAATAAACCGAGATTATTATATTATTTTAAAAGAAGAGGTTATAGAGGATTTTCTATGAACCGTCCTGACAAATTAAAATATAACTTATCTAAAACAGAATTAGAATTAGGTGGTATACCTAATACTTCAGAAGATATAAAGCAAGCACATGCCGCTGCTATTGAATCATATATAGAAGAATATGTTGGTAGAAATGAAAACGGATGTGGTAATATGTATTTTCAAAGAACATTAGAAGATTGGGCTAAATTTGATATATTAAAAAGAACTGCATATGATGCATCTATTAGCAGCGGATTAGCTATAATGGCATGCAGAAAACATATGTATAGACCAAATGTAGCAAGACAATTAAAAAAATTAGATTTTTCCTTTTCAAAATATAAAAACGAAGGATTAAGAAGCGAAATAATTAAATAAATATGGCAAAAACTACAGGAGCAAGCACACAATTTCCAAGCCAAGCTGTACCAGACGCAGAAAAAATAACGCCTGATTACGGTTTAAAAGTAGCCAGAGCAATAGAACAAGACTGGTTTAATAAAGATAGAGGCAACGGTAGGTATTTCCAAGCTAGAGATGAGTATCATAGATTACGACTTTATGCTAGAGGTGAGCAATCAATAAGAAAATATAAAGATGAGTTTGCTGTAAATGGTGATTTGTCTTATTTAAATCTTGACTGGAAACCAGTTCCAATTATTCCTAAGTTTATAGACATAGTTGTTAATGGAATGCAAGATAGACTTTTTTCTATAAAAGCATTTGCACAAGATCCTATTGCTACAGGCAAAAGAACAAAATTTGTTGAAAATATTCAAAGAGATTTAGCAGCTAAAGAAATACTAACACAGATAGAAGCTGAACTAGGTGTTAACGCTAGAAATATTCCTAAGGAAGAATTACCAGCTAATACAGAAGAATTAGGGCTTTATATGCAATTAAATTATAAACAAGGTATTGAAATTGCACAAGAACAAGCTATAGAAAACATATTTTTAAGAAATAAATATGATGAAATAAAAAAGCGGCTAGATTATGATTTATGTGTTTTAGGTATATCAGCTGCTAAACATACATTTAATAATACAGATGGAATTGTATTAGAATATGTAGATCCATCTAATTTAGTATGGTCATATACAGAGGATCCTAATTTTTCAGATTGTTATTATTTTGGTGAAGTAAAAAGAATAAAATTAAATGAATTAAAAAAGCAATTTCCTGAAATGCCAGATGAGGAGTTATACGAGTTATCTAAAAAAGGCTCTAATTATACTTCTTATAATGATACAAGCGATTATAATAATTATGATCGAGATGATTATAATACTATGACTGTGTTATACTTTAATTGGAAAAGCTGGGAAAATGACGTTTACAAAATAAAAGAAACCTCTACTGGTGCAGAAAAAGCTATTCCAAAAGATGGTTCATTTAATCCTCCAAAAGATAAAAGAACTAGATTTAAAAGAGTTGCACAAGCACAGGAAGTTATATATGAAGGTGTATTTATATTAGGAACAAATATTTTATTAAGATGGAAAAAGGCAACTAATATGATTCGCCCTCAATCCAATGCTAATAAAGTAATGATGAATTATATTGTAACTGCTCCTAGATTATATAAAGGTAATGTTACATCGCTTGTTTCTAAAATGACACCTTATGCTGATTTAATACAACTAACGCATTTAAAATTACAACAAGCAATACAAAGAATGACACCTTCAGGAGTATATGTAGATGCTGATGGATTAGCTGAAATAGATTTAGGTAATGGTACAAGTTATAATCCTCAAGAAGCATTGAATATGTACTTTCAAACAGGATCAATTATAGGTAGATCATTAACTGTTGATGGCGATCCTAATCAGGGTAAAGTACCTATACAAGAATTACCTGGAGGCGGTGGTAATCAAATACAAGTATTAATAGGGGCTTATAATCAATATTTACAAATGATTAGAGATATAACAGGATTAAATGAAGCTAGAGATGGTTCTGATCCTGATCCCAATTCTCTTGTAGGTGTTCAAAAATTAGCAGCAGCAAATAGTAATACAGCTACTAGACATATATTACAAAGTAGTATGTTTACAACTTTATCTTTAGCAGAGGCTATTTCATTAAGATTTAAAGACGTTTTAAATTATCATCCTCAAAAGAAAGTATTTATTTCTTCTTTAGGTCAGTTTTCTGTAGGTTCATTAGAAGAATTAAAAAATTTACATTTACATGATTTTGGCATATTTTTAGAATTAGAACCTGATGAAGAAGAAAAAACTTTATTAGAAACAAATATACAAGCTGCATTAGCACAGAATAGTATACACTTAGAAGATGCTATTGATGTAAGAAATATAAATAATACTAAACTTGCAAATCAATTATTAAAGTTTAGACGTATTAAAAAACAAGAAGCAGATCAAGCACAAGCACAAGCTGCATCTGTAGCACAAGCTGAAGCGCAAGGTCAAATGCAAATACAAGTTGAACAAGCTAAAGCTCAAGCTGAACAAATTAAAACAGAATCTAAAATACAAATTTCTACTGCTGAAAATGAAAATTCTATTAAGAAATTAGAAGTTGAAGCTCAAACAAAAAGAGAGTTAATGCAATTTGAATATGATCTTAATGTTAAATTAAAAGCAATGGAGCTAGAAACTCAAATAGAATTAGTTCAAGAGCAAGCAAAAACACAGGAGAGAATAGCAGATAAAAAATTATCAGCATCAAAAATAGCAGGTCCTCCTCAAACAGAAAAACCTAAAAAATCATTTGAATCAAAAGGAAATGATGTATTAGGTGGGTTTGATCTATCAAGATTTGAACCTAAGTAAAAACTAATTATTTTATTATATATTATTATGGAAGAAGAAAAAGTAACAGTTAAAGCAGTTGAAGAAAATCAAGAAACTTCAACTCAAGAAAAAGAAGCCGCAGTAATTGATAATGCGGTAAAAGAAGGAGATGTAAATCCAGAATATGGTTTACAAAAAGACGGAGTTTATAAAGTTAATTTAGATAAACCACCAAAACAAAAAGAAGATGCCGTTCAGAAGCAAAGCACAGATGAGATACCTGTACGCAGTGGATCCGAAACTAGCGAAGAAATTCAAAAGGAAAACAAAGAAGAGTCTAAAGAGCCTGCCGGAGAAAATAAACAAAAAGAAGAAAATAAAGGTAACGAAGAAGAACAGAGGCAAGAAGTAGAATCTCCATTAGAACTTGTTACAGATGAAAAAAATAACACTGACGAGGCACGAGTGGATTCAAGCACTGAAGACTCCGAGCCCGTACAGAAACAAGAAAAAATATTACCGGAAGCAGAAACACAAAAGCTTCCAGAAAACATAGAGAACCTTTTAAAATTTATGGATGAAACTGGTGGAAGTCTTGAAGATTATGTTAATCTTAATAGAGACTTTTCAAAGTTAGATAACGTAACACTTTTAAGAGAGTACTATAAAACTACGAAACCACATCTTGATCATGATGATTTAGATTTCTTAATGAATAAAAATTTTTCATATGATGAGGATTCGGATGAACCTTCTGACATAAAAGCTAAAAAATTGGCTTTTAAAGAAGAACTTTATAATGCTGAAAAATACTTTGACAATAATAAAAAGCAATATTATGCTGATCTTAAGTTAAGAAAAGAAAATACTGTTGCTCCTGAATATGTTGAAGCTATGGAGTATTATAACAAACAGCAACAAAAGGAGGAAGATTGGAAAAAACTACAAAAAAAATTTTTAGATCGTACAAATAAAGTTTTCAATAAAGATTTCAAAGGTTTTGATTTTCAGGTTGGTGAAAATAAATATCGATTTAAAGTAGATAATGCAGAAAAAGTTAAAACATACCAGTCGGACTTAAAGAACTTTATTAATGAATACATCGATAAAGAAGATGGATCGTTAGGTAATGCTTCAGATTATCATAAAGCATTATTTGCAGGAAGAAATGCTGATAAAATTGCTAATCACTTCTATGAGCAAGGCCGTGCTGACGCTATTAAAGAAGCTGCTAAGAAAGCAAATAATATTGACATGACACCTCGGGTTGATAATTCAACTATAACTACATCTTCCGGTGATAAAATTAGAGTTGTTTCAGGTAATTCTTCAGATAAGTTGCGCATAAAATGGAATAAACAATAACTTAAAATTTTAAAACATGGCTTTTACAAGTGGCGTTCCTGCTGCCTTACAACCAACTCAGACTAAGGCATTATATAGTGGGAACTATATCGATTTCACTGATTCAAGTTTTAATCAGTGGGCTCAACAATTTTTACCAGATGTATACGAGCAAGAAGTTGAAAGATATGGAAACAGATCTATCGGTTCTTTTTTACGTATGGTATCTGCGGAAATGCCATCTACTTCAGATCAAATAATTTGGACTGAGCAAGGTAGATTGCATACAAGATATGCGAATATCGTTTATTTAAGTAACGCTGGCACAATGCCAACCTCAGGTACAACTGCTGCTGCGGCTTCAGCTGTAACTACTGGTGGTAATATTGGAAACTTTTATGTTCCACCAGCACAGCCAACTAGTTTAGGTGTTACTTCTCAGGGAACAACAGCTGTTAACTTTAGAAAAGGTCAAACAGTTATGATTCAAGCTCAAACAAGTGCAACATCTGCAATTGGTGGAACTGGTTCTGTAATTAAAGGTATAGTTACTAATGTTAGTGGACAATACTTCCAAGTTAAATCTTACGGAGCTGTTCCTGCAATAACAACTGCACAAAGATTTACTGCACTTGCTTATGGTTCTGAATTTGCAAAAGGATCTGGAAACTTTGATGAAAAACTAGATCCAAGTTATGCAACTTTTACCAACAGTCCTGTAATATTAAAAGAGCACTATTCTATTAGTGGTTCTGATACTGCACAGATTGGCTGGATTGAAGTTACTTCTGAAAATGGAGCTAGCGGATACTTATGGTATTTAAAGTCCGAGCATGAAAATAGATTGCGTTGGGAAGATTATATGGAAATGACTATGGTTGAAGGTGTTAAGCAATTAAACACTGGAGCTACATTAAATTTCTATGATTCTGCACTTACAGCTACTGCTAAAGGTACTGAAGGTTTCTTTGAAGCTATTGAAGCAAGAGGAAATGTATATTCAGGATTTGGAGCACAAGCTGGCGGTGGAGGTGGTGCATTAACTGATTTTGATGCAGTGCTAACACAATTAGATAAGCAAGGAGCTATTGAAGAAAATATGCTTTTCTTAGATAGAAACCTATCTTTAGAAATTGATGACATTCTTGCACAACAAAATGGTGGATACTCAGGAGGTACTTCTTTTGGTGTATTTAACAACAGCGAAGATATGGCATTAACTTTAGGTTTTACAGGATACAGAAGAGGTTCTTATGACTTCTACAAAACTGACTGGAAATACTTAACGACTTTTCTACAAGAGGAGGTTTTGGTGACATCGAAGGTGTTCTAGTACCCGCTGGTACTTCTACAGTTTACGATCAAGTCCTTGGTCAAAATATCAAGAGACCATTCTTACACATCAGATATAGAGCTTCTGAGACTGAAAATAGAAAAATGAAGTCTTGGGTTACAGGTTCTGTTGGTGGACCATCTAGTTCTCCAATTGATGAAATGAGAATGCACTACTTATCTGAAAGATGCTTAATCGTTCAAGGTGCAAATAATTTCGTATTATTTAAAGACGCTTAATATTTATGTAAGTTTTACCCCCGAGTTTTCTTGGGGGTAATTCTTATTATTAATCTTATTATATTATATTATTATGGAAACAAAAATTAAAGTGCCAAAAGCTGAAAAGAATTGGCAAATAAAAGACAGAACATATGTTTTAACAGGTGGTAAAGCACCACTTAGTTGGACAATACAATCTAAACATACTGCAAGAAAACCTTTATTATGGTTTGATGAAGAAATGGGTGAACAAAGAGAAATAAGATATGCAAGTAACCAAAAATCATTATTTGTAGATGAACAAAAAGGTAATGCTACTCTTGCTCATGTTGTTTTTTTAGACGGTGTTTTAGAAGTTCCTAAACATCAACAATCTTTACAAAAGCTTTTATCATTATATCACCCAAAAGCAGGTGAAATATGGGAAGAAGTAGATCAAGAAGTAATTGCAAAAGATGAAGTTGATACTATTGAATTTGAATTAGAAGCATTAAATTTAGTTAGAACATTAGATATAGAACATTTAGAAGCTATAATGAGAACAGAATTAGGTTCAACAGTTTCTTCTTTATCTTCTAAAGAATTAAAAAGAGATGCTTATAATTTTGCAAAAGAAGATCCAAAATTATTTATTGAATTGTCTAACGACGACGATATAAAATTAAGGAATTTAGCAAATAGAGCTGTAGAAGTTGGAATATTACAATTAACTGACGATAATACAGTATTTAAATTTGCTAACGGTAAAAAAGTATTGACTGTTCCTTTTGATCAACATCCATATGCTGCTTTAGCACAGTATTTTAAAACAGATGAAGGTGTTGACTTAATGAAGTCAATTACGAAAAAATTATCGTAATATAAATGGTATAGGGCGAGAAATCAGCCCTATATCAACTAATTAAAAACAAAATAATGGCAATAAATATAAACGATGTTTATCAAACTGTATTAGTTATTACTAATAAAGATAATAGAGGTTACATCACACCAGAAGAATTTAACAGATTAGCAGATCAAGCTCAAGGTGAAATATTTGAAAGTTACTTCGCTAAAGAATCTGGATATGAGCTTAATGCAAATATACAGAGTGATTTTGCAGATCCTATATTAAATACATCTGAAAGAATAAATGTATTTTATGCTAATGCTACATTAACTAAAAACGGAAATATATTTGAATTTCCATCAAATTTTTATAGATTAGGTGTTGTAAATGTTTCTAATACTGTAGATTCAGTTACAAAAATAAGCACAGCTGATTATGTAGCACATGAGCAAATAAAATATGTTAATTTATCGCCTTTAACTGCACCAGTTGATAGTCAGCCCGTTTTTACTTATGTGGGAGAAACAGGTATTAGGCTATATCCAGATACTATAACAACAGGTGTAGACATAGATTATATAAAAATACCTGATAAACCAAAATGGGGATATTTAATGCCAACAGCTTCTCAAATAGCTTCAGGTGTTCCAAATGAACCAATATATGATAGCACAGCATTTAATCCTGCTACAGATGATTATACAGCTACTGCTAAATCTTATGACTTTAGACTACACCCATCTGAAAAGCATGCTTTAGTTGCAAAAATACTTTCTTATGCTGGTGTTGTTATAAAACAACCTGATGTATCTGGTTTTGGACAAGGTAAAGATCAACAAATTCAAGTAACTGAACAATAATGGCAATATCAAGAAGACCTTTAGATGTAGATAATTATTCTGCTTTAGACGGCGGAACAGGATTAGCTATACCTGGATATTATAGTAGAGTTCATCTAAATGATATAATAAATAATTTTATTATTGCATATGTAGGTGATGGAAAAATTTTAGCAAAAATACCAAGGTATGAAGTTGCTTTTTGGGCACAAAGATCCATACAAGAATTTAGCTATGATATATTTCATTCTGAAAAAACAATAGAAGTAGAATTAAATAGCACATTACAAATGTCTTTGCCCTCTGATTATGTAAATTACGTTGATATATCGTTTTTAGACTCGTTTGGTAACCTAAAAACAATACAGCCTAGTATAAATACTCGTGCAACAAAATCAGTTGCACAGGACGAAGAATATAAATATTTATATGATCAAGAAGGCAGAGTAATATTTAAAGAAACATCAGATACATTAGAAAGATTTCAAAGTACAGATAGAGTATTAGATGTAGATGAAGCTGCTGATTATTATAATGGATTTTATGATAATGACGATTATAGCTATTTTGGCAGAAGGTACGGAAGTGAACCTGAATTACAAAATTTTAACGGTAGTTATGTATTAGATTTAGAAGCAGGCAAAATATTTTTTGATTCTTCATTTAAAGAAGGAAGTATAGTTGTTTTAAGATATATTTCTGATGGTATTGGAGACAATGATAATTTTGATAATGTATTAGTTCCTAAATTAGCTGAAGATGCTGTATATGCAAATATATTATATAATTTAGCAAAATTAAGAACATCTAGTGCTGGTGCTTCTGCTATTTATAAAAAAGAAGCATCTGCTAAAATGCGTAATGCTAAAATTAGACTTTCAAATATGAAATCTAAAGAAATAACACAAGTATTAAGAGGTAAATCTAAGTGGATTAAACATTAAAATATGCCAGAAATTAAAAGGTTATTTAGTGCTAGCCGAATGAATCGAGATAAAGATGATAGATTAGTTCAGCCAGGCGAATATCGTGAAGCATTAAATATAAATGTAAGCAAATCAGAAGGATCTGATATGGGTGCTATTGAAAATCTTTTGGGTAATGAACAAGTAGGTACTATATCTATGACAAATGGTACAACTATAGGTTCACTTAGAGATAATGGTAATGAAAAAATATATTATTTTATTACTAATAATGATAGCTATGATCATTCTAATAGTTCTTCTAAACAACATCAAATAATAGAATATGATCAAAAATCAAATAAATCTATTATTTTAGTAAGTAGCAATGCTTTAAATTTTCATAAACAATTTCCTATAACAGGTGTAAATCTTGTAGACACATTATTATTTTTTACAGATGATAGGAATCCTCCTAGAAAAATAAATGTTGATACTGCAAGAAATGAACCTGGTAAATATAATTTAGCAGCAAACATAGATAATCTTATATCTGTAGCTAAATTTGCACCCTATGAAGCACCTGATATATTATCATTATCAAATTTAGATGAAACAGGTGCTGTAATTACTTCAAATTTTTTAGAAAATAAACTTGTAAGGTTTTCATATCGTTATCAATTTGAAGATGGCGAATATAGTTTATTAGCGCCTTTTACTCCTATATGTTTTTCAAGATTAGGTAATCCTGACGCTATAAATGTTAGTAATATATCTGATTTTGGTGAAATAGAAACTTTTGTTAATGCTGTTAAATCTGTACAATTATCAGTTCCTATACCTTCTGGTTATGGAATTACAGGTGTTGAACTTATATATAAAGAAACAGGATCTTCAACATTATATGTTGTAGAAGATAAAACTGTTACAACAGAATCTTCCATAAACTTTTTTTATAAATCACAAGATCCTTTTAAAACTTTACCGGGTGATCAATTAACAAGAGTTTCTGACGCTGTACCTATAAAGGCTAAATCTCAAGAATTAGCAGGTGGCCGTCTTATATATGGTAATTTTTTACAAAATTTTGATATACCCGATATATCCTTTAGTGTTGTAAGAACAGGTGAAACATCCGCTAGATATGCTACATTGGATACATCGATGTCTGTAAAATCAAGAAGAACTTATCAAGTTGGTATCGTATTGGCAGATAAATTTGGTAGACAATCTCCTGTAATATTATCTTCTACAGGTAATGACACGGTATTTATTGATGCTGCATCAGGCGAATCAACTAGCACTAATGTATTCAACGCATTAAGAGTTTCTTTTTCTGCAGCGGCAGTAGCTTCTTTAAAAGCATTAGATTGGGCATATTCATATAGAATAGTTGTAAAACAAAGAGAACAAGAATATTATAATTGGATTTCTGTACTAACAGCAGGTAATCAAATTGCAAGACTTGGTGATAGTATAAATAAAATACCAAGAGATCAGACTGCTGTAATACCTCCAAGCACAAGCACAACAATATCACCTTGTGATGTTTCTGTATATCCAAAAGTTTTAAATGGTTCAAATCAAACAACTTCTAGTTTAACAAAAGTACAATCAATTAATAATCCCGCAGGTACAGCTAATGTACCAACAGTAACAGATGCTGGTACTTCAGTAACATCTGGTGTTTCTGTATATGAAACAGAACCTGTTGAATCAGATTTAGATATATTCTTTGAAACCTCTACAGGCGGTTTAATATCAGATTTAAATAATGCCGGTGCAACAATAGATGTAAGGTTTTTTAATTGTTATTTATTAACATTTACCACAGGAACTCATATAGAAATTAATAGATTAAGAGCTGGATTTGCAGAAAAAGCTTTTGATGTAGGTGTTAGAGCTTTTGTAGTAAAAGAAAATTTTGCAGAAGAAAGAAGATTTAATACACTTATTCATTCAAGTGGTTTATTTAATTCAAGAACTAATGTTAATTATATAAATCAATTTAATGAATCTGAAGGTGGATTAACAATTTCTTTAGATCCTCAAGATGGTTCTATACAAAAACTTTATGCTGATGACACTCAAATAGTTATATTTCAAGAAGATAAACTATCTAGGTCTCCTATTAATAAAGACTTTATATATTCAGCTGAAGGCGGAGCAGTACCAGTTACTAGTAATACACAATTTTTAGGAACAATAGCACCGTATGCGGGAGATTTTGGTATATCTAAAGATCCTCAATCTTTTGCCGCTTATGGATTTCAAAGATATTTTACAGATAAAAACAGAGGTGCTGTATTAAGATTATCACAACAAGGTGTATCAGAAATATCTGTTGCTGGTATGGCTGGGTTTTTTAGAGATGCATTAAAAAATTCTACTGAAGTTATAGGTTCATATGATGAATACCATGGATTATATAATCTTACTATAATTGGAGAATGTTATGAAGGTGATGAAGATACTAATGTTGCAACCGCATCTGATAATTATTTTACCGTATCATTTGATGAAAACGCTAGAGGCTGGCCAAGCTTTAAATCATTTAAACAAGAAGGTGGGTTAAGTCTTAATAATAGATATTATACATTTAATTCAGGTAAATTATATAAACATAATTCTAATAATGTAAATAGAAATAGTTTCTATGGTGCTGCAAGCGCTGATTCTTATGTGGAACCTATTTTAAATGATAGTCCTTCAACTATTAAAACGTTTAATAATATAAGTTATGAAGGTGATACAGGTTGGGAATTAGATTTTTTAAGCACAGATTTATCAGATGTAGGAGTTGTTCCAACACCTATAAATTGTTTTGATATAACTTTACAAATAACAAGAGCAAATTCAACTGTTGGTGCAAATACTTTAATAACAGGAGAAAGAACAGCAAGAGGAAAACAAAATGATATTGTTACATGGGCTGTTTTTGTTGAACCTAAAAATTCTGATTTTAAATTTAATGTGGTAAATGATGTTACTTTAACTTATTCTGGATCGCAAACTGTCAGTATAACTAATCCTACTGCTATAGTTGATGGTAAATTAGTGTTTAATGTAAGTTATACTATTGGCACATCTAATCAAACTTTAGAGTTAGCAGTTGGTGGAACAGGTGCATCACTTGCATTTACCGTTGCTCTTCTTAGTATTAGTATTGGTGATTCTGTTTCAGACGCGGCTGTTAGTCCTACGCTTGTTGAATTAAGTGCTGGAGCTACGTCACAAGATATAGTTGTATCTCCTACAAATACACATTTTATAAATCCATATAATATTGCTATAGGTGTAAGTGGATTACCTTCATTTAATGCATCGGCTATATCAGGTACTGAAACTATACCAGTAAAAGTTGTAAATTATGGAGGTAGTAATAAATATACTTTAGACGGCATAAGACAAGACAGCATTGCACTTACTATAGGTAAAACATATATATTTGATCAAAGTGATAGTAGCAACAGTGGTCATCCTCTAAGATTAAGTACAACAGCAGATGGCACTCATGGGAGCGGTACTGAATATACAACGGGTGTTACAACAACTAGTAATCAAACTCAAATAATTGTAAGTTCTTCAACTCCAAGTATATTATATTATTATTGTAGTAATCATTCAGGTATGGGTGGTAATATTATAACTACACCTCTTGCATATACAAGACAAACTAATCAGATAACATATAATGTTCCTGTTACGATGCCTACCAATCCTACTAATGAAAATATGACTTTTTCAGGTAGTGCTACCCAATTATATACACTTACTTGGGCTAGTCCTTCTGTTGGTACATTAACAACACCAGCAGGTACTTCAGTTGGAAATGCTTATACTATAAGTCCCTATGTTGTAGCAAGCCAAAGAACTGCAACTTTACGTGTAAATGTAACCGGTACAACAAAAGTTATGTTACCAAGTTCTTATGCTGTTACATATAGCGTAGCAGATACTATAATAACAGAAACAATAACATTTACTAGTAGCTATACTCAAGATTATCATGAAACGGAAATTATACTTCCTAAAATATATGAAAATACTACAGCTACTGCAACTATAACGGGTTCGGGTGAAGTAACAGCAGCTATGGGTACTATAGCTAGTTCACATACATTTAATGCAAGTGGCAATAGTAATTTAGTTATAGGAGATGTGGCTTCAGAAAAAGCAAATATAGTTGTTAAAGCAACACCTAATCAAAATTGGATATATTTAGCAGCAGCTACAACACAAGGTACAGCAGTAAATCCTACAATATCAGGAGCTGTATTAGTTGATCCAGATGATATTAATATTTATGGAGGTAATTATCCTTTTACAATTAATGTTGCTAATAATACAACTGGTAGTTCTAGAACAGGTACAGTTGTTGTAGAAAAATATAATACAAGAGTTACAGGTGTAAGTTCACACACAATAAATATAACACAAAACGGATAATGAGTACAATAATAACATTTCCATTTAAAAAAAAAGAAGGCAAATATTTTGCACCTATAGTTTCACAGCAAACAACTTATAAAGTTAGTGCAGGTGCAGTAGCTGCTAATACAACAAAATTAGTATCAGGTGTTAAGGGTGCTTTTATGAAAGTAAGATTAAAACTTACAGGTACAAATGCTCAAACAAAAAAAGAATTATACGCTATAAACTCAGAAGCAGTTAATTCATCAAATTAAATTATATGAAATTACAAGTTAGAAAATTAAAAGAATCCGATTGGGATTTTTTACCATCGTGGTGGAAAGCTTATAAACAAGATCCTATACCGCGAGACTTTCTTCCAGGTGCTTTTCAAATAGGCAACGAAGAAAAAAAAAGAGAAGGCTTAGGTGGCTTCATGGTGTGTAAGGAAAATGATCCTATTGCAGCTATGTGGCTATGGATGACAAATAGTAAAACCGCAATTCCAGCTGTAGTAATTAGCGATAAATCGTATAAAGATACTGACAGAAGTGATGCATTGCAACTTTTAATAAACTTTACAACAGATTTTGCAGAAGATTTAGGATATAAATATGCATTTGCATGGGCAAAACCTGGTGTATTACTAGAAAAATATAAAAAAGCGGAGTATTATGTAGATGAAACTCCATCTTATGAACTAATAATGAAATATTAAATGGGAAGTGTAGTAAAAGGTGTTGCGTCTCTTTTTGGGGGTGGTAAAAGAAGGCGTGAACAAGCAGCTGCAAATAGACAATTACAGGCTGCACAAGCAAAAAAAGATGCTTTTAAATTTAGTAATGTATATGAAGGATTAGAAGGCCCTCAATTTCAAGGATATGATGCTGCATCAGGACAAGCTGTAACAATGGACCCTTCTGTATTAGAAAATCAGCAAGCAGCTTTAGGTAGACTAGGTCCAGCACAAGGATATGAAGCACAAGGTTATGATGCTGCTCAAACAAATGTTGCTGGTCTTATGAGAGGAGATGATGCTGGTTTAACCAATACGATGGCCAACCTTCAGGTATCCACTGCTGGTGCTGAAATGGCTGCTCAAGAAGCAGACCAGGCTTTAGCTCAATCACAGGATCTTGCAGCACAAGCCGGTACAGGTGCAGGTGGAGCAACAGCTTTAGCAGCTGCAGCAGCAAAATCTAAAGCAGGTATTAGAGCTGATCTTGACAGACAAGTTAAAGCAAATGAACAACTTAGAGCACAAGGTGAACAACAAAGACAAAGAGATCAACTTGCACAAGAAAACTTAGCATCTAAATTTGATTTAGGTCAACAACAATTTAATGTTGGTCAAACGAATGAAGCTAGAAGATTTAGTGCGGACGCAATGAATCAAGCTAATAGATTTGGTGCACAAGCTGCTAATCAATTTGCATTATCAAGATTTGGTGCAGAAAATCAAATGAATCAATTCAATGTAGGTAATCAATTTAATTTTGCAAGAGCTAATATGGATGCTCAAAATAGATTTGCACTTGCTAATATGGATGCTCAAAATAGAGCATTAATGTTTGGTGCTCAGCAAGCTGGTAAAGGAGCAGAGGCTGCATTTGAAGTTGATAAATTAAAAAGAGATTTTGATTTACAGCAACAAAGTTTTGAATATCAAAAATTACTTAACAAAGAAGATAGAGCACTTGCTAGAAAAAGTCAAGCTGATGCTGCAAGAGCTAAAGCAACTCAAGATTTAGTTGGTGGTATTGCAGGTGCTGCAGATGCCGCGGTAAAAGCTTTTAGTGATAGAAGGCTTAAAGAAGATATAAAATTAGTAGGTTTATCACCTTCTGGTATTAAAATTTATAACTTTAAATATAAATTTATTGAAGGAATATTTCAAGGTGTTATGTCTGATGAAATACCTTCTTTTGCTGTTATTAAAGATAATAGTGGTTTTGATAAAGTTGATTATTCAAAAATTGATGTTAAATTTAAGAAAATATAACAATGGCACTAAGTGTAGGTAAAATAGATTATAGGCCAACTGGATCTTCTGAGTATTATAAATATAAAGATGCAATGAAGTATGCTCCAGGTGGAGCGGCTGCGCAAGAAATGTTAGGCCAAGGTATTGACAGAGCGTTTGCTGAAAGAAGGCAAATGGCTTTAGATGCTGATAGACGTAGAATGCAAAGATTAAAAGAAGGTATCTTAAATTATAATGCAGGTCAAGCTATGGCTAAAGACATGGATGATCTAAATATAATGGGAGATACTGCTTCCCAAGATTTTAATCAAATTTTAACTAATGGATCTAGACAAATTGCTGATTATGCTGCGTTTTTAAATAAAGAATTAAAAAGAACAGGTGATTATAATGCTTATTCTGAAAAAATGTCTAAGCTAAAAGCAGAGGTAACTAATATGAAGGGGTTAAAAACTAACGTAAATGCTTTTTTAGATGCATATGAGCAAGGTAAAAATGATGGCACTCTTTCTGATTATAACTCTGTTGAAATTTTAGCAATGGCTGAAGATATGGCTAATGGTTCACCAAATGGTGGTTGGCAAAATATTAACGGTGAGCAAGTATGGAAAGGTAAAACTGTTTTAGGAGATGATTATCAAGTATCAGCATCTGAGTTTAGAAACTTAACTAATAGACTACAAAAAAAAGAAAATATTGATGAGCTTCTTGATCCTGCTTTACAAGTTAATAGAACAGCTCAGGGTAATATACTTTCATTTAATCAACAACCTATAGGTACTGATGGCAAAAGGGGTCAAAGTCCTGCACAAATGGCAGAAGCTGCTTTACAAAGAATGTTAGGTAATGTTCCTGGTAATAAAGATAGAAAGATGGCTTCTTTATTAGTTGATCATTTTGGATATACTAGAGAAGAAGCAGATGCTTTTTTTGATCCTAGAAATCCAAATTTTGAACCAGGTGCTGGCGAAGAGTTGTTAAAACAAAAATGGTTACAAAGAGCAGAAGGAATGTATGGTGTAAATCAACAAGCTGTACAAAATTACTGGCATAAAGCTGAAGATCAAAAGTATGAGCATAGAGAAGAAAAAGCTCAAGAATTACAGCTTAAAAGACAGGTTGATGAAACAAATAGAGCATTTGGTGATACAGGTACTCCTGCAATTTGGAATACTCCAATGGACTTCCCTGTTAAAACTGCTACAACAGATCAATACGAAGGTTTAATTGATAGATTTAGCGTTGATTTATCAAGGTTAGGATTAACTGCTCAAAGTATAGAATTTGA
>CEOC01043768.1_pt1 | contig 19283 bp, 18 predicted proteins | sample 356191 | NCBI WGS metagenome assembly CEOC01 (sample SAMEA2619952, study PRJEB7988) | marine metagenome | biome: marine biome (ENVO:00000447); feature: deep chlorophyll maximum layer (ENVO:xxxxxxxx); material: "saline water (ENVO:00002010), including plankton (ENVO:xxxxxxxx)" | depth 17 m
CTAGTAAATATTTCTGTTTATAATCTTAATGGAGGTCTAGTAAAAAATCTTTATAATAATGTTATGATGAATAAGGGCCACATTGATATTCCTTTTAATTCCTCTAAACTTTCTATGGGAACTTACTTGGTTGTTATTGAATCAGGTAATCAAAAAGATGTTGTTAAATTCGTTAAGTATTAAAAATTAACTAATATTTTTCTTCAAAAGACCTTGTATTTACAGGGTCTTTTTACATTTACAAAAAAATAAAAAATGAGTAAAGTAAAAATAGGTATAAATGGCTTTGGAAGAATTGGTAGAATGGTTTTCAGATCCTGTTTAAATAGAGATAATGTTGAGGTAGTAGCAATTAATGATTTATTAAATGTTGATCATTTAGCCTATTTATTGAAATATGATTCAGTTCATGGTAATTGTAATGCTGAAATTTCTGTAGAAAATAATCAGTTGTATGTAAATGGTAATCACATTAGAATTACAGCAGAAAAAGATCCCAAACAGCTTAAATGGAATGAGGTGAATGTAGATGTTGCCATAGAATGTACCGGTATTTTTACAACTCTTGAATTAGCTCAACTACATATCGATGGTGGAGCAAAAAAAGTTGCTATTTCTGCACCATCTAAAGATGCTCCAATGTTTGTAATGGGTGTTAATCATGACGATGTAAAATCTTCGGATTTAATAGTCTCCAATGCTTCATGTACAACCAATTGTTTAGCTCCTTTAGCTAAAGTATTAAATGATACTTATGGAATTGAAGAAGCTCTTATGACAACTGTTCATGCTGCAACTGCTACTCAGTTTACAGTAGATGGCCCTTCAAAGAAAGATTTTAGAGGTGGAAGAAGTTCTTTAGTAAATATTATACCAGCTTCTACAGGTGCAGCTAAAGCTGTAACTAAAGTAATTCCTAGTCTAGTAGGAAAAATAACCGGGATGGCATTTAGAGTTCCTACAGCTAATGTATCAGTAGTTGATTTGACTGTAAAGTTAGCTACTAAAACTTCCTACGAACATGTAATGAATACTTTAAAAAGTGCTTCAGAAAATGAACTAAAAGGTATCTTAGGTTTTACAGATGAGGCTGTTGTTTCTCAAGATTTCATGGGAGATTCTAGAACTTCAATTGTTGACTCAAAAGGAGGTATTCAGTTGAATGAATCTTTCTTTAAATTGATTTCTTGGTATGATAATGAAGCTGGATATTCAAACAAATTGATAGATTTAGCTGTACACATTAATAGTATCTAATTAAATTTTTTTAGTTCTAATTTATTTTTTTCAAGCAAAGCGTAGGTACAATGTTCTATCCAATCTCCTAGATTTATATAAAAACATTTATCATTTATTTGGTGTTCAATGGGAAGATGTCTGTGGCCGAAAATAAAATAATTTATCTTATCATTTAATAGTAATTGCTCTTTGCAGTACTGAATTAACCACTCTTTATTTTCACCTAAGAATGGAGGGGTTCCATGCTTTTCATTTTCTTTACTTTTTCTTGACCAATATCTGGCTATAAAAAAACTAAAATTAGGATGAATTTTAGAAAACACCCATTGACAAAATTTATTCGTAAAAAATTTCTTTATGAATTTATATTTGAAGTCACCAGGTCCCAATCCATCTCCATGACCAATCATTAATGTTTTCTCATCTATTTGAATGGTAATAGGTTCTCTTATTATATGAATACCTATTTCCTTTTCTAAGTAATCAAACATCCATAAATCATGATTTCCAGTAAAAAAATGAACTTTGATTCCTTTATCTACAAGTTGAGAAATTTTACCGAGAAAACGAATATTACCTTTTGGAACAGTGTATTTATGTTCAAACCAAAAGTCAAAAATATCCCCAACTAAAAAAACCTCAGATGCATCTTTTTCAATAAATGCAAGCCAAGAAATTATTCTATTCTCCCTTTCTTTCTCTTCTTCTGTTGAGAAACTTCCAAGGTGGAAATCTGAAGCAAAATATATTTTAGAATTATTTTTTATGGCTTAATTGTTTTTTTGATAGTAAATGGATTTATATTTTGAAGGTTAAATATAAAGCTGATTCTTTGCAAAACCTTTAATTCATTTAATGATGCTCCAATATTATCAGAATAAAATAAAGGAAGATAAATTCCTATTATTTCATCATTTAAAATTAATCTGGTAAATATTCCTGTATTGTATCCCCAGTTAATTTTGCTTTCTTGGCTAGTAGACTGAAACATACCGAAATCAGCAAATATACCTAGTGGTAGTTTTGGAATATCAATTTTTAAATTATTAGAAACCATCCAATTATTAGTTCTCAAGTTAGTGTCTTGAGCTTTAAATCCTCCATATGAATTATCATTTTGTCGAGATAATAAATAGTTTTGATCAGAAGAATTTCTTGCAAAATAAATGTTGTCGTACAAATAATCCATTTTACCATTTTTTCCGCTTAAGTAAAATGAATACTTGCTTGTAATATCTTCATTAAAATGGTAACCTGTAAAAAACCTCCAACTTATTTTATCAGAGCTCTTATTATAGGATTTTTCCATTTTTGAAGTTAATTGTAAGCAATTTACCGAGTTTTGATTTTTATTAAATCCATATATATAGTTTAATTTTAATTCTTTAGATTTTAGAATTTGTCTGTTTTTTAACTGATATACTATTTCACCATAATAATTAGTTTTTCGAGCAGTTTGAGGTGGCCAAATTAGTGTAACATCTGGCTCAAAGTCATCAATCTTTATAGTTCTAAGTTTAATATTTTGAAATGGAGATCTTCTCAGGTCATTTGATTTTAATCTAAACTCTGTAAATAATTCCTGTTTAATCCATCTTTCTTCTCTGTACAAATCATCATGTTCGTTATGAAAACTTCTGATTTTATATCCAATATTAATTCTTGAAAATAGACCATAAGTATTAATATTAGTTTGAATTTTTCCAGATCCAACCATTTTTTTTGATCCAAAACCATATAGAGGATTGATTAACCATTCTACTTTTTTATCATTTATACTATTATTATATAAAGCCAATCCTAACATGGTTCTATCATAAGCATTTCCAGCTATTACTGGTGAGTAATAAATTAAATTTTCTTTATTATTATTTATACTTATTGGAAGAAATTTGAATTTAATGGGTTTATTTATTTTAAATATTCCATTAGCTCTTGCTATATGTCTTTTATAGTTAAAATCCGTAGTAATAACATTATTATCAATTACAAATTTTGAAGGTATTTCACTGGTTTTATATACAAATGCAGTGTCTTTACCAAATCCATTAATCCATCTTTCAGAAATTATCTCATTGGAATCATTAATAACCTGAACAGCAATAGGTGAGGTATATCCAGTTAAGTTTTTCATTTTTATTAAGTACTCCTGGTCGTTTATTTTAGTTATTTTTTTAAAAGAATAGTCAGTTTTTTTGGTTGTTTTAATATAATCTTCAAAAAACCAATCTAGCTTTTCTTTACTAACTGATTCAAAAACCAATTTAATATCATTAGGGCTTGGGTGTTTAAACTTCCATTGGTTAAAATATTCATTCATGCATTGATCAAATAATTCCTCTCCTAGATAAGCTTTTAAATAATGAAACCCAATTCCAGTCTTACAATAAACCATTGCACCATAATTCATTGATGTGAAATCTTTAGATCCCATTTTTAAGGGTTGGTCATAATTTCTAGAGGCATTAAACTGATAGGCAATATGTTGTAATTCTTTTTCTTCTATTGGAACATTTAATGTAATATTTAAAGATTTATTTTTAGAAGAGTCTTTTTTTCTTAAATATCCGTTGGGATATTTTTCTTCCATATATCTAATTTCAATATAGGTATTAAGACCTTCATCCATCCATGCATTATCTCTTTCATTACTTCCGAGTATCCCATAATACCAATTGTGTCCTACTTCATGAATGATGACAGTTTCTAAAGATTTACTATCATATGATTTACCAATGACTGTAATATTGGGGTATTCCATCCCTCCACCAGCGCTTATAGTGCCATCTACGGCAGTAACATGATTATAAGGATATTCACCCACCCAACTAGAAAAATATTTTGTGGCATCGTTTATGTATTCAATAGATCTTTCCCATAGTTTTGCCTCACTATTTGTAAATAGAGCCCAAGATGTAACATTTTTACTCTCAAGTTCTATTTTTCCTTTAAGAACATGGTATCTTTTATCCGTAAACCAAGCAAAATCATGAACATCTTTTTGAGTAAATCTTAAAGTTTTTTTCTCCTTACTACTTTCTGGAAAACTCATATCTTTTCTGCCAAAAGAATCTCTAAAAGGAAGTTTATTTTCCTTTATTAGTTTTGCAGTTAATTTCGCTTTTTTATCAAGAAAAGCTAATTCGTCTTTATTTTGTAAATCACCAGTTGCCATCAATACATAGTTTTCAGGAACTGTTATACTTACATCATAATCTCCAAATTCAGAGTAAAATTCTCCTTGATCTAGATACGACATCGGATGCCATCCATCTTTATCATAAACTGCAGGTTTTGGAAACCATTGTGTTATTTGATATGATTGTCCAAGGTGCCCTAATCTAGAAAATTTTCCAGAAGGAATTTTAACTCTAAATGGTGTTGTTATAGATATAGAATCTCCTTTTTGAATAGGTTTTTTTAGATAGATTACACAAATGTCAATTTTCCCATCTATGTAATTCCATTCAACTTTACTTCCATTTACATTAAAATCTAGAGAATCAATGAATCCCAGATCTTTGTCTTTAGCATATTTAAATTGGTTACTTCCATCTTCATACTTTTGTTTGGCTAGTTCTGTAGAACTGTTTTTATAAGCATTTGGCCATAAATGAATAACAATGGAATCTAAAGTTGAATTGGATTGGTTGTGATAAACCATTTTTTCAAAGCCTCTCAAAAAATGATTTTCATCATCTAGTTCGACATTAATGTAGGTGTCAACTTTTTGTTGAAAATATTCTTGAGCATTATAAATTAATATATTAAAACATGTGGTAATAACAATAAATATATATTTCATAGACTTAAAGAATTTCCAATAATTTTTTCTCTAATGCTTTTCCTCTTAAGTCATAATCAATGATGATTCCATTTTTATCAATCAGAAATGTTTTTGGAATACTTGTAACTCCATATTTTGCGCCTGGGGTAGATTTCCAGCCAGTTAATTCACTTACATGATTGGGCCATGTCAATTGATCTTGCTTAATTGCATTTAACCATTTCTCTTTTTGCTGATCAAAGGACACACTGTAAACAGTAAAATTTTGATTTTTATATTTATTGTAGAGTCGTACCACATTTGGATTCTCTATTCTGCAAGGTCTACACCATGAGGCCCAAAAATCAAGTAAAACCACATTCCCTCTCAAAGAACTTAATTTTATTATTTTACCATTTACATCTTGAATGGAGATTTCTGGAGCTTTAGAACCTATTTTAATTCCAAGGTTTTTTAGTTGTTCTTTGTCTTGTTCGTACCTTGTTTTTTGCTCCTCCAAGAATTTTTCTTGTTGCTTAGCATTTTCTATAGCTTTATTAACTTCCCCTAAATATTTTTGATTTTCAAATTTTTTTATAATAACATCTTTAATGAGTGCTAATTCATCTTTGAAATCCATAGGGTTCTGAATTTCTCCTAACAACATTATTAATGATGGTGATTCGCTATTTTGATTAATAAATTCCCTTAAATAATTTTGGTAATCAACAATTATCTTATTTCTAAGGGTGATCTTTTCCTCTTCATTTGAACTCACTATATTTTGAATTTCACTAATAACTTCATTTCTATATTTAAAATGATTTTGTAGTAAAATATTGTTAGAATCTCCAGAAACTTCTAATTGATTGTAATCACCATTTTTAAATAAAAATTGATTCCTCTTATTAGGAATACCTATAAATAACATACTTTTTTGTGGTTCAGATCCGACTAAAAAAATATCGGCTCCTTCCAGAACAATATTAAAATTATGTATACCAGATTTTGATTTTGAAGAATCAATTTTAACTGGGTTGTTATTAATTAATCTATACAAATAAATATAATTATCAGATTCATGAATAAATTCTATTTGGTAACTGTTTTTTGAATCGACTTGTTCACTATTACTACAGCTAATAGCTATGAAAATTAATATTATATATATTATTCGTTTCATTACTGATTGATTAATTTATTTAATAGTTGAGCAGATTTTTTCGGGTCGGCAGTTCCTTTAGAAGCCTTCATAATCTTTCCCATAAAAAAACCTGCAAGTTTTTTTTCCCCATTTTTAAATCTCTCTTTTTCTGAAGGGTTTTCATCAAGAACATTTATTATAATCTGACTTAAGTCATCTTCATTATTCTGTTGAATCCAATTATTTTTTTCAGCAATAGTTTTCGGATTTTCATTTGGTTTTTCAACCATTTCAGGAAATAATTTTTGACTTGCTAAAGAGTGAGATATTTCATTATCATCAATCATTTTAATAAGCAATCCAATATTTTTAGAACTCACTTTAAATGAGCTAATATCCAGTGCTTTATGGTTTAAGTAAGATTTAATATTTCCCATTACCCAGTTAGCAGCTGCCTTATAATTTTTAGTGAATTTCACAATTTCTTCATAGTATAAAGCAATGTCTTTTTGTTCAATAATCACTAAAGCATCGTAGTTTGATAATCCGTAACTTTCAGTAAATTTTTTATATAATTCATTTGGAAGAGCAGGCATTTTCGATTGAATATCCTGAAGATGTTCCTCTTCAATTTTAATTGGGTTTAAATCAGGTTCCGGAAAGTAGCGATAATCATGTGCAGCTTCTTTTTTTCGCATCCCACTTGTTTTTCCGCTTGGAGCATCAAATGTCCTAGTTTCTACATTAATTTTTTCACCTTTATCTATTAAAACTCCTTGTCTTACAATTTCATAATCAATAGACCTTTGAACATTTCTTATTGAATTAAGATTTTTTATTTCTACTCTATCTCCAAATTTTAAAGAACCAATAGGCATAATTGAAATATTTACGTCACATCTCATACTTCCTTCCTCCATATTTCCATCGCATATATCAAGATATCTTAATAATTTTCTTATTTCTGACACATATTGGTATGCTTCAAAAGAGGTTTTAATAACAGGTTCAGTTACAATCTCTAATAATGGAACTCCGGCTCTATTTAAATCAATTAAGGTATTAAAAGGGTCTAAATCATGAATGCTTTTTCCAGAATCCTCTTCCATATGAATTCTAGTTAATTCAATATTTTTTGTTTTTCCATCCTCTAATCGAATTAGTATTTTACCATTTCTACAAATTGGTTTTTTATCTTGAGTTATTTGATATCCTTTTGGAAGATCAGCATAGAAATAATTCTTTCTATCAAAATGCATCCATCTTGTTATCTCACAATCTAGGGCCAGCCCTAATTTTAAAGCATGATTAATTACCACTTTATTAAATTTTGGTAATGTTCCTGGATGTCCAAGAGAAATAGGTGAGGTTAATGTATTGGGAATTGCTCCAAATTCATTTTTGTCTCCACAGTATGCTTTGCTTTTAGTTTTTAATTGGGCATGGATTTCAATACCAATTACTGGTTCATATTTTGACAATACAGTTTCTAAATTCATCAATTATATAGATTCAAAGAATTTTTTAATAAGTTTTGTTAATACCGTCTCAGAAATAGAAGCCACTTTTTGTACATCCTCATGAGTTACTTTAACAATTTTACCTGGGACTCCTAAATCTGTAATAACAGAAACGCCAAAACAAGGTATTTTCATATGTCTTGCAGCAATAACTTCAGGAACTGTACTCATGCCAACTGCATCTGCACCAATTTTTCTTATGTATGAATATTCTGCAGGTGTTTCAAGAGTTGGTCCAGTAAGACCTGCATATACACCTTTGACTATTTTAATATTCAATTCTTTAGAAATAGCTTCAGCTTTTTTAATTAAAGCATGATCATAAGCATCACTCATATCAGGAAATCTTGTGCCGAGTTCTTCAATGTTGGGACCAATCAATGGATTTGATGGGAATAAATTAATATGATCACTAATAATCATAATATCCCCAATTTCAAAGCTGGGATTAACCCCACCAGATGCGTTAGAAACTATTAGTTTTTCAATTCCTAAAAATTTTAAAACTCTAACAGGAAATACAACTTCGTTCATTGAGTATCCTTCATAAAAATGAAATCTGCCCTGCATAGCCACTACATTTTTTCCACCTAACTCACCAAAAATTAATTTTCCTTTATGACCTTCTACTGTTGATGTAGGAAAGTTGGGAATTTCTTCATATGAAATGGAGTGAGAAATATTTATTTCATCCACCAATCCTCCCAGACCAGTTCCTAAAATAATTCCTATTTCAGGGCTAAAATCAGTTCTGTCTTTTAAGAAATTACTAGTTGCTTGAATAAGATCCAACATAATCTTTTATTTTTTTGTCAAATTTATCCTTATTCCACAGAAAATCAATAGTAACTTTCAAATAGTATACTGGTAAATTCTTCAACTCATTAAATTCTTTAAGTTTTTGAGCATCTTTTTCAGTTGTTAAAATAAGATCATTTGATTTTTGGTAAGTTTTAATAATTTTTTTAATGTCTTTTGATTCATATTTATAATGATCTGAAAATTTCAAATGTTTAAAATTTACACTTAAATTTTGTAAATAATCTAAAATAGGGTTGGAGTTAGCTATTCCAGTAATTAATAGTATAGATTTTCCTTTGATAGATTTTAATACAGTTTTTTCATATATAGAGATGATATCTTGATATTTTATTTTAGAAAAAAACACTGTTCCATCAAACTTTAACTTATTTTTTATTTTATCGGCTTCTTTTTCACTTAAATTTTCTGGACATTTTGTTACAATAATACAATCTGCTCTTTTAATCCCTATTCTTGATTCTCTTAGTTTACCTACAGGCATTATAAAATCTTTATAAACAGGGTTATTATAATCTGTCAATAATATATTTAAGCCAATTTTTATCGATCTATGCTGAAAAGCATCATCTAAAATAAAGACATTGGTTTTAGGAAAATCTTGTAATATTTTTTGAATTCCATTGACTCTACTATGATCTACTGCAACAATTTGATTGGGAATGTTTTGTTTAGTTTGAAGAGCTTCGTCACCAACTTCAATGGCCTTACTATTAACTTCAACATAATTAAAATTATTAGTGTTTCTGCCATATCCTTTTGAGAGCAATGCCAATTTATATTCTGAATCTAAAGTTTTGGCAATGTATTCACAATGAGGTGTTTTTCCTGTTCCACCTACTGTAATATTTCCCACTCCAATAATGGGTGTTTTTAATTGGAGTTCTTTGAAAAAACCTAAATTATACAAAGTATTTCTAGTTCTAGTAATTACACTAAACAATAGTGATAATGGTGATAATATCCATATGAACCATTTCATTGTTTTATATTTGAGTTCTTATTTTAATTTTTATGAAAGTCAAAGATGTAACAAATTACTTAGAATCAATAGCTCCTTTACAATTACAAGAAAGTTACGATAATTCTGGATGGCAAGTTGGAGACTATGATAGTGAAGTAAAGGGTGTTTTAGTAACATTGGACGTTACTCTAGAGGTTGTTCAAGAAGCAATAGAGCAAAAATGTAATTTAATTATAGCTCATCACCCTCTTATTTTTGGAGAATTAAAAAACATTACTTCAAATATATCAACAGGTAGTATTATCCAAAAAGCTATTAAAAATAACATCAATATATATGCAATTCATACTAATTTAGATAACGTTTATAATGGTGTAAACAATAAAATGGCAAGTATTATTGGATTAGAAAGAATAAAAATCCTAATGCCTAAACAAAATCTATTAAAGTTAGCTGTTTTTGTCCCTGAATCTCATTCAGAACAAGTTCTTGAAGCAATGTTTAAATCTGGAGCTGGTCATGTTGGAAACTATGAGAACTGTAGTTTTTCTACATACGGGAATGGTACTTTTCTGCCTAATGAAGGGTCTAATCCATTCAAGGGTGAGGTAGGAAGACTTGAAAAAGCTAAAGAAATTAAATTAGAAGTTATTCTTTCTGATTACTTAATATCTGATGTTATTTTTGCTATGAATAATGCACATCCTTATGAAGAAGTTGCTTATGATATTTTTAAAATTCAAAATAATTCTAATTGCGGATCTGGTATGGTTGGAGAATTACCAAAAGAGATGGATGAAATGAAGTTTTTAAAGTTACTTAAGAATAGTTTTAAAGCTAGAGGAATTAGACATACTAAATTGTTAAATAGACCTATAAAAAAAGTGGCACTTTGTGGTGGTTCTGGCAGTTTTTTATTGAAAAATGCTTTAAATGTAAAAGCAGATATTTTTATCACTTCCGACTTTAAATACCATCAATTTTTTGAATCAGAAAGTAAAATTTTAATTGCAGATATTGGTCATTATGAATCAGAACAATATACAATTGAATTAATTAGTGATTTTTTAATGAAAAAATTTACTAATTTCGCAATCCGTTTAACAACAGTTAATACGAACCCAATTAATTATTTATAAAAAATGGCTAGAACTAAAAAATACACACCAGAAGAAACTTTAAGATCATTATTTAATCTTCAATTCATTGATTCTAGGATTGATAGCATGCGTGAAGTTAGAGGAGAATTACCTATGGAAGTAAATGATTTAGAAGACGAAATGGCAGGGTTGAATAAAAGATTAGATAAAATAGAAGAAGAGATAGGAGAATTAAATAGTCTAATCATGGATAAGAAAAATATTATTGAGGAATCTAAAATTACTATCAAAAAGTATTTAGAGCAACAAAAAAATGTCAGAAATAATAGAGAATTCGATTCTCTTAGTAAAGAAATCGAATATCAAGAGTTAGAAGCTCAGTTAGCTGAAAAAAGAATAAAAGAAAATGTTGTAAGAATTGATGATAAGAAAGAAGTTTTAGATGAGGTTAAAGAACTACTAAAAGCTAAAGAAGAAGCTTTAGAAGCAAAAAATAATGAACTAAAAGAAATTGTTTCTGAAACAGAAAGAGAGGAAAAGTTATTATTAGATGAGTCTGAAAAGGCTTCAAAATCAATTGAGGAAAGATTTCTTAAGGCTTATAAAAGAATTAGAGGAGCTTCAAAAAATGGATTAGCCGTAGTTCCTGTTGAGAGAGGAGCATCTGGAGGATCTTTTATTAAAATTCCACCACAAGTTCAATTAGATATTGCAGCTAGAAAGAAAATTATTGTTGACGAACATAGTGGAAGAATTCTTGTAGACGCCTTACTTGCTGAGGAACAAAGCACAAAAATGAATAGAAAATTAAATAAAGTATTAAAAGCTTAATTTTTATTTTCTTCCAATCACTTCTTATACTTTTTAAATTGGTAATTTAGTCCAATAATTATCTTGTATGTCATCTAAAGGTATAGTAAAGAGAAGTGAGGACTTTTCAAAATGGTATAATGAATTAGTTACAAAAGCTGATTTAGCAGAACACTCTGATGTAAGAGGGTGTATGATTATCAAACCTTATGGCTATGCTATTTGGGAAAAAATTAAAGACCAGCTTGATATTATGTTTAAGGAAACTGGCCATCAGAATGCCTATTTTCCTCTTTTTATACCAAAATCCTATCTTAGTAAAGAAGCCGATCACGTAGAGGGTTTTGCTAAAGAATGTGCAGTTGTTACCCATTATCGTTTAAAAAATGCAGAAGATGGAAGTGGTGTAATAGTAGATCCTGATGCTAGACTTGAAGAAGAGCTCATTGTTCGACCAACATCTGAAACCATTATTTGGAACACTTATAAAAAATGGATTCAATCATATAGAGATTTACCCATATTAGTAAATCAATGGGCAAATGTTGTTAGATGGGAAATGAGAACAAGACTTTTTTTAAGAACTTCAGAGTTTTTATGGCAAGAAGGGCATACTGCACATGCAACAAAAAATGAAGCAGTTGAAGAAACAGAAAAAATGCTAGGAGTATATGCACAGTTTGTAGAAGAACATATGGCAATTCCAGTATTGAAAGGATTGAAGACAGAAAATGAAAGATTTGCAGGTGCAGAAGAAACATATTGTATTGAAGCGCTAATGCAAGATGGTAAGGCTTTACAGGCAGGTACTTCGCATTTTTTGGGTCAAAATTTTGCCAAAGCTTTTGATGTTACTTTTGCTGATAAAGAGGGGAAAAAGAATCATGTTTGGGCAACTTCCTGGGGAGTTTCTACAAGACTTATGGGGGCTTTAATTATGACCCATTCAGATGATAAAGGCCTTATTTTACCACCAAAATTAGCTCCTATTCAAGTAGTTATAGTTCCTATTTATAAAAGTCAAGAACAGCTTCAAGAAATTTCTGATTTTGCCCTTCAGCTAAAAAAAGAGTTAGAACTATTGAATATTTCAGTTAGATACGATGATGATGACAATAAAAAACCAGGCTGGAAATTCGCTGAATATGAGATGAAGGGAGTACCACTTAGAATAGCTGTTGGTCCTAGAGATTTGGAAAATAATACTGTAGAATTAGCTAGAAGAGATGACTTATCTAAAAATACAGTTAGTCAAGACAATTTATCTAGTACTTTGTTGAAGTTACTAGATCAAATTCAAAAAGATCTTTTCAGTAAAGCTTCAACGTTTTTAAAGAAAAATACTTCATTTGCTTCAACAATTGAAGAAATGAATAAGATATTAAATTCTAAAGGTGGATTTGTTGAGGCATATTGGAACGGAGACTCTAAAACAGAACAAAAAATTAAGGAATTAACAAAGGCAACTATAAGATGTATTCCTCTTACCAAATCTAGTAATGGAAAATGTATTCTTACTGGAGATTTAAATTCCAAAAAAGTTGTTTTTGCAAGAGCTTACTAAATTTTAATAAATGGATTATCAAAAAAATCAAGATTTACTTTTTAATTTAATAAAAGATAAAGGGGTATTAAAGCAAGATGTTTTTAGTAATATAATTTTAAATTTCAAAGTTCTTAAAAGTGTTCTTAAAGAAATTGGCGATGATTTAAGTGACAGGATAGCCAATGAAGATGAAAGAGTTATTATTGAGTATAAAGATTCTGGTGAATTTGAAGCTCAGTTAAGAGTTGCTGGTGATTTATTGGTCTTTCAGATGCATTCCAATGTCTTTAAATTTAATATAGAAAACAGCTTATGGAAATCAAGTTATCTCTCTGAAAATCCAAATAGAGGTTTTTGTGGATTAATTAATGTTTATAATTTTTTAAATGATTCTTTTAAATACAATAGATCTAATGATTTAGGTTACTTAATAGGAAGACTTTTTATTAATCACGAAAATCATTTCATGGTTCAAGGAAAAAGACAATTAGGATTTTTATACAATGATTTTATTAATGCCGTAATAGATAAAGAAAAATTAAAGTCAATTGTACAGTCTGCTATTCTTTACTCTTTAGATTTTGACCTACTGGTTCCAAGTTATGATCTTGTTAATCAAGTTTCAGTAAACCAGGTAAAGCAAGTTAGTGATGATTTAAAGTTAAGAACTGCAAAGAGGTTGGGATTTGTATTTCAAAACAATAATGATGAAATATAAAGTCTTTTATGTTAAATAGGGGTGATTTTTTTTTGACTAACTGAAAAAAAAACTAAATTTGCGCTCCATTTAATAAAAATGGCCCGTTCGTCTAGGGGTTAGGACGCCAGGTTTTCATCCTGGAAACAGGGGTTCGATTCCCCTACGGGCTACTAAATTTAAACTAATATGGCAAACCATAAATCTGCAATAAAAAGAGTAAGGTCAAATAAAGGTAAGACTGAAAGAAATAAGTATCAGCATAAATCAACTAGATCTGCTATTGAAAAACTTAGAGAAACCACTGATAAAAAAGAGGCTAGTTCTTTGTTGCTTTATGTTACTTCTATGATTGATAAACTTGTAAATAAAAATATCATTCATAAAAATAAAGCAGCCAATCTTAAGTCTAAATTGACTAGAAAAGTTAATTCTCTATAGAAAAAATTAATTCCAAATATAAAAAGAGCTTAGTAGCTCTTTTTTTTTGGCTTATTATGAAAATATACTTAATAATAATATTCTTTTTTATTTCTCTATTTTCCTATTATTCTCAAAACACTAAAGAAGAAATAATAAGTGAATTAATCGTTGATTATATTTCTTCAAAATACTCAAAAGAAAAACTTGATAATTTCATTTACATAGGTTTAAAGCGACAAAGATTGTATTTGTTTGAAGCTAATATAATCTCAAAAATCTATAAAGTTTCAACCTCTAGTAAAGGGGCAGGTAATGAAATTTCATCTTATAAAACTCCCTTAGGGTTACATTGTATTTATGAAAAAATTGGTGATAATGCTCCAATTGGAACTTTATTCATAAATAAAAAAAACACAAATAAAATTGTTAAAATTGATAGCCTAACCACGTATCAAAATAAAGACGAAATTACTACAAGATTAATGTCATTAATGGGGAAGGAACTGAACATAAATAAAGGAGGGAGTGTAGATACTTTTAAAAGAGGAATATATATTCACGGAACCAGTAATGAAAAAACTATTGGACAACCTTCTTCCCATGGTTGTATAAGAATGAAAAATAATGATATTGTAGAACTTTTCAATAGTGTAGATAAGCAAATACCAGTTTTCTTATTTAATAATTAATTTATACAATCGTAAAATATATATATATTATAATATTATTTTAGCTAAAAGTGATTTAAATAATTAATGAGAATTATAACAATAGTAGGTGCTAGACCACAAATCATTAAAGCTGCTGCTTTTTCTAGAGCAGTAAAAAGTAATTACCCTCACATAGAAGAAATCATTGTTCATACGGGTCAACATTATGATAATAATATGTCTCAAATTTTTTTTAATGAGTTGGGCATACCTAAACCACACATGAATTTAAAAGTTGGTTCCTCATCTCATGGAGTTCAAACTTCTTTAATGGTTCAAAAAATTGAAGAAGTTTTGTTAGAAAAAAAGCCTAGCGCGGTCATTGTTTACGGGGACACAAATTCTACACTTGCTACGGCAATTGCTGCTTCAAAAATCCATATTCCAATTATTCATATAGAAGCTGGCCTACGTTCTTTTAATAAAAAAATGCCCGAAGAAGTAAATAGAATTCTTTGCGACCATGTATCAACATTACTTTTTTCACCTACCAAAAGTGGGTATGATAATTTAAGAAGTGAAGGTTTTAAAGTGGAGATTAATAAAAAAGCTAGTTTAGATAATCCAAATATTTACCATTGTGGAGATGTAATGTATGATAACAGTTTGTATTTTTCTAAAATTAGTGATAATCAATCAAAAATTATAAATAAACTTTTTCTAAAAAATGAAAAATTTATTTTAGCAACAGTACATAGAAATGACAATACAGACTCTTCAAAAAAACTTAATAATTTATTCGATACATTTCTCAAAATTATAGATAAATATCAAATTCCGATAGTAATCCCAATTCATCCTAGAACAGCTAAAATGATGGATAAGTTGCTACATGTGAATACAAAAAAGCAAATTAAAGAATCTGATTTACTTAAAATTATTCCGCCTGCAGGGTTTTTAGACATGATTGCTTTAGAAAAAAATGCTGAATTGATTATTACTGATAGTGGAGGCGTTCAAAAAGAAGCATATTTCTTCGAAAAACCATGTATTATATTAAGACCTCAGACAGAGTGGTTAGAGATTGTGGAAACGAAAAGTGCTATTATTACTGACACCAATTCAGAAAAGATTTTAAAGGCAACTGATTATTTTTTAAACAATAAGGATTTAAATTTCCCTCCGGTTTTTGGAGATGGTAATGCTGCTTTATTTATTGCCCAAGAAATTCTTTCACAACTTTCATGATTACCATATATTCACCCAATCTAGGTTCTAGAATTAAATATGTAATTGAATTTATATTTAGAGACTTATTAGAAATAGAATATATTTTAACTAATAAGGTTATTGGGTTAAAAGGAGAAGTAATAAATTATTCAAATGAAAAATTGGAATTGGAAAATTATCAAATATTTCCCTCTGGTTTTTTGAACAATGGGGAAAGAGATTTTTCAAAACATCTAATTAATTTTAAAGAAAATCAACTTTTTTTTCCAACCAGTCAAGGCCATCATTCATTTGATATTTTTAGTGCTGTTTTTTTTCTAATATCTAGAATGGAAGAATACGACTTAAAAAACCTTGATGAACACCAGAGGTTTATTTCAAAAAACTCCTGCTTGGTAAAATTTCAAATAGAGGATCAACCTGTTGTTGATATTTGGTGTACAGATCTATTAAAAAAAATAAATAATCATTTTAAAACTAACTTGATTTCTTCAAAGAAGTTCCAACAATACTGCACTTTTGATATTGATAATGCTTATGCCTTTAAAAACAAGGGTATTTTAAGATATACGGGTTCTTTTTTGAAGGATTTATTTCTTTTAAGAGGGTTTAAATTAAGACAAAGATTTAACGTTTTCTTTCGAATAAAAAATGATCCATATGACAATTACCATTATTTGAATCAATTTTTAATTACACATAAGTTAAAAGCTACTTTCTTCTTTTTGTTAGGGGATTATGGTAAAATGGATAAGAATATTAATCCTAACCATCCTAACTTTATAAAATTAATACAATCTCTTTCAAAATTTCATAGTATTGGAATTCATCCATCCTATAGCTCTCTCAACAGTGAAAAAATCATTAAAAAGGAAATAGATAACTTAAAGAAAATAAATTCTAAAGAAGTTGAACTTTCAAGATTTCATTATTTAAGATTTTCTTTTCCTAAATCATTTCAAATTTTACAAAGCCTAGGAGTTAAAAAAGATTTCAGTATGGGCTATACAGATCGAATTGGTTTTAGAGCGGGAACTTGCACACCTTTTTATTTTTATGACATAGATAATGAGAAGATTACTAGTTTAAAAATAGTTCCATTTGTTTATATGGATGGAGTATTGAATGATAAACTAAAATACACTCCAAAAAAGTGCATTAAAATTATTAAAGATATCAAGCAAAAAGTAAAAGATGTTGAAGGTCAATTTACGTGTATATGGCATAACGAATCTTTAAGCAACCAGGATAGGTGGTTTGGATGGAGACTGGTCTTTGAGTCAACATGGTTAGATTAATCCATTTTTCTTACTTAAATTTATCGAATGAAAATTTTTAATTTTAGCGAATATTCCTCTCTTTACAATAAGTTTCTATCTGAACTTCGTGATGCTCAAATTCAAAAGGACAGTATGAGATTTAGAAAAAATTTAGAAAGAATTGGTGAAATTTCAGCCTATGAAATTTCTAAAGAGTTGGATCATCAATCTTTAACTACCAATACTCCTTTGGGAGTTTCTCAAACAAATGTTCCTAAAGATAATTTGGTTTTAGCAACTATCTTGCGAGCTGGATTACCTCTTCATACGGGTTTGTTAAATTATTTTGACCATGCTGAAAATTGCTTCATTTCTGCTTATAGAAATCATTCTAGTGCTAATGATTTTGAAGTTGAAATTGAATATTTAGCAAGTCCCAATATTCAAGGAAAAGTAGTTTTACTCTCTGACACCATGTTGGCTTCTGGAAAGTCAATGGTTTTGGCTTATAAAGCATTACTAAAACGAGGAACTCCAGCCAAAGTTCATATTGTAAGTGTTATTGGTAGTCAGCAAGGTATTGATTTGGTTTCTGAAAACTTTCCTGAAAACACTACCTTATGGATAGGTGGAGTTGATCCAAAAATGACAACACAGTCTTACATAGTTCCTGGGTTAGGAGATGCTGGAGATTTAGCATTTGGTGAAAAAGATGATGAATGAGTTGGATAGCATTTTTTTATGTCTTCTTATTAGCTCACGTTAAATTTTTAGTAACAGCCACTATTGCTTTAGCTACCTATCCTCAACTTTCAGTTGATGAAATATTTATTGCATCATCTCTAGGAGCTATTTCTTGTTTTAACATTTTTTATTTTATTTCTCAGAAAATTTATTTTGGAGATAGCAACAAAACAAAAAGTTCAAAAGCCAAAAAATCAAAAACTTTTAAAAAGAGAAATAGAATTTTGATTAAAATGAAACAGTCTAAAATTGGTTTTTTTTTAGTTTGTACACTTGCTCCATTATTTTTGTCAATACCTATTGGAACAGTAGTTACAGTAAAGTTTTTTGGTGAAGACAAAAAAACATATTGGTATGTATCAATATTATTAATAATAATGTCATTTCTACTTGCATATCTTAATGACTCCATATTTCAATTTTTTGAATAATGAAAATTGAACATTTATTTTTTGATTTAGATAGAACCTTATGGGATTTTGAAACCAATTCTTATGAAGAACTAACTAATTTATACCATGTTCATTCTCTTCATCAGTTAGGAATTTCTCTCCCGGATGAGTTTATCAAAGTTTATAAAAAAATTAATGAAAGTTGTTGGAAAAAATACAGATTGAATCAACTATCTAAAGAAAAATTAAGATCAGAAAGATTCCTTCTAACATTAGAATATTTTGGAATTATCAATCATAAATTAGCCATAAAAATTGGAAACGATTATGTTAATAATTCTCCTTTTAGAACCAAATTAATTCCTTTTACTATTGAGCTACTAAATGCTTTAAAAGATCATTTTCAACTTCATATAATAACCAATGGTTTTGAAGAGGTACAACATATTAAATTAAGAGAATCTGGATTGAATCATTATTTTAATAAAGTCATAACTTCTGAGATGGCTGGAGCTAAAAAACCAGATCCTTCAATATTTGATTATGCTTTAAAGCTTTCTGGAGCATTAGTTGAAAATTCGGTTATGATTGGTGACGATTTAAATACAGATATAAATGGAGCAATAAAAGTTAATATGAAATCTATTTATTATAACCCTCATCAAAAAGTTCATGATTTTAACATTTGGAAAGAAGTTCAAAATTTAAATGAGATAAAAAAAATCTTACTTTAAGGAAGTAAAGCTTTTAAGTAATGTTTTCATTTACTATTTTCACGTGCTCAATCTAACAACTATGGTTTTCGATATAGAAATGATTCGTGAGGTGTATAAACTATACCCAAAAAAAATGGATTCAATTAATAAATTAATTAATCGTCCGTTAACTCTTTCAGAAAAGATTTTATATACCCACGCTTGGGGAGGAGAAGCTAAAGAAATTTATGAAAGAGGTGTTTCTTATGTTGATTTTGCACCTGA
>CEOC01000780.1_pt1 | contig 19064 bp, 15 predicted proteins | sample 356191 | NCBI WGS metagenome assembly CEOC01 (sample SAMEA2619952, study PRJEB7988) | marine metagenome | biome: marine biome (ENVO:00000447); feature: deep chlorophyll maximum layer (ENVO:xxxxxxxx); material: "saline water (ENVO:00002010), including plankton (ENVO:xxxxxxxx)" | depth 17 m
TTTTGCCGCTCGTTGGGCTCTTGGGTTCGGCGTTGCTCATCGCCTTGAGTTCTCCATGGGCCACGCTTCCGTTGGGTCTCTACGGGATTGCCTTGTTCGCCGGTGGATGTTTAGAGGCCTGGCGACAACAACGCCCCTCTTCCTTGGTGGGCGTGCCGCTTTGTTTGTTCATGCTCCATGCGAGTTTTTCGATTGGTCTCCTTGACGGTTTGGTCCGAAAAGGCCGCTATCCCAGCGACCGTGGATGAACACAAGAAGCCAATAGATACATGAGGGCCTTGGAAAAACAGGTGGGTGAGGCACATGGCAGAAAACAAGGGCCTCACGAATCGGAGTTTGAGTGCACTGCCACTCCTCTTGATGGGGGTGACCCACCTTTCCCTTCCTCCTTTGCAGACCATGTTTGAATTGGAGCCCGGTTTGATGTACGGTTGGTATGTCTTCGCTTTCCTTCTTTGTGTGGTGGTTTATCGCCGGACCGGTGTTGTCAAAGACCACGAATACAACAGGGCCAAGGCCATGCGTAAAATCAAACATGTCTACGAGGCTGAAGAAGCGGGAGTCTGGTCAAAAGACGTCGCTCTTGACAGCACCATGGACCAGCAAACCCAGTTGGGCTTGTCACGTTCGATTTCAGAAATTTCTGGAGAGGCTCCCGAAATGGAATTGGATGATGAAACTAAGGTTGAGGTTCGGATGCTCAGTGAGGCGGACCACATCGTGAGGGCCAACGCTCGAATCAGCGGCAGTTCAAGTCTTGACGAAGAGGCCATCACGGGAACCATTGGCGCACAGAGGAAGGTCGGACCGATGGATCGTTTCCTCGACTGGCTCTTCGGCCTGTTTGGCTTTGATAGTCGTGCAGACCGTGAGGCTGAACGCCAAGCAAGACTGCGACAAGCAGCGAGTTCAGCACCGGTGACGGCCCAGCGCCCCGTGGCGCCTCTTCGCATGAACAAGGCCAACGACGACTCGGAAGTCAACATGACTTCAATGAGCGATTCCGGCGGTGTTGAAACGGTCATGACCACCTCGGGGATGGTGAAAACCGACGGAGATGGGGCCCAGCAAATCAAGCAAGTTCCTGAGGTATCAGAATCCTTGGAGAGCATGGCCATGATGGGTCAATCGCCCTCTGTTTCCGCTAAAATTGCAACCGCAGGCCCCGTTTGTCGAGGTTGTTCAGCACCGGTCAGTCCCACCGAGCGATTTTGCCCGCATTGTGGTCTCGACCTTTGAGAACAAGGCGTGAGGTTCAAAGCAGGTCCCTCATCGTGTTGAGCGAGGACGGGGCCATGACAGACAAACGAGACTACTACGAAGTCTTGGGTGTTGAGAAATCAGCCACGGCCGGTGATTTGAAGAACGCCTTTCGACGATTGGCACGAAAATACCATCCCGACAGGAGTACGGAAGCCGACGCTGAGGACCGCTTCAAAGAGATTCAGGAGGCCTATGCGGTCCTCTCAGACGACCAAAAGCGTGCTCAATACGACCGTTTTGGTCATGATGGACCTCAAGGTTCACCGTTTGGGGGCTTTGGCGGCGGCATGAACATCAACCTCGAGGATATTCTCGGTGGTGATTTCTTCTCCTCTTTCTTCGGAGGGGGTTCTCGGCGACGACAATCACGTCGCGGGAACGATATCCTCCTCCGACATACAGTTGACCTCGAGGATGTGTATCTTGGCAGTGAACAGGAACTGGTCCTCGACCTCCCCGAGCCTTGTTCGACATGCGATGGAACGGGTGCAAAAGACGGTGAACTCAAGACCTGTTCTTCCTGTTCTGGTCAAGGTCAGGTTCGTGTTCGTCAACAAGTCGGTCCGTTCATTCAAGAATCTGTTCAACCCTGCCAGGATTGTGGTGGACGTGGAAAGGTCGCAGAGCAACCTTGTGTGGACTGCGACGGCCGTGGTCAAGAGATGAAATCCAACACGTTGAGGTTCAACGTTCCAGAAGGTGCTGAGGCAGGCACGCGTCTTCGAATGCGTGGTAAAGGCGAACCTGCCCCTCGAGGTGTTGGCGAACCTGGTGATTTGTTCATTGAACTTGAGATTGAACCGCACCGCTGGTTTGAGCGGTCGGGGTCTGACCTGATCATGTCCTTGCCCTTGGGCTATGCTGACCTTCTCTTGGGCACCACGATTGAACTGGACCACCTTGATGGGAAATCGCTACAAATCAAGGTACCCGCCTACTCAAATTCCGGCGAAACCATCGAAATCCGGAAGCGCGGGTTGCCGAGGCAACGCGGTGGAGGTCGCGGGGATGTCGTCGTTTTGCTGAAGTTGCACATGCCGAAGAAAGTCCCTAAGTCCACCAAGAAAAGTCTCGAAACTCTTCGTGAATCGCTCTCTCCCGAGGACACGGAAAAAAGCATTCTTGAAGATACCAAAGAGCGACGTCGCTCATGACGTTGATTCGCTTCGCACCAACGACTCTGGGATTCGTGCTGCAAAGGGCTCTCCGTCCATTCGTCCATTGAGCTCGAGGTCAACCTGTGCGGCTGTGCCGCTCAATTCGACCACCAGATAGGTCCGATGACCCGGGCCCATGGTGTCGAGGAACACTTCCTCACCTTGGAACAGGAAACGTGGTTCGACATGAACCACTTCATACGGTTCTCCTTCCGGTGCATCAAAACGAAGGGCGGCCAAATCCCAAGTTCCGTTGATGACGTGGACGCCGACCACAATCGGCCATGCGCCTTCCTGGTTTGCGAGCCGTTCATCAACGCTCCAGACGGCCAAAGCGACATCTTCCGTTCGATGTTCGAGTCGCTTTGGTCCCCACGCCTCCAGACCGTCCTGCCACGCCAGTTGAGCAACTGCGTGAAGCGCTTTGGCCATGTCGGTTCGGGCTTGTTTGACGTTGCTCTCACCACTGTCAAGGCGGGATGTATACCAAGCAAGCCGTTGCTTCTTTTCCGCAACAGATGCTGCATAGGACCGTGATCGCTGAACATGGACGCCGAGGTAAAGGACGGGCAGGAGGAACAGGACCCCCATGAACCAGCGTGCGATGTTGCCCCAATACACGGCATCATCACTTGGTGGGAACCACGGCTCTTCACCCTCATCGATGAGGGAATAAGACGGTTGAAGGACATAACTTCGAGGTTCAACATCCTCGCCCCAGAGGTGAGGGGTGGCCTCTGAAGCGTTTTGGAATCGGATTTGGAGGTAATGGGTCCCTCGTCCAACTTGCAACCCAATTTTGAGTTGGTCGCCTATCGGACGGGTGATGTCCGTCGCCAGTGTTTCTGAGGTTGTTTGGTCGATGTCCCAGAGTTGTAATTCAAGGCCATCTATTTCTCCATCAACGACGAACTGGACGAAGTGGATTGAATCCTCCCAACCGTCGACAACAATTCGGTACGTGTCCGTTGTATCATGGACGGCCAATGTGAGTTCACCGCTCGCCGCCTCACTCAGGTTCACCACGGGCCAGGATGCGTTTTCGGTTTCCAAATCCTGAGGGAGATAAGAGGGGGCTTCCAGGCCGTTGGCGTCAGAAAAACTTTCCAGATTGACGTTCAAAGAGAACACGCTGGTGTTCACGACTTGCAGGCGCCCAACGCTCACATCTGGATAGGGGAAAACCGTGATTGAGTCGCCATCTTGAAGGATGCTTGGTGCACCTTTCACCCATGCACCGCTGAGCAACTGGTCAACGCTGATTTCAACGTCTCCGCCTTTGGCTTCGACCTTCAAAGCTTCCACCTCTGACCAGTCAAAGGGAGAAGTGGTGTTGGCGTGGCCGAGGACTTGGACGCCTTCGGTGAGGTTCAATCCTACCAGGGAATCGACAGGACGGTGGGGATGCATGAACGCCAAGGCACCCCAAATTGCATGGGCGTCATCCGTTGAGATTCGAGCCACGAACCGACCGTCATCCGGTGCGGTCCAGTACGCTGCTGTGGCGGTGGTCTGACCAATTTGTGAAAACATGCTGTTGGATGTGTGGGGGTCATTCAGCAACACTTCTTCAGCGGAGGTTTGGTGGTAGATTTGGAGTTGAACGGCGTGGGTGGTTGCGAGCCATTGCCATTCCAATGTATCGCCTTGTGAGGCGTTGAACACGAGGTGTTGGTCCTCAGAAGCATGGACTTCTCCCGTGTGAAGGGCGATTTCACCAACGGTGACACTGCTCTGGGAGGTCAGGTTCTCGGTTGTTAAATCAATGCAATCTGTTGGTTTCAAGCACGTTCGGAGTTGTGCCGACACGACGGCCGTTTCAGGCGATGGGCGGAGGGCATGTAACTCGTCGTTGTTGATGTTCCTCAGTATCATCAAGGTCATGGATTCGGCCGAGGTTGAGGACAAGCTGATGTCCAATGTTTCTGATTCTTCAACGTGGACACTGACCATCGATGCACCGTGGTTGGTGGTTGTTATGTGGGTGGGGGTGTCGTCCACGACCACAGTACACGCACCACACGACCAAGACAAAAGAACGGACGTGTTGGCTCCAGTTTCGACCTGAACGGTCGTGTCTTGGTTCGGGGAGAGGTCAATGATGTTCATCCGCTCATCGAGGACCGTGTTCGCTTCACTTTGGGCCCCTGAAGTTGGAGTCAGCACCAGCATCATGAGCGCCGTGAGGAACACCGCTCGTGTTCTGCGGGAGGTCCAACCCATGATGTTGGGTAGAGGCGGGGTCTTTCAAATCCACCCCCGTTTAGGTTCAAACCCTTCAAGAAGCCAAGGCGTTAGCCCTGCTCATGGCCGATGTTTTGGGACGTACCGTCTTGCATCGGGAACGTTATGCACGAGTCTGGGGGCTCGGTGATCGGAAATCACCAGCCACCATCACACCCGCCCTGGTCCTCATGGAGGACGATCCGGCTCTTCCACTGGCGTACGCCGCTTTCACCACCTCAAGCACCGATGCTCTTCCCTCGACGCTCAGCCTTGTTTCTCGGTCCGCTTATGTCCCGCCTGAATTCGAGAAAAACGGCCCCGATTACGCAGTGAACCTTGGCCATGTTCTACCACCTTCCCTTGAAGATGCCAATGCTGGGGAAGTTCAGGGGACGTCCGCCCTTCTTCCGGTTTCGTGGCAGCGAATGAATCACGATGAGAGTCTAACCGACCAATCACTGGCGCCCGAAATTGTTGTTCTTACTGATGCCCTCCAACTTGCGAGCCAACCCGGTAAACTCCCGCTTGCTCTTCTCACCTTGAAACACCGTTTCCCCGGTGCTCTGTTGTGGGCGCCCGGTTTGGGGGGGCCTGACAACGTGGGTGTTCTTGCATCCATGGGTGTTGACTTGTTTGATTTGGCCCGATGCCGTGAGGCTGAAGCCAACGGTGTTTTGTTAACGGCTTGGGGGCCTCGTCTTCCCCTTGACCACGAGGAAACCACGTTGGAAGCACAAGCCTATCACTTCATGAAGGCCTTGGACGAAGTCCGCTCTTCAGTTGAACACGGAACCCTACGCGGACTGGTTGAAAAACAAAGTTTGTCCAGTCCGAGGCTTGTGGAGCACGTCCGTCGCCATCATGCTTTGATGCGTGAGCACCAGGGGAATTTGGCTTCCCATCGACCGTCCTCCACATTGTTTCCCTGTTATTCATCCAACGCTCTGGTTGACCCGCTGATCGAAGATTGGGAGCGTTTCATGACCGAGGATTACCAAGCTCCGGTCAAGGTACGACAGGTGATGGTTCTCTTGCCGTGTTCGGCGAGAAAGCCCTACAGGCTCTCAAAATCCCACTCACAATTCTTCCGAGCCATCGCCTCAACCGGTTGCCATGAGGTGATGATGACGTCACCGCTCGGTTTGGTCCCTCGAGATTTGGAGGACGTCTGGCCAGCCGCAAATTACGACGTTCCCGTTACGGGCGATTGGTCGTCTGATGAACTCGCTCGTGTCCAACGAATGCTCGTCTCATTGGTGGCTCGGAGCGGTTACAAACGCGTCATCAACCACACAAACATGGACTTGGGTTTCTTGGACATCGAGGTGGTCAATACTCGAGAGGGTCAAGGCGCAACGCATTTTGATGCGCTTGGCCGATTGAGTGTCGCCGTCAAGGCTGCCGTGGCGGACTTTGAACTTCGAAACCAGAAAAACAGCCATCGATTGAAGGAGCAGTACATGAGCATCGCTCGAAAAACAACCGGCACGGATGCTTGGCTTGAGAAACTGGCCGTTAAAGGCAAAGTGCCTCGATGGCGTTTGGAACTCGACGGCACGCAAATGGCCGTTTGGTCCATCGACCGAAACGGCTTTTCCTTCTCGCGGGCGGCCATTGATTTGCTTCATGAACATCAAGCTCTGCCCGCCGTTCATCTCAAGGAAGATGTGGCTTGGCGAGGTGATGTGTTTGCTCAGATGGTCTTGAGTTATGATGCATCCATTCGTCTGGGCGACGATCTTCGTGTCCTCCAAGCCGGTGAAGTGGTCGGTTTAGCCAGAGCCGTAGCCCATGGTTGGGAATGGGGTGGGACGCCAGGAACCCTTGCGAAATCCCACCAACGAAAGAAAAAGCGCTGAGCGGGTCCTCGGCTCCTCTCTGGCGGAGTGATTAAGAAGGGGAGATAAGTCGGAAGGCCGCTTGGTGGTGTGATATGGCACGAATGTACAAGTCCCGAAAAGGTCAGAGCGGCTCTTCTCGCCCTCACGTCAAGGAAGCCCCAGAGTGGTCAAACACCGACAAGGATGCAGTGCAGTCCCTCATTCTCGACCTTGCTAAATCCGGTCTTTCCACCGCTGAAATTGGAACCGTTTTGCGAGACAAGCACGCCGTTCCGAATGTTCGTCTCGTCCTCGGCAAGCGCATTGGCCAAGTTCTCGCAGAGAACGATATGGTCGCCACCTACCCAGAAGACATGATGAATTTGATGCGACAAGCTGTGGCCATCATCAATCACCTTGGCTCCGGCAACCACAAGGATATTCACAACAAGCGAGCGCTTGAAATCACGGAAGCTAAAATCCGCCGTCTTGCCTCGTATTACATCGCAGAGAAGCGCCTCCCAAGCGACTGGCGCTACAAGCGAGACGAATTGCGCCTGATGGTTGAGTGAGCGATTTTTCGCCACGAACACCTTCATGAGGAACCCGGCGTTCCTCTGTATCGTTCCCATGCGAGATGTGTTCACCTCACCGATTTTTTCACCGGTCTCCTCGGTGCTCATTTCGTACGCTGAACGTATCAAACACGCCGACTTGGTTCACATCAGCGCCCCGGCTACGCTCGATGGTGTCCTGGCTCTTGGCCAACTGGAAGCCGCCTGTTTGGACCTTGGTCTGAAGTACCGTCGTCGACTCTACACGCCCCGTCACCATCTCCCAAGAGATGCACAGCCAGCATGGACAGAGGAAGAAAAAGGGCTCACGGTCATTGCTGACGTCGAAGAAGCGACATGGGAGGTAAACGACCGACCAGAGACCTCGCATGTTCACCTTGTTCCGTTGAACACCAGCATCGAAATGGGCGAGAAAAACAGACGATTGAGCGGGGCCCTCGACCCTGTGGTTCAGGCAGGTGCGCTCGCTGCCTGGTTGGCACCCAACGGACGTCGCGTTCGGAAAATGCGGCCTTATATTTCGCTGGGATTGTGGTTGCGTGGCGCCTTGGATGCCAGCATGGACCCGGTCCACACCACGATGTTGAATCATCTCAAAGAAGAGGGTTCGGTGCGCATTGTCCCCCTTCCCGAAGTTGATGCTCCATCGCCGGGAATGATTCCCGGTCTTTCCGAACGACAATTGAAGCGCTTGGCCAAGGTTTGGCCAAAGATGGATGTTGACCAGCGGAGCCTCGCCCTGAGTGAACTCATTCTTCCCTGTCTGATGGAAAAAGAGATTTCTACGCCACGGCTTGAAGAGTTGGTTTGGCATAGGATGGTTGTTGGTGATGCTCCAATGGACCTTGCCAGCCAAGCACACGCCATCAAAAAAGAATGGCCAGAAGATGAAACAGCCTCGAAATTGTTCGCCTCTTCGCTTCTTGACGGATGGTTGAGTTCGGGTTTGCTCAAGGCCGGTGAATGAGCGACGGATTCAAACCGTGGGGGTCCCTCGCCCGTACATGGCGATTGAGCGATTGCTGACGGGAAGTATCCAGAATCAAATTCAAGAGTTGATGTCAACCGAGGACTTGGTGATTGAAGCCTTTAGGGACTTGGTGAAGGATGAACTCAAGACACACATTCGCGCGAAAGTGGATGAAGATCCCGAATTGAAGGCCGAAATTAAAGAGGCCGTGGCGTACTATTTCCATTCCAAAGCACGCAGTATTTACGCTGAACTCAAGGCCACACGAGCGGCCACTCGGCTTGGGCTTCGTCTTCTGCCCGATGAATTGCAGGGAGAAGTTGGTGAAGCCTTAGTGACCTTGTTTGAGAAGGAACTCGGTGCGCTTCTTGAGAAGGCACTTTGACCGGTTTTTTCTCACGGATAAGAGTTGAAGTTATGAGCCACTGGCTCTTGGCTTGGTTGAGAACCAATGCGACAAGCCTTTCTTCTCACATTTGTTCTCATGCTGACGGTCATGTCACCGTTTCTTTCTCATGTGGAAGCGGCATCATCAGATGATACGTTGGTGTGCTGTGATGCAGCACCGGTTGAACTCTTCCTCATCGGTAGTGAATCCAACAAACGGTTGACGCCCTTTGTCGCTGATTTAGCAGAGGATCCCCAAAGTGTAGGGGTTGAAACCTCCATCTCTTCCCAGGAAAGCATCGGTCGCTGGCTCCTGCCGAACACATGGGCCGGTACGGTTCCCTCCTCAACGTGGGCGTTTTCCATCAATTACGAGGTTGCAAATGCGGCAGGCGTCCAACTCAACGCGACGGTTACCGTGAGTGTCGGCTCCAAGAGTTTCAGCGCAGAAACCGAACCTGGCTCGTCCTTCCTCGCTCAAGGTACGGGTTCGCTTAATTTGGACATCGATGTGGAGTCCTTCACCACCAGCGGTTCTTCCAATATCGAGGTGGAATTGACGGTGCAAACGGTGCTGTTCAGTGTTCCCGGTGCGGACGCTAAACTGGAATTCTTCTGGGGTAGCGAGTCGGAGGATTCGAGCATTGAAGCCACCATTCCACTGCTGGATATTTTCATGGTCGAACCAGAGGTTGAGGGCTCCGATGTCTACCTTGCCGTTCGCTTGGATTCACCTTGGGGATTGACCACCTTGGCCATGGCGGAATCGATCACCCTGAAAGTAAACGGAAACCCTGTCTCCGGCGACCCCATTGAAACCGCCGTAGGCGATACGGTTCGAGTCACATGGACATGGACGGGGGCGGCAGGTGGTGAAGAAACCATCAATGTCGAGGTTGAATTGCAATTCCAACCTGGTCAACCATCACTGCGTGGTTCGACCACCTACACCGTTGAGACCTTCGATACAGGTGGAGGCACGGGTACCTACTATCCACCGGATGAACCTCTGCGTACCGACGGTGGGGGAAGCAGCATGATCCTTGACATCAGAATGACGCTTGAGAACCGAGACGGCGGGCTCATGCTCGAGCGAGTGACCTCCATCACCGTCGATGATGAAATCGCCTTTTGGATGCGTTGGGGCATGGACCACATCGGCGATGAAAACCCTGCACTATCACCGATGCTCCGTGCGTTTACTGCCGGTCCGGTGACGGATGAAGACCGAGTAAGTCGCTTTGTTGAGGATGTTGAGCTTGCGGAATTTGAACGTCAGATGGTCAACCTGGGTCCGATGTACATGAACGCCGGATTGGGACTAGACACCGAAGAATTGCTTGGTGATTTCCGTGCGTTCAACGAACTGAAAATTGAAGTTGACCTCAACGGTCAGTCCGGCGTCATCAATCATCCAGTGACCCTCCGATTTTCCACCACAGAAGTCGTTGAAGATGGAAAGCGAATTGATTTGCTGAGGAATTTCATCGTCGTGCAACCTGCTCCACTTTGGAGTGATTTCACCCTCACACTCGATGCTCGCTCCTCTTCGCTCACCGCCTTGAGCAACAGCATCGTTCGAGAATCAACGGCTTTTGACTTCTCGGTATCCCGCCTGCCTTGGGGGGACCGTATTCACCTCGAAGGAGAAGATTTGGACCAATCTGAGAATTTTGCTTTGTCAACCCTGCCCACGGCCAACCTGATTTACGCGCCGCTCTCCTTGTCGGTGTTGACCCTCGTGGGCCTGCTGGTCAGTTTTGTCGTTGGTCTTCGCTTGACCCGTTCCCGCCGTCGCACCTATCTCTATGTTGAACTGGTCTTGGTTCCCTTGGTGCTGCTGGTGACTTTGTTCGGTTATCCACCGGTGTTCATTGGTACGGCTCTGGGAGCAATTGCGCTGATTTGGCTGGTGACCGCCATCGCCAGTCCTCGACTTGTTGGTGGTCCTCGCAATCCGGCGCGAGCCAACCATCCAAAGATACCTTGTCCAGCATGCCAAACCATGAACGCTGTGACCACCGATGAACGTCCTCACCGGTTCAAATGCAGCGGTTGCCAGCGAGTCATCAAACTCGTGGCTTGATCAAAGCGTGAGGCCCTTCAAATTGGCCACGAGTTGAACGGCCTCCTGGTAATCACCAGGCGAGAAGTAACCCACGAATTCTTGGTTCTCATCAACCGCCACAACAGCCTGTGGGCTTCTGGTTTTGATGTCTGCCAAGACACCCTTGATGGAATCCTTGAGTTCAACTTGCATGAAGTCCATCTCCATGTGTTCATGGCATTGTGCAGAAGCCGCATCAACGCCCTCGCTGAGGGCTTTGATGAGTTGGCGTTGACCGAGGACGCCTTTGACACGTTGGTCATCATCGAGGACCACAACGATGCCGCCGGAGATGGTCAACAAGCGCTTAGCGGCTTCCTGAAGGGTGTCTGAAACACCCACGGTCATGTGTTCATCATCAAGCGTGAGGTCGGCTACGGTCTTTCCCATAACCGTCCCAGAAGGGTTGCGGGTTTTGGTTCTTGCTTCTCAATCGTCCTGCAGGTCTTCATGGCAGAGCATGAGGCTTCCGTCCTGCATCACGCGAGCATAACCGACGCGTTCGAGTTGGACGATGGTGCCAACAGCGTGCTTATGGCGTTCCATTTTCCCTTCAATGTGAAAATTTGTGTCGTCCTTGGTGCCAACAAGTACGCCATCGGTGCTGTTCTGGTCGGTAAGCCAGTGCACAATCGGTCGCTTGTCGCTACGCTCTATGCTTTCCAGCCGGGCCTCTCGGTCGTGAAGTGCTACATCGGCGAACTCCTTCAATCGGACGTCCATTTTGCCGAGGTCATCGCCCTCAAGCCAAATTTTCCCTTTCCCGATGTTCCATCGGCGAACACCCATGTCAGGGTGGTTGGGATGAACCGGCAAATCGAGTTTAGATTCGTATTCACCAATCAGGTCATAGGATACGGGATGCCTCACAAAGGCCAACCGAGGAGCGTCGTCGTCAACAACCTTGGTGTTGTGTGCATAGAGGGTGGCCAAGGGGACGGAGATGTCCTTCTGCGTGATGCCCAATTCGAGCCAGAAATTTCTGAGGGCCAGTGCTTGCGTCCCTCGCTTTTTCAATCCAGCAAGGGTGGGGAGGCGTGGGTCGTCCCAGCCGGTGTACTTTCCATTTTCAATATCTCCTCGCATTTGAGACGTCGAAAAACCACCCCATTCGTGGACTTTGACTCGACCCCAATACATGGTTTCAGGGTAGGTCCATCCAAAGTGTTCGTAGAGCAAGGTTTGTTTGCGGGTCGAATCCATCAGGTCTTTTCCACGAATGATGTGGGTGACGCCTTGAAGATGGTCTTCTACAGCGCTTTGGAAGTCGAGTAACGGCCACACGACGTAGGTTGAACCAACCTCTGGGCGAGGATGAGGGTGGGTCTTCGTGTCCTGTAATCGCAGCGCAGGCCAGTCCCTCAGGGCTGGATTCTTGAGGGTCATGTCGGTTTTGACCCGGACAACAGCCTCGCCTGGTTTGAAATTCCCCTTCAGCATCCGGTTCCAAAAGATCGTGTTATCCTGCGGTGTTTGCGTCCGACAGGGACAATTTGACTTCGAAATACGGTGTTCTTTGAATTCTTCAGCACTGCAACGACAGACGTAGCCGAAGCCTTGTTCCAACATCGACGCTGCATGTTCATAGTAGGTTTCAATCCGGTCCGATGCGTACACCACGCGGTCTGGTTTACGGCCGGTCAGCCATTCGGTTTCTTCTTGAATTTGCTCATAGGCTTCAAGCATCGGCGGCTTGACCTTCGTATCCGTGTCGTCAAATCGTAGGATGAATTCTCCGTCGTACATTTCGCGATACGTACTGTTGATGACCAAACCTCGTGCATGGCCAAACGAGAGGGGTCCGTTTGGATTGGGTGCAAAGCGCAACACAACCTTGCCCTTTGTGGCGTTGTTCAAATCAGGAAGCCCTTCTCGTCGTGCTTTGGTTTCACGTTTCTCAAGAAGGTGGGGTGCCTCTGTTTCCAGAACGGTTCGAACGGCATCCAATCCTTCCTCGCCCGCCATGCGGTTGGCCTCACCGACCTCTTTGGCCACCAGCCCGGTCACGGCCTTGCCGTGTTGCTTGAGGTCGTCCCGCATCCCCATGATTCTACCAATGACTGAACCAATGGCTGCCTTTCCTTCGTATTCGAGGGCGTTTTGCAAAGCAACATGCCGGATGAGGTTCAGCGTTTCTTCATCTGGACTCCATTCCATGTCGCTCAACTCAACCAAACGACACCCCTTCAAGAAATGCGTGTATCTTCTGGTTGGAAGAGTCGTTGTTGCACCGTCCGTTGTTGTCCTCTCACGGGCACCTCTCCTTCTCGGTGTGTTTCCCAAAATCTCTCGACGGTCGCCCAACCCCAACGAACATCGACATCGATGCCAGATTGCAACACGAGGTCCTTCAGTGCAGCTTTGGTGTGGGGATCGCTTGGGTATCCCGAACCCACATTGAATCCAACCCGTTCCTTCATGGCGTTGATGCTTCGATCTCGCTCCTCTTTGGCCAATATGCTGGCCATGGCCACCACTGGATATCGCGTGTCTGCTTTGTGTTCTGAAGTCATTTGGCTTTCCGGCCAAGGCCACTGGTCCAATTCCGAGAGAATGCGTTTCGTAAATCGTTCTGCATTGACATCGCAGGCATCGGCCAATATGTGCAAGTTCTCCTTGTTGGGTATCATCTCTAAGGCTTGACGAAATCCATCGACTTCAAGCCAATTGAGGCCGTTGTTCTGAAGGGCGAGATCCACGGTCTCCGCCGAAAGACTAACGGTGGCTCCAAACCATCCGTGCTCCTTTTTGGTTTCATTGAACCACGTTTCAAGTTCCCGTCTCTTCCGTGGTGTCAAATCTTTGGAGTCCTTCACGCCGGCTTCAATCAGCAACGTTTCTTTTTCTCTTGGGATGCTGCATATGCCGATGACCAGTGGACCCAGAACCGGGCCACGTCCTGCTTCATCAATGCCAACGAGCATGGTCTCGCCTCAAAACTCCAAATCGTCCATCGGCTCATTTGGCTCGTTGTTTGAAGAAGGAAGCGGAACATTCTCCTCCTTGACTGGCAAGATCTCACGGTTGGCTTCGAGCGGTTGATGTCGGTCTCCCGATTCAATGGACTCGAGAAGAGAATCCGCCTGCGATTTCTTTGCTTCTTGAGTTCTGGCATCAAGCACAACGGTAGCGGCTGAGACAAGGTTGGTATCGACCGGTGTTCGACTCGGTTCGGGTGCACCGTGCTGGTGGCGGAACATGGCCTCGTAGGCCTCCTTGGGAACGCTTTGTGTGGGTTGAACGGTTGCGGTGGGGATCTCAGCGACCTCTTTCTCCTTGTACTGACTCATCCAATCATCAGCCGAGTTCTCCGTTTGTTGATAGGGTAAGGTTCCTTCTTGTTCGAGCCGACGTTCTCGGTCAATCACGGCCTTGTAAATGATAATCCCTGCCACAAGGATGCTGGCAACCACGCCCCACCACGCCTTCACGTAGAGGGCTACTGTATCGGCCATGCCACCCCAATCAATACCATCGTCTGAATTCGGTTGAGGTTGCCACGAAACACCGAGGTAGTCACCGGTGCTGGTGTGGACAAAGGGAAGTTCGGGAGAAAGCCGGGAACGGATGGTGGTGTTCACATAGACGGTGCCGTTGGTGGATTGGTCTTGTGGAAGTTGAACCCAGGCTCGAATGGTGAAATTCGAATTGAGGGGGATGTCATTGATCTCAAAAGAGCGGGGATATTCGACCCCCTCTTCATAGACGGCAATGTCCGGCGGAATGAATCCCATGTCCACGGAATGACTTGATTGGAGTTGAACAATCAGTCCATCCACGGCGTTTCCTTCATTTCGAACCTCCATGGCGATGGATAATCTGCCTTTGGCGTTCACTTGCTCCTCGACATTTCGGAAACTCCAACTGATGACGGGAGCGACCTTTGTCGAGACGGACACCTCATCAACGACCGAGCCGGTATCATCCAAAATTTGAATCGTGGATTCGCCCAAAGTGAACGCCATGGCTACGGGCGATGCTTGGATGGTTGCGGTGGTGAAGGTTTTGATTTCGTTGGGCTGGAGGAGAAGAGTTTCGCTCGGCAGTTTGAGGGTGAATCCATCGGATGTCCCTCCATCTCTGAGGAGGAATGAATTGTAGGAATTTCCCGTGTTTTCAACGCTGAAGGTTACATCGCATGTCTGATTGGGGTTTATCGCCTGACAACCTGATGCTTCGTAGGTCAGCGTTGCAGATGATGTTCGATTGATGACGGCAACGGTTCTGGCCGTCATGGTGTTGGCTTTTGCTCCACTGGCAAACACTTGCAACTCGACATGCATCTCGCCTTGGAACTCATTGGGTGCAAGGAAACCGATTTCGATGACCCGTGATTGATTGGGTTGAAGCACGACACCTTCCAATCCTCCAAAGAGAGCGACGACCCAACCGCTGTCGTTGAAGCGGTCGGCCGGACCCATGCTCGAGAGCGGTTCGCCGCTGGCGGTCAAACCCTGGAGCGTGATGTTGAGGGTGTTGGGGGTGTTGCCAACGTTACGAACCACAGCGTTGACACGAACGTCTTGATTTGGTGCAACTTCGGTTGAGGTCTCAATTTCATCAATGCTCACGTTCCTTTTTTCGTTCATGAGGAGATCGAAATTCCAGGTCGAAACGGCCTTATCCAGACCCGAAACAGCAGACAGGGTGAATCGTGGGCCGGTTCCAGCGAGCGGGGCACCATCGACGACAGCGGGGATATCCACCCAGAGGTAAACGTAGGAGAGGGTATCGGGTGCCATGGTGATGTAGGCTTCCGGTCCGTTTGTGTTCACCATGTCCCATCCCCAATTCCAGTTTGAAGACGTGTAGAGATTGAAGGTGACATCGTCGCTCTGCGTGGCGTTATTGGTCAGATTCACAGCTACCGAGGTGCGGACCAGTTCATCCACGGTGAAGGCGATGAAATCGTCGACACCAAAGTTCAGGTTGGACCACGGGACGACATGGACCTCCATCACCACCGTTTCATTGACGGTCGCATCAAGGTCGCTTGTTATGGAGAATGAAACGGTGTAGTTTTGAAACGGGGCATTTACATCTGCTTGAATGCCGAAAGCCATTTGCTTCAGGTGGTTTGGCACCAGAACTTCAGTTTTGGGCAAACCAACAACACTCAGTTCATTGGGCAGGGAGAGCGGTTCAATGGTGAAAGCTTGGTTTTGGTCAGCTTTGTTGTGAACGGTGACGTACGTGCTCACCGTTTCATTCTGGTGGACATAGACCTCATCGGGAGCTGTAAATTCCAAGTTCGAATTTTCTCGTCCGCCGTTCATCGCTACGCCAGAAACAAGGGGCAGGGCCAGGTGGGAGAGGAAGACGATGAGAAGAAACGCCCACCTCATGATTCTTGCTCGCTGCTCTCCCCTATCAATGACTCCCTTTGATGAACAGGTCCATGTCGGTGGCTTCATGAAGAAAGGGTGAATGGGCGAAGCATGCCTCCCTTTTGGCCGTTCAAGAAAAAGGAACCCGTGGCACAAATCGAAGAGGCCCCGCCAGCGCCTGTTGTTTACAAGCGGGGTGAAGACCCCAACGCAAGAGGCGGTGTTCAAACCGATTCCGCGGCTTACAAAGATGCCCTTGCTCTCTTTGGAGGCGGTTCTGACAAAGTTGAGGCGGCCACCGATCAATCCGTCCATTACGATGGTGTGACCGCAGAAGCAGGAGCCTCTGTTTCTCCCTCGGAAGCAGTCACTGAGTCGGAGGAAGAAGTTGAGGTGCAGGAAGCGTTCACTTGGGTTCATCACACCGATGGTTACCACTACAAACGACGCGCAGACGGTTCTTTCGAACCCACGCCGCACACCAAAAATCAAGACGGAACTTACTCCCCATATGCTTGATTGAAAAGTCCCGGTAATGGCTTCACCAAGCCAGCATGGTTGACTTTGACGCTGTTGACATCCCGAGACACGGGGTGTCGGTCAATGACGCCCGTCGCAGGTTGACTTGGAAGGGCCCCGGATGTCAACCACGCATCCACATCGTGGGCGTCGAGCAGCACCGGCATTCGGTCGTGAACCTCTTTGCAATCATCGTTTGCTGGCTGTGTGAGGAGCGCACAAGATTCGATGTGTTGGTCGCTGCTGGTCCACGTTTCCCACAAAACCGCCATCAGAGCCACACGCCCATCCATTCGATGGTGGTACCATGGGACCTTGCCCTGAGGCGTGGTCATCCATTCGTACCAACCATCGGCAGGAACGAATCCTCTTCTGGAGGCTGCTGCGCGTCGAAACATCGGTTTCTCATGCATGGTTTCGCTTCGAGCGTTGATCGGTTCTCGCTGGGATGGTTTGGACCACGAAGGGCGGAAACCCCACTGCATCAGTCGAAAATGCCGTGGAACAGACGTTTCCCCGTGCACGCCGGCTTCTGTAGCGACGGGGATGAAGGTTTGAGGTGCTACATTCCATGATGGCTCGAAGGGCGTGAGGTCAGAGAGCGGCTCCGCTTCCACCCTCTTTGCCAGTTCTTGCAACGGTGTTGAGAGAGCGAAACGACCGCACACGAGCATCCCTCAGACAGGGTCCTCAATCGCTGACATCAAGGCCGTCACATCCAATTCAGCACCGTTGAGTGGGACTCGTAAGTCGTACTGTGAGGCAACGGCAGGGTCAAGTTCTCCAAAACACCCGACCCATTGTCCGTTGATGACCAATTTTGCACCTCGGCCGGCAAGCCATGGCCCGTCTCCTTGGGCCAGCGGCTCAGCCGACCATTCCTTGACACCGAGGTCCGTGCACAAGGCCTGGATTCGGCCACGGACGGCAGCAAAACCGCCACTTCGCTCGGCGGTAAGGAATGCCAATCGGTCCTCATTGCGATGGTCTCGAACCACCGTTCCGAGTTCGTAGACGGCTTGCGGTAGGTCGTGGTGCCGATTGGTGGCTAAGAGTTTCAGCAACCCAGGAAGGAGGTGCTGTCGCAAAATGGTGTGGTCCACCGTAATGGGGTTGGTGATGGCCGTAATCTCATGGTTGGGTGTCCAGCGCATGTTGGTGAATTGGTCCTCTTGGTTGGAGAGGGTGAGCGATTGAATTTGCACCATGCCCAAGCCTTGCATCGATTCACGAAGGCGGCGGCGCAAGTGGTGGTCTTCTCGGGGCAGAGCGGTCAATGGCGCTTTTGGTAAGTCTTCACCAAGGTCTTCATACCCGTGGCCGATGGCCAATTCTTCAATCAAATCAACCGGGTGAAGAATGTCAAACCTCCAGCGTGGCATGGTGAACAGCAGTTCAGAGGTTCCGGCACTGGCAATGGCCATTTTGTCGGTGCGCTCTGGTGCATCAGCAGGGGCAGGACGTCGCCCATCAAATTGGCCCCCCATGCGTTGAATCGCTTTGTGAAGTTCCTCGTCAGTAAACGAACGACCGAGAAGTTGCTCCACCAATTCCTCTGGGACGGCGTGTTGCTGTCCATCGCCCATTGGTGTTGAGAGGGCCTCACCATCACAGGTCGTAACTTCAACGGACTGGACCGTACCTCCTCGCTGGGCAAGTTGGAGACAAATCAACATCAATGAGGCTTCACAGGCCCGCTCGTCCCATCCCGTCACGTCGATGAAGAAATCGTTGGTTTCATGCGTCACCGTGGTATGGTCGCCGTTGATGATTGGAGGGAAGGACAACACGTCATCGTTGCTGTCAAGAATCATTGGGAAGGCCGTCATGCCTTCCAAAAGGTGAGCATAATCAACACCCTTGGGGTGCTGTTGAAGAATTTCTGAAACACTCATGGCCTCTTCACAAGCCAACGGAACGAATCGATGGGTGGCCGGTACAGAAACCACGCGGAAAGGAGGAGCAAGTTTGGCGAGGTCATGCACACCGATGGAGGCTCGACGACGGCCACGACCAAGGGCGAAATGGAGTTTCTCTTGGTGGTCCATGAGTCCTTTGATGAACACTTCTCGCTCTTCTTCGTCATCCGGAATGTGAACGCCTTTTACGACCGCTCCGTAGATTACGGGCCGGATGGATTTGAGGCTGGCATCAACGGACATGGTGATGCCACTTTTACCTACCTCCAAGTGGGGTTTTGCAGGGGCATTGTGGAGGAAATTAGCCATGGCAACGGCCAAGGTTTCTCCGCTGAGGAGGTCGGGTCTGTCGGGAAAGATCTCGATGTCCAACTGTTCATCCGTACATGCGTCAATGTCGGTTCCCAAAAGAGGGAGTTGTTCGTTGACCAACGCAACATCGTGTTCAAATCCTTGCTGAGCCATGAGGGAACGCAAGAGAGATTGTGGCACGGAGATGGTTGGCATGAGCATCACCTAGCAAACCAATGAGGGAGCGGTCGTTCGTATCCCGCAAGTCGGAGTCCACTGACCGCAGCTGTCTCGTGGTTGAGCGCTCGCAGATGCTTGCGCTGGAGCATGTCAATGCTCTTCACGCCAACCCTGCGCAGTTCATTCGCCAAGTCTTCTTGTGTTCCCTGCAACCAGTAAGCGATGTCTTCAGTGTCGGCCATGGGCGCTGCACAACTCACGACATCAACACCCGACGCCATAAGGACAGCGAGGTCGTGACCACTGGCTGCAAAGCCGAGCAG
>CEOC01011170.1_pt1 | contig 19057 bp, 23 predicted proteins | sample 356191 | NCBI WGS metagenome assembly CEOC01 (sample SAMEA2619952, study PRJEB7988) | marine metagenome | biome: marine biome (ENVO:00000447); feature: deep chlorophyll maximum layer (ENVO:xxxxxxxx); material: "saline water (ENVO:00002010), including plankton (ENVO:xxxxxxxx)" | depth 17 m
ATTTTAGCGTTGATGCCACGGATTCTGCCTGCGTTGATACCGATGCCAGCGCGTTGTGCGACGTAGCGACCAATAGCCATATCACTGCTAAAGATACCATCGAGGGTGTCATCAACATCAACGAGAACGCAAGATGCAAATTGACGCATTGGCGTCCGAACCCCTGCGAGCACTGGCGTTGGGAGGTTGATTTTTCCTTTGGAGGTTGCTGTGTAGTATCGCTGTACATAGTCCAGACGTGTCTGAGGTGGATAGTCTTGGAACAGTGTGGCAGCAACCATAATGTACATATACTGAGGCGTCTCGTAGAGGCGTCCCGTACTACGGTCTTGTACCAGATATTTGTCTACAATTTGTCTAAGACCAGCATAGGTAAACCCATAGCATCGGTCGTGATCAATAAAGGAATCGAGTTGCTGCCACTCCTGGTCTGAGTATTTAGTTAGAATACTCTTGTCATACACTCCTGCGTCTACACATACTGACACGTGGTCTCTGAGTGGCAGGTAACCAGTAGTATTCCACTCAGGAAATACCTGCTTACGGATACTAAAGAGTAGAAGACGTGCTGCAACGAACTGATAATTAGGAGCATCAAGAGAAATCAAATCACTCGCGGACTTGATAAGGATCTCTTGAATTTCTGAAGACTTGATGCCATCGAAGAACTGAAGATTGGAGTTCATTTCGATTGCTGATTCTGACACACCTGCAACTCCTTCACAGGCAAACTCAACCATTTGATGTACCTTTTCAAGGTTGAGAGGTTCGGACTGTCCGTTCCTTTTGATTACGTTCATACTCTTTTCCACTGAGATAGTTTTAGTTTTGCTTCTAATCCTTGATAGACGTTAGATTCTATCAGGTCTTGTACGTTGTGTCCAGCAAGGACCATATCATTGAGGTCCTTTTGTCCGATACCCTTTGGCCAGATGACTACGGGGTCGCCACTATCGATTGTTCGACGGATTCTATCGACGATTTGGGGGTTCCTTGGTTCGTTATCATAAACCCAAACCCTATTGCTAATGCCCCAGTCACCAAGATGAACGTCACTTCCGCACATAGCAATCGCGTTTGGAATGAAGAGCGAATCCAACGGTCCTTCAGTGATGTAGGTCGGACTTGACAGGTCCACTTTGTCGAGACCAAAGAGTTTGGGTTTAGTTTCATCGTAAATAATAGTGATGTAACGAAGTTTGGATTTGGGATTCAGAGATCTTCCCTGTATCCCAAACCATTTTCCATCAAAGTCAATGAGTGGAATTATGATCCTGGGTTGGTCATTCTGTAAATTTTCAAACGTCTGCTTTTGCGAATTGACATAACGTTTGAACTTGTCTGCATAGTAAAGTCGGTCAAACGCTTCACTAGGAATTTGACGTTGTTCAAGATAAGTCCGTGCTGGGTGTGTGGTATTTAGTGATGAAAGAGTTGGGAGGTTAGTGCTGGAATTAAACTTTGTTTTGGTCTTGAATAATTCAGGTGATGGATTAGCAACACGTGTTGCTTTACCAGTCAAACCATCCTTGTAACGTTCCAGGACAAATTGATCATAGAGATCCCTGGCATTATCCTTAAGGAAATTACCAAGTGTTCTGCCAACCCCACAGTTATGACATTTATAGATGATGTCATTTCCTTTCGCAAAGAAATAACCCCTTGCTTTTGACTTCTGCTTCTGAGAGTCACCGCAATAGGGGCAACGAAAGTTGTACAGGTTTGACTTTTTCTCTTTGAAATTGTCTAGTCTGCTGCCTACAAGGCGAGCATACTTGACATCAACATAACTCATCCGAGACGTTCTACTCTGACGCTCTCAATCATAGATGAATTTTGTCCTGGTGTCAAGAAGTTACTAAAAATCTCTGGCGCTTTCAGGGTGGTGATCAATGCGATACCGATACCCACAGCAGTCCAGCGGAACCTAGACAGTTGATTAACTCTGTCCTCAACACCATCTATCTTTTGTTCTACTTTCTCGATCAACTTTAGGATCGCTTCATTAGTTTTCTCGCCCTCATCCAGTCTAGACTCGTGTCTCTCTAGAATGATTGCTACTCTGTTGCTGTTCTCAGAGATTTTATCTACAGCACGTTCTAACTTGTCCAGCATCTCCTTAGAGAGATCCTCGTAAATATCAAGTTTAGATTCCAGGACGTTTAGTTTTCCTAAACCAAGCATCACATTGCTCCTTGTCGCTTGTCCCAGTAATATTTCAGAACTTCGCCAGGAAGCACACGTGTGATCTTCATAGACTTCAGTCTTTCTGGTCTATAGATCTTACGAAGTGCAATCTTCACATCTGCGGGAGACTTCCCGTAGAAAATAAAATCAATATCATCTAATTCAACTTTGAATGCGAGATGTCTGGGATCGGATTTTCCCTCGCATACCTGATGGATACCATCATCTGCCTTACGGCACTTAAATTTTCTCTTCTTAACTTTGCCACCCTTACCTTTCGGTTGCTTAGCAGTACCACCAAGGGGTGCGTCCAGACCTGCTGTAGGTCCATTCTCATCTGCACCTGCACTGAAACCAGCAGCACCATTAGCAGTGCCAGTATTCATAGTGGGTGCACCCTCTTCCTTCAGTTTCTCTCTCTTCTTACGCTTGGCAAAATCCATATAAGATTCGCCAGGTTTCAGAGACTTACTGTAGTCTTTCTTGGGTTTGGATGATGAAGCACGGTCTTCACGAGCACGTTGATTGGCACCAGGTCCACCCAACTTACGATCCTTATCTGGATCGGGATGCCAGAAATCACCACGTTCTTGGATGTTCTCTGTTTCCTGCTGCTTCTTTACCTGACGTGCCAACTCTGCTTGAGCCATAGTGCTACCTACTTCCTTCGCAGTATTCTTGACCGCCTTCTTCGTGCTTTTACCAACTGCTCTAACGCCTTTACCAGCAGCTTTGGTAGCAGCTACAGCACCTCTTGCTGCAACTTTACCAATCACCTTTGCGCCAACTGCTACTGCCTTAGCAGCACCAGCAACGACAGGTGCAATCTCGTCGAGGTTCTGTTTGTTTTTATGAAATTCATCTACCTTCGTGTAAGGAGCATACAGAGGATAGTCGTAATTCTTACCCATTTGAAACCTCGTTATAGTTCACTTAGTTGTTTACTAATGTGTGGATCAATCTCTACAAAATCCAGCGTTCCACACCCCGCTTCGGGATACATATTGAGATACAAAACATATGTTTTGAGGATTTCCCAATACTGCTTCTCTAATTTATACACTAACAAAGGTATGGCAGCATCACCGAAGACATTGAACAGCACAATTAAGTGGTTCAATATTAAATGATTACGCAATACCCCAGTCTTTACATACCTTCCGAAGAGACGCTTCAAATACTTGAAGCGCATCATATCTTCTAGAAAATCATCGTATGTGACGGACTGGGGATTGTCATAATGTTTCATAGCGAACATCATAAAGTTGTCCGCTGTGAGACTACCAAAATGCATAACAAATTATAGGTTAAAAATCAAGAAACGAAAGTCAGAGTAGCAACACTACTTACGACTTCAGCAGCACCCTTACTGGAGTTAACTTTAACTCTGTACTGGTTACCTGTGTTAGCAGCAGTTTGTCCAGAGAGTACGAGAGATGCACTGGTTGCACCAGACACATTAGCGAATCTTCCAGCGGAAGATGTTCTCTTCTGCCACTGATAAGTGATAGTACCAGACTGATCCACAGTTGCTGCGACAGTGAATGTTGCTGCACCCGAAGAAGTGTTCTGGTTAGCAGGTTGAGTACCAATAGTGATGGTCTCAAGCACGTCTGCTGCCACTGTTTCATCAGCAACGTCACCAGATGTACCTACTGCAACTCTAAGTGCTGCAAGTTTTTCTGCCTTATGACGTGTGGTTCCTTCTGCTGTATTGTATGTTCTATACAACCACCAACCAGGTCCATCGATGCCACGTGACTTGTTAGATGCAATACCATCTTCAGTGGTATCAACAAATACGAGTTGGTAATCAGAGTTGCTGTCGCCACCCTTGATCACATATTCTGCGACTGCTTTAGGGGGAGTTCTGCGGACTGCGCCAGACAGAGCAGCAGCGGTGCTACCTGCATATGCTTTGTGAAGTTCGATAGAAGTTGTGCTAGTAACTTGCTTAACGATGTACGCGACACCACCAAGTTCCAGTACATCTCCAACTACTACTGTATCTGCAGCGTTCTTCGTAACAGTGGCATCGCCATTGGTGACGGCAACATTGTTAGAGAAGGTCGCGGCATCAATTTTTCCGAAGATTGCCATTGTTGTTTGTCCTCTACGATTGAGTTTCCTATATGTTATTTATGTAAATGAAAAAGGGACCACTCGGGTCCCCTTTGCATCACTCGCCTTCGCGAGCGCGGACTGCTTTAGTCACTGCTTCAAGCAGTTTGTCGTCCATATCTGTCTTAGTCAGTTTGACTGCTTTGCCAAGAATAACAAGGCAGATTTCGATCAGTTTGTCACCTAGTTCCTCATCATCAGGAATCTTAGCGACTGCGGCGTCTACAATTTTGTAGGCGAAAGGGAGAAGAAATGATAGCATAGCGATACACCATATGGGTCTATCTTATATATGCTTATTTCTTCTTCTTTGAGGTATCCATAATGGCACCTTTGCCATACTTCTTCTCAATCTCACCCTTCACAAAATCAAGAGCGGAAGGACCATCCTTCTTCTTGGGCATTGGTTTGGGTTGAGTGCCACCAGATCTAGCAGTGTAGCGACGATTACCAGCAGATCTATAACCTGAGCCATACTTCTCAAGTTTGCGATCACGCATTCTATCGTATTCTTCCTCGTTGATGTGCTCAACTTCTTCGCACTTAGACTCCTTTGACTTGCGCTTTGCTGCTGCTTTAGCAAGCAAACGCTTTCTTGCTGCTTCCTGTTCTTTCTTAGGAATAGAAGTGACAGCACCAACTTTTTGGTCCACGTCACCAGGAGCATACCCTTCTACATTGAGAGTCTCAGGATAATCTTTGTCACCAGGTTTAGCAGGTTTCTCGCCACGCTTACGCTTGGCGTGGATGTTTGCCCACAAACCTTTCTTCTTACCCTCATCGAGGGATTGGTATTCAGAGAAACTATACATCAGTGATTATGCGGTCCTTCAAGGATGATTTCAAGATCTTCAATAGCAACGTTCTCGTGAATGTTACCTTGCTCATCAATGAGATCGTAATGAGTCACTCTATGAGTGATGTCGCCTTGGGGTTCATCCAACTCCACCAAGGTGTGTTGTTCAGGGATGGTTTGACAAACGCCATACTCAGCGTGCTCACAATGTGATGCACAGATATGAGTTTTCTTACCCATTGCTTTAGAGATCGTCTTACGACGGTTCAGCAGGTACTTGTCAGACTTATCGTGGTCACCGTCATTGTCGATGTCCTTGTCTTCTTTACCCACAGGATCCAAACGCTTCTTGGATGCTTCTTTCAGGGTTGCTAGTTCTGCAGCGAGCAGTGTGCGGATGGATTCTTTCATCAGATCTTGCTTTTTAGGGTTGATAATAATCTTAGTTTTCTTGCCCATCACTTACCAAAGTTAGGGAATGCTTTCTTGAAGACTTCGGATGCTTCCTTATGCTTACCTTGGTTAGTAAGTTCTTTGGACTTGGCAAGTGCAGCAGCCTTTGCCTTCTGAGCAGGAGTCTTCTCTTCGATTTGCATACCGAGACGATCTCTCCAGGAGATGCCTTCAGGATCGCGAAGTGTTGTCTTGTCGTGGTCTGCTGTTTCCTGCATTGCAAGAACGCGGCGGACACGATCGGTGCGTGATTCCATAGATTGTTCTCCAAGTTTACGTGCAACTTTGTCGGATCCAGAGGATACTGCACGTGCCGTCTTGCCGACGACTTTCTTGATGCCTCTACCCACAGCACCTGCGGCGCGGCGAAGGAGAGACTTCTTCTTAGTACCACCTTCCTTAGCACCACCAGTAGAAGTGGGAGCGGAAGAGGAGGAACTAGATGAACCAGAGGAACTGGAGGAACCACCAGAAGAACTAGAACCAGAAGAAGATGAGGATCCACCTCTAACAGACTTTAGCAAACTATCAAGTTTGCCACCAGTCTTATCTCCATCTCCTGATTTTGCTTCAGGTTTCTTTGCTGCGGGTTTCGACTTGCTCAACCCATCACGCTTTGCCTTGATTCTCGCTGCTTGGTATGAACCAACAGCGTGACCCGCTGCTTTACCAGCGGCACCAATAGCACTCTTAGCACCAGACTTAACTGCTGCCTTCATTTTAGGTGCTGCTTTCTTAGCAGCTTCGCCTGCCTTGGCAGCACCAGATTTAACTGCTGCACCTGCCTTAGAGGCACCAGACTTAAGAGCAGAACCAACACGACCTGCGGCAGACTTCAGACGCTCAACACGCTTGCCTCTTGCAATACGCTTTGCGCTATCCTTAGATGCCTTAACGGCAGAATCGTAATAGTCCTCAGAGAGAAGTTCCAGTTCACCAAACATTTCACACGCTTCTTGCAGCAGTGCTTCGTCTTCTAGGTCAACCAGTGCTTCAACAATGATGTCTTCCAGATCTTCGTCAGTGAGACTGTCGAACTCTTCCTGCAGTTCGTCAACCAGATCCCACATCCATTCTTCAGATTCCTTGACACAGTTAGGAACTTCTTTACCGTCCTTCATCTTAGTGCCTTTGGCTTTGTAACCATCCCAGCACTTGCCTGCGCCAACGTTCTTACGTGCTTGCTTGAGACCTTCTTCGATCTCATTTTCTTCACAGCAACTCGCAACAGGTTTACCCTTTGCTTTTACAGAATTCTGAGTTGCAGTGACAGGACCCTCTGTAGATCCCTTTTCTTTTACGGTGTCAATTTTGCCTGACGCATCGGAAGGCTTTGCCTTAATGGTTGCCATATTCCGATTCTCAAGAATGACATCTGCGATGCCGATGAGACGATCAGACTCAAGGTGCTCCTTGATATAACCGTGGATAGCATCACCAGAGAAGTTGTGCTGAGCGTAGTCTACGACATATGTTACACGCTGCACATCCTCGGGAGGAAACGCTACCAGTTTACTAGCAAGATTGATGTCCATTCTTTACTAACCGTTTTTTTCGTAATACTATTTAGACTTTCGGAAGTCGCTGAATTTCTTCACCGACTGACCAGGAGTCATTTCCTGTACTGCTTTTCTGTATGTATCAGTGCCAACTTTCCAATCGTTACCACTGCCATCATCAGCAGAATGATGCTTCTCCTTCTCGGTTACCTCAGCAATGTGCTGCAACCAACTCTTGAACACGTAACCTTCTACGGTTTCGTAGATCACATAGTTTGCACCACGGACCTTGACTGTACCACGGACACCTGTGTCCATATGCTCAACCAGTTGACCAATCTCAAACACATCTTTCTGGAAGTATGCCTCGCGGAGATCTTGTTGTGCAAGTTTAGGAGCAATCTCCCACATCTCAGCAGCAACCTGTTCCTCCTCAGAAATACCCATACCCTTACGGACCTCATTCATCAGGCGCTTTGCAATGGCAGCATTGCCACCAGGCACTCCTTCTGTGAATGACTCAAGATCACCTGATGCAGCGAATGCTCGCATCTTAGATGCAGACATACCCTCTACACCTTCAGCATCTGGGTCACGATCGCCAGCAGAAACAACATTGAGTTCTTCAAACTCATATGCCTGACCATTATATTTCTCAAGGAGAGATTTGAATTCGGAAACGCGATCAGATCCAACAACCAGAGTAACACCAGTGTAACCCTCGTCCTGAAGTGCCACCATCACATTGAAGATGTTGGACATACCACTGTCATTGACGATTGCTTCCGAATGACTCGGGTACATCTCGTTCATAAACTGAACCTTAACTTCAGGTTCCAGTGGATTCTTCTTAGGATCAACAGTGCGAGAAGGATAGATGCGATAACTATCAACACCTTCCTTTGCCACAGCATCCAGAAGTTTCTCGTGCCCAATAGTAGGCGGGTTGAAACGACCGAATGTAATCGCCACAGTTCCTAGACCCTCACCACTTGTGAGATGAGCATCCTCTTGGTCTCCTTGTTCGACACCCGCTTGTGCTGCTTGTGCCTCGCCTTTATCTACGGCAACCAGGCGCTGACCTTTTTCAGACTTAGCAACAATGTTGCCACTTCTATCAGCATAGTAACCGTGACCGACGTGTTGAAGTCCACGTTTCGCTGCTGCGTCACCCGCAACAGTCCTTGCTTCAGACAGGAACTCGGTGAATTTCATTATAGTATGCGTGTTTCCTTATATATTTATTAGCCCCAATTCTTCTCTACCGTGAAATTAGCGCGGGAGAACTCCAAACGATCAACAAGTTTTAGGGCAGAACCTGATTTGATCGCTACAAAACCTTCTGGTGCAGTCACTCTGAAACCTTTATCTGTCTTGATATAAGTTCCAATATCTTTGACTGCTTCCAACCTGCGGATGACCATAGTCTTCGCTTGGGTTAAGTTCATATATGAAGCAACAGTCATATATATCGCTTTAGCATTTGCCTTGATGAACTTAAGACCGTCAGATTGGATCTTACGATACTTGTTCTTAGTGCTCTCAGTCTTCTTAGTAGAGATCTCTTTGTCCAGTGCAGACTTATAGTATGCAGCAAACCCAAGAGCAACTTGCTGCGCGGAACTCATCGACACACCTCTGCGGATGTAGGTGTTGAAGTACACTTTGAACATAGCAGACAGCAGGAACTTACCATCTCCAGTCTGCTTAAGAACATCCAGGAACTTAGATGCCTGCTTGAGAGAACCTTCTGCTTTGTTTACAGCAGCATCATAGTCACGCTTCTGCTTATCGGTGAAGGTAGCTGCTCCAGTAGTATCAGTGAAGTTAGAAGAGAACACAGCAACGCTGTTCACTTTCTTGAAAGAATTGACATTGACACCAAAACTAGCACTCATATCACGCAGTTCAGGACCACCAGTATAACGAGTGTGAAAAACAATACCGATATTAGCGTTTGCAACCTTCTTACCTACGTCACTCTTCTGAGGAACAGCATAGGTGATGGTGTTGGGTTGGAAAATATGACACACTTCACCGTTTACCTTGTGAGTTTCTACATCACCTTTAGTGAACAGAAGATCTCCCTGTACCACACCAGTGATACCTAGTTTGGGAAGTTCACGAAGACAAGTCTTGAGTTTGTTTGCCAGTTCACCACTGTAGAGAAGGTCAACATCCTTATCACTCATACAGATCTTGGGAGTCTTAGCAAATACACCCTTGGTGCCAACAAAAAAATCTTTGGTCTCAGGATGCTGACCACAGATAACAGCGGGTGCACCATCCCACTTGGTAGTAATACGGATACCAGAGTCAGGTTCAGACAGCATCTTGCCAAGTTCACGGAGGAATGCAATAGCGTTCCTGCCGCCATTTGAACCTTGGTTCAGGATGTCGTCTTCTAAGTGTTCTAGGTGAGTGTTCTGCTTTGCCATATCCTAATTATAGCGCGTGATGGATGACTGTCCCCGTAGAGTGGACAGTTTACCAAGGGTCCCCTGACATCTTCAGACTGCTGGCAAGTTTCTCAGACTCGTACTTGAATCTCATCTTCAGGATCTTCTTTGATCCTGCCTTGACACCAATAGAATCGTTACCAACTTTCTCAAACCCAATCTTATCAGTCATAATCGCTTCCAGTTTAGGGTTGTTGAGAGGATCCTCCACTTCAGCAGTGAATGGTGCCTTCCTACCTTTACCAGTTACCTTAACATAGGGAGGGAATAGTTCTGTACTAGCATCAATCCAACCCCTCATAATATAATCCTTGCGATCTTTCTGTGCCATTGAGTTCAACTTCGTAAGCATAGCGTCTCTACACTTATTCAGAACTTCAGAACCCATCTTATCAGTCTGCATCTGAATCGCTTTCGCTCCTCTGATAGCAGACTTCCTAGCACTAGCAGATGTCGGTAACTTAAAATTCTTTACGATTTCAGCAGTGGCATCTTTATTAAACTTTGATAGGGCAATACCCAGATCTTTTTCTACAGTACCAACACCAGGGTTCTTGAAACCAATATCACCTTTACCAGATGTAGACTTAGCAGAGAGACCTAAGAATCCACCTCTAGTAAACTTAACTAGAACATCAGTTGGATTCTTTTTCTGGTCAACGTCTGTACCAGTTACTGCCTTAAAAGAAAACCCAGGACGTGCTGTCCAATAAACATTCTCTATACCACTATATCCATTTCTCCTTGCCCACTTCAAAAATTCTTCTGCCATTACAGCGGCACGACCAATCTGCTGACTACCTTGATCTGCAGTTAGTAGTGCAAGTTTCTTGGTGTACTGTGCTTCAGACGCAGTATCAGGAAACTTATTTTCGTTGAGAGCAAACGCAGTGTAAATCTCATTTACATCTGCCAGGTCCGTATTAGCAGGCATAAGACCAGAAACTTTTACTTACTATTTAGAAGGTACCTGGTCGCTTGTACAGATTCATAGCAAAGCATCGTCTGTGTGCTTGTGTTGGTGGAACTTCGTGAATCAGTCTAGCATCAAAGATTAGCAACTGACGTGCTGTCACATAATAAGGACTGTTCCCATCAAATAATATAGGAGAAGCACCCTCTTCTACTCTAAGGTAACCAACTGCTGCCCAGTCTGCAGGGAAGTGGCAGTGAGGTTTTACATAATCACCTGGTCCATAGTCTGCACCCCAGGTATTTTTCACATCATATTCAACATCAGTGGTTCCATCATTCAACCCACCATACAGTCTACCTCCAGCATTGTAGATGAGATTTGAAATCATCTTACAACAAAGACTGGCATATGCCTCACACAAAGGTAAAGGCAATGTCCAGTCAGTTTGTCTTGCGACAACGTTTGACCCCTGAGGAGATTCTTTTCCAGACTCCATCCAGTTATCAATCGTATGGTTTGCTTCCTCAATACATTCATCGGGAAGAATAAATTCAAAGACGGGTGTACCCCGTCCGACATAAGATGTCATTCGTCTTCTGCTTCTGCTGCCTCTTCAAGAGTATCTAGCATAATGTCGATGTCTTGAAGATTGTCAATACCGACGATGAGTTCAGAGATCTTGTGTCCCACGTATGGACGTTCCTGGCGAGCAGCGAATGCGAGTGCGTTTCTTAGTGATAGTTCTGCTTCTTTCAATGAATTAGTCACGCTTTCGGACAGTGCCATAATTAAATCCAGTCTGGTTTACGATCAGGTTTACGAAGATAGTTTGTTTTTACCCAGGGTTTTGATGCAATGTATTGTTTGTATGCATCATAGGTTGAGATGGTTTTGTCAAACTTGTACACATCAGGCATTGCCCTCGCGAACTCTTCCGCCATACTATAGCACACGATTGCTTTTCCAGTACGTCTATGGAAAACTTTTTTTGCGTGGAATAGAGTGGCAGCACAGGAGTGTTGCTTACCATAACGATGCTCATACTCACTACTGAGACAGCATCCGTGTTGGATCAACCAGGCAGTATTGTATACATTTTTACCTGCCCACTTAGTACAAGGGTGGTTACGGAACGCACCTTTTGCAGTTGCGTAGTAACCACCGTCTTTTTTTGGTAATGGTTCCCAGTCGTAATACCACCCAGAATAGATGATTGCAAGCATTTGACAGCATTCCAATGGCATCTTGACCACGTGTTTGTCAGGTAGAACTTGAGCAGAGAGACGTGGGTCTGGATGGGTTACGAAAATGTTCATTAGATGTCGCCTTCGGCACGGTTTTCGGAGCGTTCAACAGTGAACTCTCCTTCAGGATAGCGCGTTGCAAGTTTAACGGTGTTACGATAGATGACTTCTTCCATACGAACACCGAGTGCCATACACGCTTGTGCAGCATACCACATCACATCACCCAGTTCAACGATGAGGTGTTCCTTGTTGGCATTGTCATAGGGTTTACCTTGGAACTTGAGTTTCTTGACGATCTCCATAAACTCACCTGCCTCAGCAACGAGACCAGACGCAGCAGTATCAAGTCGCTGAATGTTACAACCAGATCGTTGCAGTTCTGCATAACGAGTCAGAAGAGTATCAAAATCTTTAGACTCTTCGCTACAAGTCATATCACAGAACTTGAGGTACTCGTCAAGGTCAACCTCAAACTTGCCCTTTGCTTTGGAATCAATCTTTTCCTTTACTGCTTTACCCTTAGGAGTAGAAGGTCCGTCACCGAAACCTGCAGGAGTAGGATCAACTTTTGCTTTTGCCATAATTAGATTTTGAAACCGTCGAATGAAGTGTTTGAAATTTGCAGAATGTCAGTAGTTTCTACTGACTTTTCTTGACCAGAGTCGATGATATTTTCTTGCTCATTGCAATCATACAATCTCATCTTTGCTCTGTCAATACCCACGACGAATCTCTTGTTCATCGTTGGGTCGTTATATCTATTCTTCAACTGCTTGACCATAATCTGATTCTGTGCCTCAAGATCTTCTGTAGAGATCAAAGCAAACATAAAATCAGCAGTTGCAGGAAGACCGAATGATTCGGATGTATCTGTCAGGTCTACATCTGAGTTTCCATAACCGCTCCTAGTAGTTTGCGTAGCAGACACGATAGGAACATTATGCTCACCAGCAAGACCACGTAGTTCTTCAGCAATAGCTTTCACAAACGTGTACGAGTTAACGATAGCACCCTTGTATCGATTTGAACTACAAATGTTGAGATAATCAACATAGATGATGTCAGGAACGAAAGACTTTTTGATAGCAAGTTCCTGAAGAAGTGCTTTGAAGTGACCAACGTGTGCTGATGCAGTTGGATATTCTTTGATGATCAACCGACCTTGTGTCTTCTTAGTAACCCTTTCGATCTTAGAATCGAACATAGGTTTAGGAAGTGTCTCAAGTTGTTGAACACTAACGTTCAGAAGGTTGGCATCAATACGCTCAGCAATTTTCTCCTCTGCCATCTCCATTGTGATGTAGAGAACATTGAGTCCTGCTGTGAGATTAGCAGCAGCACAGTGACACATAAACAATGACTTACCAACACCTGTGCCAGCAAGTGCAATGTTGAGTGTCTTCTTAGAGATGCCTCCTTTGGTAACCTTGTTCATCATCTCAAGGTCAAAGGGGATCTTCTCTTCAATACGATGATAGAAAGCAAAACGATCATCAGCGTCTTCAAGGTAATCGTGACCAACTGAGTTATCAAAACTCACACTGAGTGCCTTGGATAGGATACTAGGGATAGCATCTCTACCAAACTCTTTGTGGTCTCCCTCAGCAATCTGAATAGATTCCAGGAGTGCATTATAGATGGCACGATCACGACACCACTTCTCTGTGGTATCACACAACCAGTTCTCTTCGTGCGGTTCTTCAACTAGACCGTCGATGAAGGTGCTGATCTCTTTGAAAGAAGATTCATTGAGATCTGTGCGTCCTTCAAGTTCAATCCTCAACGCATCCATTGTAGGAAGCGTATCATAATTAGTCAGGTATGAAGAGATCTCTTCAAACAGAACTTTGTTGTTATAGTTCTCAAAGTAATCCGCTGAAATATGTGGGATAACTTTGCGAGTATAGTCCTGATTGAAAACCAGTGAATTGACTACCAGTTCTTCAATCGAATTAGACATAGTGGCAATAAGTTCCTGCGATGTACTTGTCGTTAGAGACAGTTGGGTTCCCAGAATGTGGGAAGGTCCACATTGGTGGGAAGATTAGTAGTCTACCACACTTAGGTTTGATTGCAATGTTACCGAAGTCAGTTTCTCCACCTTCTTCAACATCGTTTAGATACCAGAAGAGTGTGAGGAACCTACGGGCAGACTCGTAGTCACCCACATCAACGTGACGATCAAATCTATCGTCAGTGCCAGCACGATACTTCTTGATACGGAACTGTTCAATAGTGCTTCTTGCTGGGAAGAACTGCCTACAGTCAACATCATCCATATACTTCTGTACATAATTATGTGCAGACTCGATGAATGCATTATGGATCAGACCCCAATCTTCTAGTGCTGTAAGATCTTCAGATCCTTCTAGTTTTTGTGTGAGGTTAAACTGTTTGAACTGTGGACGACCATTACGATCCCAATCCTCAATATCTTCATCATCCAGTTTTTCAAATAGTCTGATCGCATTTTTACATACAGTATCTGGAATCGAATAGTCGTAATACCTGATTAGATCATCAAGTTCCATAACCAAACTCCTTTTGTGCACACTCGTCGAGTGCTTGCATTACTTCTGGCGTGAAATACTTCTCAGGATTGGCAAGAATAACAGAAGGAAAAACGGAAGATTCCCCAACAACAACCCGATTTCCCTTACGCTCGAAGACTCCGTACTTCTCACCCAGTTCCAGTAAGCCGTAGTATTTGTCAAGACCTCGCTCGTCATAAAAAAGACGTGTTTCAACTTTACTATTCTCCTGTGTGAATCGTGACTTCTTCGCTTCGCATTTAATAATGTTACCTACGATTTCTTTTTTAGAGTCACGCTCCTTACTCTTGGTAAGGAAGATGATTGTAGATGCAGCATACTTAAGTCCACTGCCACCACCCATTTCTTTTGTAGGAACATACGCACCAACTACATCATATGTATGGTTAGTGACGATTAACGGAACGTTACAGCGTCCGAGTTCCAAAGTCAAAACACGGAAGATTGCTTTGACAACTTGAGCACGAGTCATATCACGTGTCTCTTTACCTTCAGCAGAATCCTGAACCTCTTTGGTAGTAGAAAGCATACCCAAAGAGTCAAGCACAAACATCATAGGTTTGCGATCTGCTTCTTTCTGTTCCTTATACTTCTTGAGCACGTTGAGTGCTTGTGTACGAAACTCCTGTACGGTTGTGACAGGAACAATAATCATACGATTAGAATCGATACCACGATCCTCAATCATTGCCTTAGAAATGGCGGACTCAGATTCAAAATAAATGACTCCAGCATCAGGATCAGTATCGAGGAAGTGACGAACGACACTAAGAGTAAAAAAAGTTTTTCCAGTGCTGCTCTCTCCTGCAAGAGCGGTGATCTTGTTTGAAGGAAGACCTCCATAAATCGAACCACTAACGAGGGCATTGAAAATATAAGAACCAGTGTCAATGAAGTTAGAAACATCACCTGCAGCAATGCCATCACTAACAATAGAGGCATACTCATTGCCAATATCTTTCACAACGTCGTTGAGGAAACTCATACAAAAAACTCCATAAGGGATGCGACACGTTCTGCTTGCCAATCGATAGTATCGAGAATGACCTGCAGTGGGTCAAGAAAACTTTTCTTGAATTGTAGATCGTAATCGATAGACTTGTCAAGTCCAAACTCTTTAGGCAATGTTTGGAAGAATGATACGACATTCTCATTGATCCTGTTTGGGGTGCGAAGATACAGGAACTTCACCTTCTCTCCCTCCTGAATCAGAGGATACTTGTGGGTGAGTTTGTTTTTCTTCACGTGGAAGTTATATAGTAGCGCACCCCGAACGTGAATAGGAGTGCCCTTGCTATACACACTAACTGGATTTGAGAATTTGCTGACACCGTTACACCCTCGTGGGAATGCAACATCCTCGGGTGGAAGTGACTCAAACTTCTTACGGAAGTCAGCGACGAAATCTTGAAGATCGGATTCCTCTTGGTTCATAATCACCTTGAGGGCATCCTTAATAGCAGTCCTGCAAGCAGCAGGTGTTGATGATTTGACTGCTTCAATACCCATAATCTTCAGTTTGGGTTCAGTGAAGCGGACACCTTCGATGTCCCAGGCATTCAGGATGTAGCGTTTCTTGGCAGTCCATATACCTTTGTTGGCAATGGTCTCCCGCTTCATAATCATCTTTTGATCATACGCTTGCACGTACGTCGCCAACTCCTGATATGAACGTTCAATAAAAGGTTCGAGTTTCTCTTGGCAGATCTTGTCAAGTAGTCCCACAAGTGCTGTTTTGTCGCCAGACTTATGACTAAGAAATTTATCAACAATAGGTCCAAGATGAATATAGATTGAGTCAGTGTCGGATGCAATGACATAATCTTCGTTCTCTGTTTGTAGCAGTTTATTTAGGTATTCATTCATACTGTTTTCAATCCAACGAATAGAAACCTGCCCTGAAAGGGTGATTGCTTCAGCGTTCGCTAGGTTGTAATACCTAAAGTATTGGTTGCCAATAGCACCATAGGCAGAGTTAAGTTGGATCTTTCTTGCCATCTGGATGTTGTTAAATGCACTGATAGCATCCTGCAATTTAGGATCACCAGTCTTTTCAAACTCTCTCTTGGCATCAAGCATCTTTCCTTTGAAGATCTTACGTTCATCGTAGATCTTCTGCATCATCTCTGGGAGAAATCCTTGAATGTCCTTTCGGAATTGTGCTCCGTTGGCACACACACAGTAATCTCCACTCCCGATTTGTACTTCTTGACGGAGCAATCCATCAACAGAGGCGGTGGGGTGACGCCTGTCGATGAGGGTTTCAGGCGAAATATTATACTGCATAATGAGGTGAGGATACAGAGAGTTAAGGTCAAACGAAACCACCCATTCATAAAGACCTGGTTTAGGTTCTTTGACATATGCTCCTGCATACTTGTCATTCTTGCTTGGCGCGTCTTGTTTTGGCGGGACACAGATCTTACGCTCCTTAAGATAGTTGTAGATAAGAGTGTCCCACATACGCACCTGTGAGTACACATCTTCAAAGTTCACCTTGGCATCGTATGCCATAGTGACAGCAAGTTCGAGAAGTTTCATTTTCTTCTCAAGACGATCTACCAGTTCAACGTCAACCACGTTGTATTCAACAAACTTCTGCCAATCATTTGTATAGAATGCCTTGAAGTTTTCAAACTCACTGTGGTCCAGTTTCTTCTGACCCAGTTCAACGTTGGCAATGTGATCCAGTCGATAGGATTCTTGATTGGTATAAGTAAACTTCTTGTACAGATCAAGATAGTCCAGGATGCTGACACCGACAATCTCGTATGCCAGATTCCTACGACCTTGGATATAGACCTCACGCATATTGACTTTGCCCCAAGGAGACAAACTCTTCATCCACTTCTCACCCATCACACGCTCAATGCGGCGACAGATATATGGAATATCGTACAGGTTACAGTTCCAACCCGTAACAATATCAGGTGTGTTGTCCACCCACCATTTGTGGAAATCTGTAAGCATCTCCTGCTCCGTCCAGAAGCAGCGATACTCAGTATCGATCTTTGCCTCACGGGTTCCCCAAGTGATGAACTTGCCAGAGGACAGATCCTTGACAGTAATCAACAGCAGTTTCTCTGCTGCTGCTTCGGTATCGGGGAAACCGTTTTCGCATTCAACCTCAATGTCAATCGTGTAGATCTTCATCGTGCGAAGGTTGAACTTCATCCGCTCAGGATACTTCTCACTGATCCACTGGTATACGAATCGCTCGTAACCGTGAACCTCAAACCCATCCACGTCCTTGTACTTCGCGATAAACTCACGAGCACGACGGGCACCATCTTGTACCACAGGGGACATCTTCTGTCCGTCTACTGACCTCCAGTCGCCCTTCTGAGATGGCACAAACAAAGTTGGTTTGATAACCTCTCGGAATGAGATCTGTTGACCATTCTCATACCCACGGCAGAGAATGGTATCACCGAGCAACGTGACGTTAGTATAGATTGAACTCAAAGTGCCTTCTTGTAGTTGGTAATGGTCTCTTCAGACGGGTCTACTATAGTAAGAATCACGTCGGAAGTCAAGAAAATATCCCGTTGGTCAGTGTACTTTGGGTAGTTTGACATACCCTCGTCAGTAACCATTTTACATCCACTGATAAGGTACGAGGGTTCCTCGTCCAGTTCAGTGACTTCACCCATCAAGTGACTGTGATCCTTGAGGATTACTATTTTGAGTGGTACCATTTTGTGCCTCTGCTAGTTTTTCCCATTTGTTTTTAACCTCTGGATGTGGGTTATAGATTGTTGCTACGTTGTTTAGAACACATAGCGTTCTGTTGTGCTCGGACAATGGGATCCAAGGAAACATTTGTAGGTTTAGATCGTTGATCTTCTGAGGTGTATCTTCTGTACCTTCCTCAAACAACATCTCAGCAGTTGCTTCGATAGTAATCTGATAGGGGTTTGTCAACATATACCCCAAAGGTGCATAAGAGTTCTGGTCAGGATATGCTTCCTGAACATCAGCGATCACGTCCTCGCCGTTTACCATTCTTACGATTTTTACGGTCATAGGATTTTTCAGTTAGTTGTTGATAAACATTGCGAACAAGGTCACCAAAAGCACGACGCTGCTGGATGTTTTTTTCATCAGCAAGTGTACGTGCATAGTATAGCACCTCATCGACAAATTCGGTAGGAATGTCAAGCGTTACACTTTCATATTCCTCACACGACTTGGGCGTACAATTTACATAGTGGTTCATTTTCACCTCCAAACAAAAAGAGACCCCCGTCAGGGTGGTCTCTTTAGTTGCACACTATATATCAGTAATCGTTACTGATGAAACTTTCACAAGTGTCTGGGTTCTTCTTACACCAGTTTCTGACATAAGAATCTGCATCAACTTCCATAGTGTAGTGAGCGTGATTGTGCAAGAGTCCTATCACGATCAAAGTTCCCACTAGCAATCCATTAAACAGGGTCACTGGGTGGGTCACCACCCTCATTAGTAATTTCATAGACCTTCAGTTTCTGGTGATCAGGAATGATCTTCCGTAATTCTACCACCAACAAACCATTTGTGAAGGTAACTGTGCCAATTTCAACATCATCACTCAGATTGAATCCTCTAGCGAAGGTACGAGTGGAAACGCCGCGATGGAGATACTCCTCCTCACTCTTGTTCTTCGCTGCCTTGGACTTGATGAGCAGGACGTTGCTCTCAGTGCTCACTTCAATGTCGTCCTTATCCCATCCAGCAAGTGCTAGTTCGATCCTCCATTTAACCTCAGATTCCTTGATGATGTTATAGGGAGGATACTGTCCGCCTGGTGATCCTACTCCGTAGGAATGCAAGCGATAAAATAGGTC
>CEOC01051529.1_pt1 | contig 19004 bp, 14 predicted proteins | sample 356191 | NCBI WGS metagenome assembly CEOC01 (sample SAMEA2619952, study PRJEB7988) | marine metagenome | biome: marine biome (ENVO:00000447); feature: deep chlorophyll maximum layer (ENVO:xxxxxxxx); material: "saline water (ENVO:00002010), including plankton (ENVO:xxxxxxxx)" | depth 17 m
CCTTCTTTATCAACATTGCCTTCTATATCACCATCGCCTTCATTAATTATAATCCACCCATCACCTACATTTCAATCTCCATCAATATCACCATCTATAGTATTATCAATAACACCATCAAGTATATTTTATAATTCACCATATTTGGATAATAAAAACGAAACAGAATCAGAAAAATATGATAAAACGGAAGAGAAATCAGTTGATGGACCATTGATTGCTTTAATTACTATATCAACTATTGTTATAGTTTTTTTGTTAGTTGCTATAATTTTTATGTGTTATAAACATAATTATTGTAATAATAAAAATAAAACCTCACCAGATGAAAAAAAAGGTGAAATAAAAAATGGACCCGATATAGAACGTGGAGAGATTTCAAATAAACAACAATCTTTACAAAATATAAATGAAAAAAATAATAAAAATGTTTTTAAAATAGAAAAAAAAATAATAGATGTTCAAGGAAATCCAAACAATCAAAAATCACCTAAAATGATAGTAAGAGAGAAAATAAAAGTATTACGCGGACTAACAAAAAGGGGTAGACCTCAAGTACCTATAAGAAAAATGAAATCAGAATTAATAACGAGGATACCTCAAGCACCTATAAGAAAAAGTAAATCAGAAATAGTAAAAGATAAACCAAAAGTACCTATAGATAAACCCCAAGTATCTATAGCAGAATCCAATGGTAGTAAATTAATGATATTGACAGAATCCCCATAACAAAGTAAAGATTAACTATATTCAATAACTTAAAATAAAAAATGAAAATTGATTTAAAAAATAACTGATGATATTAAACTATATAGTATGAGTTCCGCACAGCAGATGTTCGTAAAAGCAAAAGAGTTCCAGCCTTCCAAGGTCACTTATGATGAGCCAGTCACAAATAAGCGTGGTGGTAAGTCAGTAAATATGCGTCTTAATGGTCAGCCAATTGTTCTACAGGTTCCTCTTATGCTCACGTGGGGTGTCAATGAGTGGGTAGATGAGGGAAATGGTTCTGTAAAGTATGATATGGCACTTCAGTTCGACCCGCAAAAGAGTACTTCTCAGCACAAGTTTCTGGAGGCAATGAAGACACTGGAGAACAAGGTAAAGGATGATGCAGTAACTAATGCAAAGAAGTGGTTTGGTAAGAAAACAAGTCGTGAGGTTGTTGATGCACTTATGTATCCAATTCTTAAGTATCGTAAGGATAAGGAGACTGGTGAGCCGGATTATACAGCTAATCCAACACTTAAGCTAAAGGTTCCGTTTTGGGAGGGTCGTTATAATGTTGAGATTTATGGAATGGACCGTAAGGCTCTCTATCTTCCACCCAAGTTTGGAAAGGGTGCTGAGGGAAACAAGGCACCTGACCAAGATGCTCTTTCTACTCCAGTGGATTTCGTTCCTAAGGCTTCTCATGTAAAGGGTCTTATTCGTTGTAACGGTATGTGGTTTGCAGGTGGTAAGTGTGGAGTAACTTGGCAGCTGGTTCAGATTCAGGTTCGCCCACCCACTCGTCTGGTAGGTTCAGGTAATTGCCATATTATGGATGATAGTGATGATGATGAGATTGCAGCTGAGCTTGATGAGAAGGATGAGGAAGAGGAAGTAGAGGAAGATACGTCACCAGCTCCTACATTTGATGATGATGATGATGAGGAAGAGGAGGAAGAGGCAGAGCCAGAGCCAGTAAAGAAGAAGGTTAAGAAGAAGATTGTGCGACGCAAGAAGAAATCGAGTGATGCTTAAATAAATATAAATTATTATTAAAAAATTTTATTTCCACTGTTCCCGAGCGGCCAAAGGGGGGCGACTTAAGATCGCTTGCAGATGCTTCGTGGGTTCGAATCCCACCGGTGGAATCATAATTATTATTATAAATTTTTTTATTGAATTTATAATAATTAAATACTTATTTATAGTATATGAAAATTATTATTGTTTTAGGTAAAAAATTACTACCATCAGGTAAAATTAGTAAAACATTAAAGAAAAGACTTGATAATTCTATTAAATATTATAAAAAAAATGATATATTTATTGTAAGTGGAGGTAATGTTGCAAAAGTTAAACACACAGAAGCTTATGAAATGAAAAAGTATATATTAAATATACTACCAAATGCTAAAATTATAACAGAATCAAAATCTTTATCCACTATTGAAAATATACAATTTTGTAAAAATATTTTAAAAAATTATAATAATAAAGTTTTATTAGTGACATCAAAAAACCATTTAAATAAGGTTAAAAAAATTACAAAAAATTTAAACTGGGAATTGACAAGTTAATTATATAAGAAATACTTCAACATAAATATCACCTCTTAAACTCGTATCATAAGTATGCTTTTCATTTATCTTTAATATACCTTTATTTTTTAATAAAATTATTTGTTTTTCTTTTGTAATTTTTAAAGATTCACTATCAAGTTTAAATAATTTCTCTCCAATTTCAAATTCATAAAATCCATTTTCAAATAAATCTACTATAGGTATTTGTTTTTGAACATATATATTATTATTTTCATTTATCCATACTTCAGTTGGAATTTCTGGTTCACACTTTACTATTAAATCTTTATCTTGGAGAGAAAAATGTAATTCATGATGCCATAATGGAACATAAAATTCTTTTTTTTCTAATTCTAATTTAAAAATATTATCATTTAATAAATCTTTCAAAGAAGGATTTAATATAATAATGTTATCATATACCATCTTTTTTTGTAATGTTTCTTTATATTTTTGTAGTAAATCTTCATTTATTCCCAAAACATAATTAAATTTACATAAAAAATCATAAACTTGCTTAGCCTTATTTTTATTTAATTTATCAAAAATTTTTAATGATATACGTTGACAATCTTTTATGATTCCTGTGAAACTTGTATCTACAAATAAACTATCCCATGTTGTTTCTGGAGAGAAATATTTCATACACATCTTTATTAATTCTTTATAATCAATGTTTTCATCAATTTCTATTTTTTCATGATAATTATCTTTTGATAACAAGAAATCATAAGCTTCTTTTACTTGTTTAAATTTCTCTCCATTATCTTGTTTATATTTATCTGGATGATATCTCAATGCCATTCTAAAGTAAGCTTTTTTTACACAATCAGCAGTATGTTTTTCGCTAATTTCTAATATTTCACATGCTCTCCGACAATCCATATATCTGTATACATAAATAAAATATAAATCCCTCTAAGTGATAGATAGGACGATAGTTATTATTGTATAATTTTAAAAATTTATGCATTTGAATTATAATATTTTTTATGTTTGTTTCATTTATTTTTTCTTTTTCAATCAACATTTTAATTATAGTAAATATACAACTATGAATATCTAAATTATAAATAAATATTTCGTATAAATTATCTCTCATTTCCAAAAAATCAATAGATTTATAATTTATTATTTTATCTATTATTTTATTACAAATTTTTTTATTTATATTATCAATGCAATGAACTTTACCTTTTATATTTTTGATATTGGTAATATTTTTAATATTTATATTATTCATCAAAGTTTTACTTGTAGCTTTAATATATTCTCCTTTTAATGGTCGTTTTAAAGGTACTAATTGACAACGATTTAAAATATTATCAGGAATAAAACTAATATTTTCACTTATTAATATATAAACAATGTGTAAATTTTTATGTTTTAAAGATTGCATATAACTATAGAATATATCAAGCAACTCACTATGTATCATATGAAAATTTTTACAAACTATAATACCATAACCATTGGGGCGTGCAGATAAAATATCCAATATATGATAATAAATATCATTGTATAATAATTTTGAATGACATCCTAATAATGCCATATCAATTTCAAAATGAATATCACTAACTTTAAAATCATACTGTTTTTTACTATTAAAATTAAAATTAATTTTTCTTTCAAATCTTAAATTAGTTGGACTATATTTTTTTATATATCTTAATACTTGAGTATATTTTCCAATACCTGGTGGTCCATAAAATATTAAATTGTTTTGTTTTTTAAAATCGTTATTCATAGAATTGTAAAATTCTACCATATTTGAATGTATATTATATTTTTGATTTTCTATAATATGTTCTTCAAATTTTGATGCAAAATATTTCATAATATAAATAATATATTAATGCTTTTTTAATACTTAAATATTAAAAATACATTAATAATATTGATGGATAACAGAGTAAATGATATAAAAAATATAATTTATCAAAAGAAAAATGAGTATCCTAATATAAGTAATATATGGTTAAAATATATAGACGAATTAATTCTACATTTAAATCATACATTAAATAAAGCTGAAAATGTTTTTGATAATATAAATAATGATATGTCAATGGAGTCAATATCATTATTATATTTATTATATCGTAATAATGAGTATATATAATTTTATTATGATTTAAATAATAATTATTAATTTTAAATAATATGTTTTTGACTATAAATCATAAGAATTTTAATCCTCATAATATAATTATAAGTGAAAAAACAAAAAATAATGTAATGTTAGGTAGTGATTTTCATAGACTTATATTTAGTGATGAATTTTGTTCAACATCAGGAATATTCATTACTTTTTCATTAGAAAACGTTACTATAGATAAATATTTCAATAAAATAAAATGTCAATTTGAAAAAACAAATACAAACAATTTTAATATATCAAATATTAAAGCAATTGAAAAAATGATATTGAATAAATTTAATAACATAAGAAACAAATCTTTAACTTGTAGAATTAAAGAACAACTAACAAATGGATATATAAAACTTTATGGAGATGATAAAATTTCATATGGAAAACATAAAAATATTAACTTTTTATTAAAAATATCTGGTATTTGGGTTTCTAATCAATCAAATGAGTTTGGATTAACATTCAGATTTTTTATATTTAACAATCACATTTGAGTTTTTTCAATATTACCCATACTTGTCCTATTGCAATACTGCATAATATAGATGATAATAAAAATATAGATGTTACTAACCAATTATTTATTTTAAATAATTTGGGTTTTAATGATTGACCAATAGCAGTCATCAGTATCATTAATTGTAGAACTATCATACTTAATGTCATACTTAAAAACATATCGTATTGTTTTGGTACATTTTCACCTTTTTTTATAAAATCAATATGTTCAAAATTTACATAAAATAATCCAGCGAGTTGAAGTAATATTAGTAAAGAACTAAAAGGAAAAGCCCATTTTTTAAAAAATGTGCCAGCTAAAAATGCTACAAACATTAATATACCTAAAGTTATAAATGTATTTATACCAATATTCCAAAATGGTGTTATTCCCAAATGCCAAACAGCTGCTATAAATAAAAAAGCTGAAGTCATTCTTAATTTACCGTTTCCCATAATTAAAGAAAAAAATCCTGATATTAATTTTCCTCTTTTTTTTACTACACTTTCACTTGAGTTTGATTGTGTTGACATTTATATTATATATTTATTTTATTTCATATTTAAAATTTCTTTATTTTCTAAATATGTTATTCACAAAAAAATAAAATACCATTATTTTATATTATGAGTAATTTTAATTTACAAACATCACACCCTTTAATTCAAAGTGAGCAAACATTTGTATTAGATAGAAAAGTAATATCTGTTCATTCTATCGATAGAGATTATAAAAAATGGCCTAATAGTAATAATTTTGGTGTTGATTTAGGAGAAGCCTTTCATAATGTTCAATCTTTAAGACTTATTGATTATTCTGTTCCATTAAATAATTATACTTTTTCAACTTCTTATCAAAATACCAAAATGTCTTTCACTTATACTACAAAATTAAAGTTTTCTTTTGGAGCACACGACGATACACCTGTATTTAATGATAAAAATGGTAGTGCATTTTCTGCTAATAAAGTATTTATAGATGATATTATGTATAAAATATTTCCAGGTCCATCAGGATATTGGTTTAAAGAAATACCCTCTGATATAAAAGTTATGGTTAAACAAACTAATGGTACATGGAAAGAAGTAACAACTACAAGTAGTTTATTTTCAGCAGCAACACCTGCGCCCCCAATTACAAATATGGATGTTACTAATATGCAAGTTGAAATTATATGGCAACCCTCCAGTTTTCAAATAAACTTACCTGAAGGTTCATATACTGCAGAAAATTTAGCAAAAACTATAGAATCTTTAATGAATAAGGAAGTTTTTAACGCTTCTGCTGATGTTAGTTACAATATGTTTCCTCTAACTGGAAAATCTGATGGAAATTTTGATTATACAGGATTAATGTTAGAATCCAGCGACACTAATTCAGTATGGTATAGAAAGCCTAATGACCCTTCGAATTATGGATTAAATCCATTTGTTGTTTTATATGATAAAATTTCTAATAAAATAATAATTGGTTCAACCCAGGGTGAATTTACTTTAAATTTTTCTAATCAGGAAATTTATGATCCAACTTGTGATGTTAATAAAGCAATATTTCATCAATATACCAAATGGGGGTTACCTTCTTATTTAGGATTTGATAAAGTTGATGTGTCTGGAGCTTCAACCGATATTAGCAGCAATACAGATTTTTATATTAAAAACATTGGAGGATTATATTTACATTCTGATATTGCCTCTCCTTGGATACAACCTTCAGGAATAACTGAAATTATTTTAAGTGGTTCAAATAATGTAACATACAAAAGTAATACTATTGTTAGAAGTGTCTCAGCAAGTAACAATTTAGATATTAATAGTGAAGATGCTATTTATATTGAAGTGGATAGATATAACAATATTGATGAAATATATCCCTACTCTGAGAGAACAGGACATCTTTATAATAACGATTTGGGTCATAGAGTAAATGGTTCATTTGCTAAAATATCCTTACCAGCAAAAAATGATTTTTCACAAGGCAGAGGACTTAAACCTTCATTTAATACTAATTTATTTCACAGTGATCCTCCCATACAAAGAATTGATAGATTAAAATTTAAATTTAGATATCATGATGGACGATTGGTTGATTTTAAAAATTTACCTATCAGTTTAACTTTTGAATTTAATATGTTGAAAGATGAACAAACCAGAGGCAAACATGTTAGAATACCACATCTTTATGGATTATAATTTATCTGATACCCATTCTTCATTTACTTCATCTAAACTTACTCCTTTCATTGGAATAAATTTAGGTCTCTTCATTTTTTTTGTCTTGTAAAACACATAAGGACCATATTTTCCTTTTCTTACTGATATTTCATCTGTTATTACTTTTAATATATTTGGATTTGATGTCTTTTTTCCCTTTAATACATCTATTACATCTTTTAAATTAACATTTTCCATCTTTTTTTTTATATGACTAATCGAACTATTCTTATCTTTATATGTTATATACATACCGTATTTACCCTTTTTTAATATAACATCCTCTCCCTCATATTCACCCAAATTTATATTATTTGAACCTACCTTATTTAAATCAACTATTTCTTTCAATGTATATTCTCCGTTTTTTAATTTTTCCATATCTATATTTTTTTTAACACTTTTAAATGATGTTTCATCTCCATTTTCATATTTTATTACTGGTCCGTATTTTCCTATCATATAAATATGATTTTCGTCGATTCTATATGTTTCTCGATGTGAATCCTTTATATTTTTAGAGGATTTATTTATTTGTTTATGACAATCATTGCATAACGTATGCCAAATTTTATTTCCATTTGATATTTTATCCAATTCATCTTCCATATATTTTGTATAATCATAATTAAATAAATCATCAAAATGCTTTTCCAAAAATTCATATACCATAATTCCTACCGGTTTTATTACCAATTTATTTTTTTCGTTACCAAATACTCTTTCTGTCTCTATTTCTTCCAAATCTGTCTCTACTAATTTAAAATCAGTGCATTTTATTTTTTTTCCTTCCACATTTTCTTTATTTACATAACCTCTTTCTTGAATCTTTGATATCAAACTGGAAAATGTTGAAGGACGACCAATTCCCTTCTTTTCTAACATTTGAACTAATCTTGCCTCAGTATAATTTTTTTTTAAATCTTTCAATGTAACTTTACTATAAATCTCCTTATATTCTAAAATTTTCCCTTCTTTTAATGATAACAAATATTTATATTCCTTATTTTCTTTTTCATATCCTGCTACTATTTTCCATCCAGGAAATATTACCTCTTCACTTGAATATTTATAACTATGTTTTTCAGGCGATGTGATTTTTGCTGTTATAGAGTTATATGTTGCTGCTGTCATACAACTTTCTACAGTATTTTTCCAAATTAAATTATATAATTTTACTTCTCGTGCGGTTATTTTACCCGATACTGTTATAGTATTTACATCTATCTTTGTCGGTCTTATAGCTTCATGTGCTTCTTGAGCATTATTTTCTTTCTTTTTTTTATTTTCACCATTATTTATTAATTTTTCCAAATTTTTTGTAATATAACCATTACCATATTGACTTTTGATATATTTTTTTGCTGTTTTTACAAATTCTTTACTATACTTCGTACTATCTGTTCTCATATATGTTATTAATCCATTTTCATACAATGTTTGAGCTAATCTCATTGTTTGTTTTGGAGAGAAATTATATTCATTACTTGCCTTTTGCTGTAATGTACTTGTTGTAAATGGAATAGGAGGATTTTTTTTTACTACTTTAGGTTTTGTTACACTATATTTATGTTCAAAATTTACACTTTCTTCTAAAAATTTTTCCATTTCATTTTCACTATTATAATTATAATTTAAAACAAAGCTTAAATTTTTATTAGTAAATATACCAGTTGTTTCATAAACCTTTTTACCAGGAGAACTATTTATTAATTTTTGTTGTTCATATACTAAACGTAATGCTGGAGTTTGACATCTTCCTGCACTTAAACTTCCCTTTGTATTTCTGCTAATATGTTTCCATAATATTGGACTTATTGTATAACCTACTAATAAATCTAATACTTGACGAGCTAATTGTGCATTTACTGTATTCATATTAATCACTGTTGGATTATTTATTGCTGTTTTAATTGCTGGTTTTGTTATTTCATGAAATATTATTCTTTTTGTTGATGAAACTGGTAAATTAAATGTTTTACAAATATGCCAAGCAATTGCTTCTCCTTCTCTATCATCATCTGTTGCTAAAATTACTTCTTTAGATTTTTTTATCCATTCTCTTAATGATTTAATATATTTTCCCTTACTTCCTATTGTTTTAAAAACTACCTCATAATTATTTTTTGTGTCTATACTTTTCAAACCATTTGCTATTTCTCTAATATGACCAAAACTCGCTATACATTTGTATCCTGTACCTAAATAACCTTCTATTTTTTTACATTTAGCTGGAGATTCAACTATTACAAGCTTCATTATTTAAATAAAAATAATAATCTATTTAAATAATTTCAATTTTGTTATAATGTCTTTTTATAATCTGACCAAGAAATATTTACTTTAGGTTTTACAAACTTTTTTTCTTCTTTTTTTAATTTTTTTTCCATTTTTTTTTCACGTTTCATTGCACTATCAATAAATAATTTTTTTAAAATTTTACCTACTTTTACTGATGCTTCGTGTTGGTCTATTTTATTATCTTCTATTTCTTTTAGACATATTATTAAATTCCCTAATATATCAAGATCTAATTCATTTTTCTTTAATCTAATAAATATATTAGTATAATTTTTATATAACCAAGAGCATTGTGAATCAATCATTCTATCTATTGATTTCTTTCCTAATCGTTGATATTTTTTTCTTATATCCATCATTATAGATACTTGTTCATTAATTTTAGAACTATGTCTAAGTTTTCTGATTTTAGCTGTATTATCAGATGCTCCTGATTCTTTTAGCATTTTATCAAAATTTAATCTTGTCTCATCATCTATTTTAAAAGACATATAACTTAATTTTATTTTTCTTTTTATATTTTTATTGCGTTAATATATATATGACAAAAGGAACTCCTGAAGAAATGAAAAAGAAAGCAAACAAATTAAAACAGTCGTTGAAACGATTTGCAAGACAAGTTAAAAGAAATGCCAATAGTGCAGGACAAAAAACAAAAAAAATGGTTAAAAAAGGACCAGTTTATAAGTTAGTAAAAAAGCTTAAAGGAGGAGCTGTTTCTATGGATTTTCAAACTCCAGATGCCCAAAATGTCAGTGCTAATGGTGCAATGAATCAGGCTATAAACAAACAAAAATTGGATGCTAACAATATGGTAAATTTAAGTAAAGCTTTAGCTGGAGGAGGTTCTTCTAAAACAATTTCTGTTCCTCAAATGACTCAAGCTGGAGCAGGAGGCAATGATTTAATGAAAAGTATGGTAGAGTTACAACTTCAAACCAGAGCTCAATCAGAAGGAGATGCTGGTGCTATGTTAGCTAAACCTCAAGGTGTTGCTGGAATGGCTGGAGGACGTAAATCAAGAAAAAAAAGAAGAAAGAGAAGAAGAAAAACAAAAAAAAAGACAAAACGCCGACGAAGAAGAAGAAAATCCAAAAGAAAATCAAGAAGAAGATAAAATAAATATTTTTATTTCATGATATTTACATTAAATAAAAATAACAATATATTTTAATATGAAGTTTGTAGATATTATAAAAGCATTATTAATTGTAGTTATATTTGGATTATTATTTTTTTCATCAATTCTTACAAATGGGCTTCAAGATATAAAAGACAATTGGCCAAAATATAGATGTTCCCCAACATACATGCCCCTTGCAAGTTATTTAGGATATGATACTATGGAAAATTTCTCCTATTGTGTCGGAAATATTCAAAAAGATTTGATGGGATTTTTCTTATCACCGATACAATATATTTTAGGAAGTATGGGAGCTGTACTACAAAATCTTTTAGATTCCTTTCAAATGGTTCGAGTTCTTATTGATAAACTTAAAAATTCATTTGGATTTATAATTGGCGATGTCTATGGAGCATTTACTAATATTATTATGCAATTTCAAAAAATGATTATCAAAACTAAAGATACTGCTATGAAACTTATTGGAATTGTTACTACATTTATATATATGATTGAAGGTGCAAGTTATACTGGAAAAAGTATAGATAGAGGACCTATAGGAAAAACATTAAGAACTATTTGTTTTTCAAAAAATACAAAACTAAAATTACAAAATGGAAGCATAAAAAAAATGAAGGATATTGTTTTAGGTGATATTTTAGAAAATGGAAGTGAAGTTTATGGAACTTTGAAATTAAAGGGCGGAAAAGATTCACCATATTACAAAATATGGAGTGAAAAATTAAATGATTTTATTTATGTTACTGGTGAACATAAAATTTTTAATACTGACAATACAGATAATTCATTATTATCTAATTACATACCTGTTAAAGATTATAAAAATGCCATTAAGACTGGTGCATTTGACAATGTTTTATATTGCCTAATTACAGATAATCATCAAATACCTATTGGTGAATTTACTTTCTGGGATTGGGAAGATTAATTTTTAAGAATATTATCCAGATATTATATATGAATAATATTCCAGAGACATTATATAGTCATTTTACCAAAGAATATAAAAAAAATGGATATTTAGATAAATATGGAGGTTCCGTTGTTATTGCAATATTAACATTATTATTTTTCTTTCTTACACTTTCATATTATTACATTAAAGATAAAATGGAACCTATAAGACAAAACTGGGCTGAAGAAAGATGTAAGCCAAGTGTTATGCCCTTTGCAGGAATAATCAAAGAGCAAGATTTACCGAAAGGAACATCTAAAATGGAATTTACAGGAGATAATTTTAAACAATGCACAAATATTATATTGGGTAGTATTGTTGGACATTTTATAAAACCTTTTTATTATATTACTGAAAGATTAGTAGATAGTGTTAAAAATTTCAATGTTTCATTTGATTTTCTTAGAGTTTTAATTGCCGGACTTAAAAATAAATTAAACAAAATTTTATCATACATATATGCTCGTTTATTTAATGTCATTATACCTCTTCAAAAAATCATGATTAAATTTAAAGATTTATTAAAGAAAATTTCTGGAGCCGTTGTTGCTGGTTTATATACTGTATATGGATTATATTTGGCTATGAAATCATTTGTGGGTGCTTTCTTACATGTTCTTATTATTTTCTTAGTAATAATATTAGCTATTATTGTTTTATTATGGATATTACCTTTTACATGGCCTGCTGCGCTTTCTGGAACCACATTCTTTGTATTAATTTCAATTCCTATTGCTATAACAGCCAGTTGGATGCAACATATCTTAGATCTAAATTCCAGAAGAGTTCCTAAACGAAAATGTTTTGATAAAAATACTATTATTAAAACTGAAAATGGTGATGTTAAGATAAAAGATATTACTTCAGGAACTATCCTTAATAATGGCGATAGAATTACATCTATTTTTAAATTAAGTACTTATGGAATAAATATGTATGATTTGAATGGTATTATTGTAAGTGGTTGTCATAAAGTTTATTATAAAGATTTAGGTTGGATAGATGTTAAAGAGCATCCTCTAAGTAATAAAATTTCAGATTACAGAGAAGACGCAATTTATTGTTTAAGTACAGAAAGTAAAAGAATACATATTAACAATCTAAAATTTTTAGATTGGGATGAATTAGAACCTATTGATATTATTAAATTAAAAAATTTAAAATATCTTTCTAAAAATTCTTCTTTAGCAGATATTCACAAATATCTTGAATCTGGATTAGATGGTGAAATTTTAATTGAAATAGAAAATGGACAATCTATTAAACTAAAAGATATACAATTAAATGAACAACTAAAATTTAATGAAAGAGTTATAGGTTTAGTAGAAATTGATACTACAAACATTGAATCTGTTAAAAAATATACATTTGACAATTTTACTATTTGTGGAGCTCCTAATATACATTTTGATGACATTGATTTAGGCAATTTTAATACTTTAAACAGAACTGGACAAAAAATAGATAAACCTAAAAAATTATATCATTTAATCACTGATACTGGATATTTCACGATTGATGGAATAAAAATAAGAGATTATAATTCTGCAATTGAAAATATTTTAGATATAAGAGATAAATTATTTGAATTATTTTAATTTTTATCTGTTAAATATGTATAATAATGGTAAAATTAAATACAGATATTGTAATTTTCGGAATCAAATTACGATTTGAGCTTGTTGTATTAGCTCTTATTATTGGTGGTGTTTCTTGGTTACATTTATTAGGAGGTTGCACCACTACAATGGGTTTCGATGGACTTAGACGTTTGATAGACGAAATAAAAGTTATCGCAGGATTAAAATTTATTGAAGGTAATACTAATATGGGAGCTGAATTAGATTATGATGCAAGTAACGGTGTTCATACTGATACATATGAAAAAAAAGTTGGATTAGCTGAGGTTAATCGTCTTGGTGGAGTTGCAATGAAACCTACTGTTCCATTACCAGAGGGACAATTATTTTATTATGCAAATAACGATTTTAATGCAAAATGTTGCGCAACTTCTAATGTAAGTGGTGGTAATGGTTGTGCTTGCATTACTAAAGAACAGGTTGATTTTTTAAATAATAGAGGAGGAAACAGAGGCAAGGGCTCTGAGTTTTAGGTATATAATATTTAGTTAAAATCTAATAATATTATATATCACATGTTAAGAGCAAAAAGTTATAAGAAAAAGCTTAAAAAGAGTCAAATTAAACTAAGGAAACACAAAACTTACTCGATAAAAGGAGGGAACAGAAATAATAATTCTCGAAGCAAGAAAAAACAAAAAGGTGGTATGATCAAAATAGATGGAAAAAATTGGAATACTCGAGATGAGTATGAAAGATACCAGGAACTTAAAAAGGTAATTGAAGAAAGAAAGAGAAATAATCAACCTATAAAGATTACCCCGGAACTTGTCAGGCAAACTCCAACCAAACTTATTAATCAACCATCTATGAATGAAGAACGAATTGGTAATATGGTGTCACTATTAGAGGCTCACTTAGCTACTTTTGACCCAAATAAAGTTAGTGTTAGAGATTATATAGAAGGAGATATTTTTAATGGAAAAAATCCAGGGGAATTCCAAAACTTAAAACAGATTATTGAAGCGGCACTAGCAATAACAGTAACATCAACATCAGCAGAAGCAGCAGCAGAAGCAGCAGAAGCAGCAGAAGCAGAAGCAGAAGCAGAAGAAGTTGTTAGAAGAGAAGAAGAAGAAGACAGAGAAGCTAAAGAAGCTGTAGATAATGCAGTAACCGAAGAGCAAAGACGAGCTGCTGAAGAAAAATTAAAAAGAGAATTAGAGGAAACAAAAAAAGCAAAAGCAGCGGCAGCAAAAGCAGCAGCAGCAGCAGCAGCAGCGAAAAAAGCACAAGCAGAGGCAGCAGCAGCGAAAAATCAAGACCCAGCAGCAGAAGCAGCAGAAGCAGCAGCAGAAGCAGCAGCAGAAGAAGCTAAATTAGATGAAATGGCAGGTGAAGCTGCAGAATCCGCAGCTGGTGGGGATTTACAAGAATTGATTGATATGTTAACAATGATACTCAAGGATGATGATAAAAAGGGCGGAGGTAAGAAAAAAATATACAAACAAAAAGGAGGATTTGATTATCAACCTGAAACAAAAATGGTTGAAAATATAATTAATAAATATAAAGAACAACAGAAAGAAAATATTTTATCATACGCTAATGATATGGATAAAGCTAATAAAGATGGGAGTGGTGATGCATTAGTCAAATTTTTAAGGGGCGCCTGGATTGATTTTATTGATAGTAACTTAACGATTGAAAAAGTTGGAGGTCAGCCGAGTATATTAGATAACGACCAAGATGATGACGATAGACCTGATATGGAGAGAATGATGGTAAAAGCAATATTAAAACTTCCCAAAAAGAATGATAATGAAATTATTAATAAATTAGATAAATTTTCAAAAATAAAGAAATTTCCAGAAGTGTTTCGAACTAAACAAGATTTGATTAATAAATTTTTTAATGAAGATTGGTTAGAACATACAGCTAATTATGAGAAAAAAACTAAAGACTTAATTCCAAATTTTAAATTAGCTGTTACAAATAAAGATATATCTAAATTAGAATCTTCGGGAAATGAGGGAGCTGGTGAAGGAAAAGTATCGCCTCCACCAGCTGATAATGTTGATTTAACAACTACCGATACTGGAACCGAATTGCCTGGGTCACCTGAAGTGCCTGGGTCACCTGAAGTAATTTCCGGTGGAGGAACTATAGACATACCTATGAATAATAATACAAGAAATCTATTAAAAGTTACCACGGCAACTAAAAATGGACAACTCATACAAGAGTTTGATACTATTTTTACGCAATTAGATACTGCTAAACTTCAAGCTGGATATAATGAGGACCAAACCATAATTAAAACATTTAAAATGATAACGTCTAAACTTGATGCACAAATAAGTGAATTATCTTCTTTCCGTGATGAGTTAGAAAAGAAATCATGGAGTGGTAACGTATGGCCAGAGGAAGAGCAGAAAGCATGGAGTGATACAAACCTTAAATTGATTGATTATACTGAATTTAATAATAGATTTAGAGAATTTGGGACGAAGTGGTTTAAAGAATGGGAGATTATAAGAAATAAGCATAAAAAACAATTTGAAGATGAAAAAACTAAAATTTTAACTGCCGTAAAAACAATGAATTCAAAAGCAATGTTTGCAAAGAAGAAACGAGAGCAAGATAATTTAGATGCTTTAAAAAAGGAATTAAATAAGAGAAATACAAATTCTGATTTAATGAGTAAAATAATTGATATTATAAAAAATGAAATTAATAAAAATAGTGATGGAACAATGGGATTAATCCACCCTGACCTAAGAAAATATAATTCTATATTTAATTTGGAATTCAATGATGAGAATATAAAATTACTATTTCAGTTAACAAATATAGATATAGAAGATAAGGCTTATACAGTATCTACGAACGCTAATCTTAGACAATTAAGGAAAGAAAAAATAGACAATAAAAAAAAATTTATTTATAAATTAGATATGATATTAGGATATTTACAATATTTATCGATTTGTTTTCAATTAGATGGAGGTGCAATAACAGAAGAGACGTATAAAAATGTGAATAATATTACCAACACACCCCTTCAAAATCTTCAGTTAGATGAAGAGAAAATTAAAATGATATGTGATATGGTAGCTAAAGAAGATAAAGTCGTTGAAGATTTAATTAATTATACTTTTAGCTTATTGTTCAATTCAATATTAACTAATAAAAAGAAATATGATGAACATTGTAACTATATAAATTATATTGCTTTCTTTTTAAAAAATAAACAGGAATTAATTAATGAATTAATTAGAAAAAAGCAGGAAATTAGTAGTGACGAGGGGGTCGGTTCTCTAATTGATATTTTACTTAGTGATACATTTAATCCGGACGACAATAAGCCAGAAGATAATGCCAATAACTATAGTAGTCATGTTGAAACAGCATTAAATGAGTACATAGAATATTTTAATGAGGAAATAGCAGCTGACAAACAAAGAGAAGAGCGTATAAAAAAGCAGAAAATTCAGGAATTAATTGATGAAGAAAGAAGAAATGCAGAGCAAGAAGAGACAGAAAATGAAATCGTTAGTAAAAATGTAAGAAGTTTATGGAATGGTGAAGATGGATTTAAAGATATTTACAATAATAGAAATAATTCACAACAAACATTAACTGAAGATTCATGGGCAACTCCAGATGAAAATAATACATATTCATTTTTTGGAACAAAATATTTTGGAATATATTTGTATTTAACTATAAGATATATTAGAAATAAAAAGGATAGTTTAAATTTTAATTTGATAGAAAAATACAATTTTTATCTACTAATTTATAGAGTTTTTGGAAATAGCGAACAAAAAAGTCAGTTATTTAAAAATAATAATATTATTACAGACAACAGGAATGGATTTTTTGCTGGTGATAGGTACCTTGAAACAGTTCAGTTAAAACTGAATGAGATAAGAACAAAACCTATTGATGAAAATAATAGCGATTTTTTAAAGTTTCATATTGAAGTTATGATTCTTTATTTGATGCAAAAATATAAAGATGTTATTAAAATAAAACAGGAAAAAATAGAAATGTTTTTATTTTCAATGTTTAGTTTAATACCAAACGTATCAGTGAAACCACTTGATGGTGATGATGCAAATAAAAAATCATTAGAAGTATTTTATAATGATAGAATTTTAAATAGAATCAAAAAAGGCGATGAAACAATGGGACAAATTTTAGAAGAAAGCAACAAGTTTGTTGTGGGAGGACGAATTTTGGAGGTTGAATTTGATTATCATTCTGTTATTGTTGGTTTAGTAGATTTAATTCATAAAAATTTAATATTTTTAAACCCATTAAAAGCATTATATAAATATGTTTTTTCAAAAATAAATGTAATTATGAGAATTAGCGATGTTCAATGTGCTAAAAGACAAGGATATAAACCACGTTTAATAAATAAGTTACTTGTATCACAGTCAGGAGATTCACTATTATTTTCAAACATAGAAAATGATAAAATAAAAATTATTGAAGACAAGAATAAAATTTCAGCAGATAAGCAATCAAGTTTAAAAACATTTCAATTTGATTTTATGAATCATATTTATGGTCCTAATGATTCTGATGATATGATGACCTCCCGTATTAATTATGGATTTATGAATTTACTTAAAAGTTATGATAACGTCCCTGGTACAAGATGGAGGGATAGTATTCTTTCTTCAGTATATTTTACATACGGATTTTCTGGGTCTGGAAAAACTTATAATACAAAGAATATTATAGGAAGCCTATTAGCGTATATTGCTGAAAATCATAGTATGGTTAAAAAAATAGATATTAGATATAGTGAATTAGTAGCAGCAACGACACCAGATTCAGATGTTTTGATGTCAGGAAAAGATTTCAACGGACCTATAAGTAATCATGCATCCTGGCAGAAATTTGAAGATGATTTTACCGATAAACCAGGAGGAACAGAGCAACTGGAGAAATATAAAGCTGAATTATTACCATACTTTTTTACAAAAGATTCAGAAAACTATCCTCCATTGGTTAAATCTCAACCTTTTGTTACTTTTAAAAAAAATAATACTAAATTTGATAAGGTTGTATCCTTATTTGATGTATGGAATAATAGTATGGATGATAAAAAAGGACAATGGAGAAACAGAATGACAGGAGGATATATAAGACAAATTTTTGTTTATAATAAAAAAGAGAACAAATTTCATAGTTTAGAATTAGGATTCAGCGATCAGTTACACGCAAAATATTGGTTTGAAAAATTCTACGGATATTCAAACAAGTTACAATCAAAGGAAAATGATGAATCTGAATATAAATATGTAATTGATACTAACTATGATCAGGGGTTAGTAGAACAAAATGATGCGTTCAAGGAAGTTATTACAGCGGATCAAAACATAATTAAAAAAGAAGGAACTACTGGTTTTAATTTTAAAAAAATTAACTTAGGATTGGATTTTCAAGATAAAACTAAATTAGATTATAATTATTTACCATTTGATGAGTGGGTTCTTGTAAATGGACATATGCCTATGAGAAGAGGAACATTTGATGATTTAAACAGTTTTTTATTATCTGGAAGTTCTATAAGTTGGGAGACTAATAGAAATTTAGTTAGTTCTGGACAGACGGAAGATAAAGAAATTATAGCGCAACGTAGAAAAGTTTTTGATAATGTTGAAAAATTTGTTACAGAACCTGATTACGATTACAAACAAGATATCAATAATTTATTCAATACATTTAAAGAAAAATATGAAAACGATAAGAACAAACTCATCAGTAAATGGCAAATCTTCAATACACATTTTATAGAGGCAGCGAAAAAAATAGATGAAACTATATCAAATATGATTGATAATCC
>CEOC01169741.1_pt1 | contig 18877 bp, 16 predicted proteins | sample 356191 | NCBI WGS metagenome assembly CEOC01 (sample SAMEA2619952, study PRJEB7988) | marine metagenome | biome: marine biome (ENVO:00000447); feature: deep chlorophyll maximum layer (ENVO:xxxxxxxx); material: "saline water (ENVO:00002010), including plankton (ENVO:xxxxxxxx)" | depth 17 m
TTTTATCAATTCCATTAGGATTATTTTCAGCAAGAAATTTAGCTCCAAACTATTTTATTTATATTTTCTGTAAAATTATCGTTATATTTTTTAGAGCTATTCCTGAATTTATCATAGCCATGATTTTAGTTATAGCGATAGGATTTGGTGCGATGCCAGGAGTTCTCGCGTTAGGTTTGCACACCATGGGTTTTTTGGCTAAATTTTATGCTGAAGATATTGAGCATATCAACAAAGGACCAATAGATGCTCTTAAATCATCTGGAGCAACCAAAAGTCAAATTATTTCGTTTGGTGTTATTCCCCAAATTTTACCATCTTTTGTTGCAAATAATTTATATATTTTAGATAGAAATGTCAGAATGGCAACAATGTTAGGTATCGTTGGTGCTGGAGGAATTGGATACGAATTACAATCATCCTTCAGAATGTTTGAATATGAGCGAGTATCATCAATTATCATACTAATTTTCGTTACAATTTTTTTAATTGATCATTTTTCAGCTTTTATTAGATCAAAGATTAAATAATTTTTAGTTTATTTAAAATTTCTCTGCCACAATTCGAAAAAAAATTGTATGTATAAGATTAAATTATGAAAGTAGTTATACTTGCAGGCGGATATGGTACGAGATTATCAGAATATACAAAAACGATTCCAAAACCGATGGTCAAAGTGCTTGGTAAGCCGATAATACAAAGAATAATTGACCATTATATACACTATGGATTTCATGAATTTTATTTAGCACTAGGCTACAAAGGAAATGAGCTAAAAAAATATTTTTTAAAAAAAAAATTTTCAAAAAAAATTAAGATAAACCTTATTGATACTGGAAAAAATACAATGACTGGTGGAAGATTAAAAAGGCTGAAACCATTTTTAAAAAGTACTTTTTTAATGACTTATGGTGATGGTTTATCAAATGTGAACTTAAATAAATTGATTAATTTCCATAAAAAAAATAAAAAAACCTTTACACTTACCGCTGTAAGACCACCTGCTAGATTTGGAGCAATTAAAATAAAAGGTAATTATGTAAATTATTTTAAAGAAAAAAATGCTTTAGATGAAGGTTGGATTAATGGTGGTTTTTTCGTAATAGAGCCAAATTTTTTCAGTTATTTAGAGAATGACAAAACATTTTTGGAAAGAGAACCTTTTGAAAAATTAACTAAAAAAAAACAGTTAGTAGCCTTTAAACATGAAGGATTTTGGCAATGTATGGATACGCTCAGAGACAAAGAAATTTTAGAAAAAAAACTGAAAAAAAAAATTTTTAAAAAAACTAAAAATTGATTTTTATATGAATGGTATAATAAATTTATTTGATAATAAACTAAAGTTTAAATTTTTAGTTTTAGTTTTTTTTATGGTAATTGCATCGTTCTTAGAACTTTTAGGTCTAGGTTTGGTTGTATTAATATTAAATTCTTTTTTAGGTTTGGATACAAGTTTTTTAGAAATTATAAATAATTATACAAAATATTTTTTTAAATCAGATATTGATTTCATTCACGTTATTTTTCTAATATTTCTTTTGTTTACTATTAAATTGGTTATTTTAATTTTTGTAGCATGGATAGAATCTGATTTTTTGGCCAGTTTTAGAGAAAAAATTTCTAATAAGCTTTATCTGAATTTCTTAAATAGAGACGTTAGAGTTCTTTTAAGAAAAAATAGTGCAGAATATATAAGAAATTTTACAGAGGAAATTCCCCAAAGCATTGTTTTCATTAATAGTTGTCTTAAAATAATTTTAGACTCAATATTAATATTAACCTTTCTGGTTTTTTTAATGTATTTTAACCCAACTATAACTGCAAGTGTATATGTCTTTTTTTCATTAATAGGTTTAATTTATTATAGTTTAGTTAAAAATAAATTGTCAAGCTGGGCAACAATAAGTTTAGATAATAGAAAAAAAAAAATACAATTTATCTCTGAAAGTTTTTCCTCAATTAAATCAATAAAAATTCTATCCAGAGAAAATTTTTTTTTAAATAGATTTAAAAAACAAATAAGATCTATAAGTCGTATTTTATTTAAAGTAGCTTTTTTGGCAGAATTACCAAGGAATTTTTTCGAGTATATATTGCTTATTAGTATATTGTTTTTATTTTATTATTTAATCCAAAATCAATATTCAAGTGAAAATATTATTCAATTATTATCGATTTATTCTATTGCTGCATTTAGACTTGTGCCAATAATGAATAGATTTCTTGGTCACATGCAAAAATTTAAACATTCTTATCCAAGTATTGAAAAATTAGTGATCGAAAATGAGCAAAAATTAGTATCTAAAAAAAATAAAAAAAGAAAAATTAATTTTAAAAAAAATATAATTTTGCATGTAAAAAAATTTTCATACAATATTAATCAAGAAACATTGATTAAAAATATAAATATTGAGATTAAAAAAAATTCACAAATAGGCTTAATAGGGAATAGTGGGAGTGGAAAAAGCACTATAATTGATATATTGTGCGGATTTCAACAGAATAAAAGTTTAAAATTAAAAGTAGATGGTTTGGATGTCTTTAAAAAAGGCAATCTTGATAAATGGCAAAACACATTAGGCTATGTTCCTCAGAATATAATCATTTTGAACCAATCTTTAAGAGAAAATATTTTATTTGGTGCAGATAGAAAAGTTTTTAATGATAAAATTTTATTAAATCTTCTTAAAAAAGTAGAATTACAAAAATTTGTTAAAAAATCAAAAAATGGATTATCTCAAATACTTCGACAAGATGGAGAAAATATATCTGGAGGAGAAAAACAGAGAATAGGTATAGCACGTGCTTTAATTAATGATCCAGAATTAATAATATTAGATGAAGCCACTAGTGGACTTGATTTTGAAACAGAGAATAATATTCTTAATACTATAAAAAAATTAAGAAAAACTTCTATTATAGTTTCACATAGATTAAATGCTTTGAAAAATTGTGACAAAATTTATTTGTTAAAGAATAAACAGACGAGTCTATTAAAAAGAAATCAACTAAAAGACAATTTGAAAGTTAATGATTAACTTAAACACAACTAATTTAATAAATTTTAAATTGTTTTAGACAAATAATGACGAATAATATATATCTTCTCTAACTAAACTAAAAAATTGAAACTACCTAACCAAAAATTCTGGAAAAAAAAAAAAGTGCTTGTCACAGGCCATACAGGTTTTAAAGGTGGATGGTTATGTGTGTTATTAAATATTTTGGGATGTAAAGTTTCAGGTTTAGCTTTAGATCCAGTTGGGAAAAATAACTTTTTTAATAGTGTACAATTAGGTAAAATTTTAGAAAATGATTTAAGACAAGATATTAGTAACTTAAAAAAATTAAAAAAATCTATTAATAAATGTAAACCAGAAATAATATTTCATTTAGCTGCTCAATCCAGTGTGATTGAAAGTTTTAAGAATTCACATAATACTGTTATTTCAAACGTTCTAGGAACAACCAATATATTAGAAACAATAAAACAAAATCAATCAATTAGATCAGCTGTTTTAATAACAACTGATAAAGTCTATCAAAATTATAAGTATAGAAAATTTTTTGATGAACATTCACAGCTAGGAGGTGATGATATATATAGTGGTAGTAAAGCTTGTTGTGAATTAATAGTTCATAGTTATAGAAAATCGTTTATTGAAAAATCAAAATGCAATGTTGCAACAGTTAGAGCTGGAAATTGTTTTGGTGGTGGAGACTGGACACCAGAAAGAATTGTAAAAGATATCTTAGAAACCTTTACAAATGATAAGCCATTAACTCTAAGAAATCCTGAGGCTACAAGGCCATGGCAACATGTAATTGAACCACTAATAGGTTATTTGTTGTTAGCAGAAAAATTGTTTACAAAAAATGGAAAAAATTTTTCAGAACCATGGAACTTTGGCCCTAGTTTAAAACAAAATATGAAAGTAAAAGATTTAGCAAATTTATTCAAAAATAAACTTGTTTCTAAATCTAAAATTAAAATCGATAAAAAAAATAAAAAATTTCATAATAAGAAAATTGATATTTTTGAGTCTGAACATTTAAATATTAACAGTAAAAAAACGTATAATAAACTATTTTGGAAACCAAGGTTGTCAATTGATGACTCTGTACAAATGACTATTGATTGGTATCAGTCCTTTAGAGCTAAAAAAGATTTATTAGAATTAACTAAAAGTCAAATTCAAAATTATTTAAATTTTATTCCTAAATGAAAATTGGCATTATAGGATCTAAGGGATTTATTGGAAGCAACTTAAATTTAGAATTAAAAAAATCCAAAAAATTTAAAGTTTATTGTTTTTCCTGTTATAAAAAAAATAAGTTTAATTGGATAAAAAAAATCTCTAGAGAAATTAAAATTTATAAACCAGAAATTTTAATAAATTGTGCAGCAGATCAAAATTTAAATGATAATGATAAAGATATAATTGGTTTAATAGACTCTAATTTAAAAGCGAGTGTCTTATTTTTGAATCAAGCAGTAAAAAATAAAAATTTTAAAGGGTTTATTACATTTGGGACTAAATGGGAGTTCAATGAATTAAGAAAATTTAAACCATTAAACTTTTATGCGGCAACAAAAAATGCAAACGATATTTTTTTAGAATATTTTTCTCTAAAAAAAAATATTGCTACAGTCTCCTTGAAAATATTCGATACGTATGGCAAAGATGATAAGAGACCAAGAATTTTAAATTTACTTCTAAATAATTATAAGAAACAAAACACTCTTAAAATAAGCCCAGGAAATCAATTTCTCGACTATGTCCATATCTCAGAATTATGTGATCTTATCAAAATAGTGTGTAAAGATATCTATAAAAAAAAGTTAAAAGGCTTTAATACTTTTACAGTTAGTTCAAAAAAACCTTTAAAATTAAAATTATTGATAAAAAAACTTAATCAAACTTTAAAAAAAAATATTAAAGTAAAGATTGGTGCTAGAAATTATAGAAAAAATGAAGCGATGAAACCTGTTAAAAAATTAAATAACTATCCAGGTTGGAAACCCAGATTTGATCTTATAAAAGAATTAAAAAAAATTTTTGATGGAAAATAAAGAAAATAAACTCTTAGAAAATACTACTGCAGTAATTTTGTGTGGAGGAAGAGGTACTAGACTTGGTGTCTTGGGAACCAAAATACCTAAGACACTTGTAAAAGTGAATAATAAAGAAATACTTTGGTATATCTTATACAATTTAAAAATTCATGGATTTAAAAATATTATTTTACCACTAGGGTACAAAGGTAATTTAATAAAAAACTTTTTAAAAAAAAATAAAAATTTTGGTCTTAATATTAAATTAATAAATACTGGTGTAAAAACAAATATTGGAAAAAGAATCTTCCTTATTAGAAATGAAATTAAATCTAAAAATTTTTTAATACTTAACGGAGATGCAATCTTTGGATTTAATTTAAAGAATATTTATCAAACTCATTGTAAAAAAAATCTTGGTGCTACTTTTATTTGTGGGGAATTTACTTATGCATATGGCTCAATTGGAGTTAGAAAAAATAAGATAATTGATTTTAAAAGAAATTTAGTTTTTCAAAGTTTAAAAATTAAAAATGATGATGAATATCAAGCATATAATTATACAGGAATGTCTATAGTTAAAACTGAGTTAGTTAAAAAATTAAATAAATATTTTAAAAATTCTGAAAATTTTGAACAAGAATTTTATCCAAGAATAATTAAATCATTCAAAACTGAGTTCGTGAAAGTAGAGGGTTTTTGGCATTCAATAGATAGTGTAAAAGATTTGAATATGGTTAACAATAGTAGTGTAAAAAATCAAAAATTTAAGAGATTAAAAAATCTTCAACATTTTTTAAAAAAAAATTTTTTTTAAATTAGAGTAACAAAATGATTTGTAAAAATTGTAATAGTAAAAAATTAACAAAAATTGTTAAAATTGGAAAGCAACCACTTAGTGGTTTTTTTTATTCTAAAAAAAAATTTAATTTAAAGAAATATTCTCTTGATCTATACAAATGTTCTATTTGTGCATTGGTGCAGCTTAATAATAAGGTTAAAAAAGAAAAAATGTACGGTCGACATTATGGATATCAAACTTCAATGAGCAACCTAATGATTAGTCATTTAAAAGAAAAAATTTTAAGATTAAAGAAAAAAAATTTTATAAAGCGTAAAGATAATATATTAGACATAGGAAGTAATGATGCGTCATTCCTTAAATTATTAGGTAAAAATTATAACTTATGGGGAGTAGATCCATCAGCAACTAAATTTAAAAAAAATTATAAAGGGATGACATTAATCCCTAAATTTTTTTCAAAAAAGAATATTGTTAAAATAAGTAAAAATAAAAATATTAAATTCAAATTAATTACAAGTTTTGCAATTTTTTATGATGTAGAAAATCCCTCTCTATTTTGTAAAGACATAAACGATTTATTAGATGACAAAGGTTTATGGATCTGCGAATTTTCTTACTTACCTCTCATGTTAAAAAATCTGACTTTTGATCAAATATGTCATGAGCATTTAACATATTATTCATTTACAGTTTTCGAAAAAATAATTAAGAAAAATGGTCTTAAAATAATTAATTATAAGCTTAACGAAATAAATGGTGGAAGTATTGAAATTGTACTATCAAAAATTGATTCAAAAATTAAATCTGATTTAAAAGCAATACATAAAATAAAAAAAGATGAAAAAAAAATTAATATTAATTCATATAAAAATTTTGAACAAAGAATTCATCAATCAAAAAATAATCTTAAAAAATTTTTAGATAAAAATTCTCCCATTGTAGGATATGGTGCCTCAACTAAAGGAAATATAGTTTTAAATTATAATAAAATAAATTCTGATAAAATTAATTATATATGTGATGCAAATAAGAAAAAACATGGAAAATTTACACCAGGATCAAATATTAAAATCATCTCAAAAGAAAAAATGAGAAAAAAAAATCCAAAATTTTTATTAGTATTAATTTGGTCTTTTAGAGAAGAAATAATTAAACAGGAAAGAAAATATATTGATAACGGAGGAAATTTAGTTTTTCATTTGCCCAAATTTCACATTATAAATAAATATAATTATAAAAAATTTTTAAATAAAAGTTTTAAAAATTTATCATATAAATATTAGTTAATGATTTTATCAATTTGTATTCCATCTTATAATAGATTAGAATGTCTTGAAAATTGTCTAAACTCTATTTTAATTTCGTCAAAAAATGTTGATAATTTTGATTTTGAAATTTGTATTTCCGATAATTGCTCAGAAAAAAATCCAAAATATATAGTTGATAAATACAAAAAAGAATTAAACATAATATTTCATAGAAATAATAAAAATCTTGGTTTTGCATTAAATGCAATTCAAACTTTAAAATTATCAAAAGGCAAATATGCTTGGTTAATTGGTAATGATGACTTAATATTACCTAATACTTTAAATGATCTAAAAAAAATTTTTAAAAGTAATGAAGATGTAGATTATTATTTTGTAAATTCTTATTATTTAAAATCAGATTACTTAAAAAATTTTTCTCATCCATTTAATACTCATGAGTTAAAAGGTAAAAAATTGGAGGCACTTTCAAAATTTGAAGAAAATAAAAAAGTTAATTTTTGGGAGGTCATGGATCCAAATGTAACTTGGGAATTTTTGGTAAGTATATTTTTATGTATATTTGACCGTCAAATGTGGTTAAGTGGATTGGATTGCATTAATCAAAAAGATATCGAAGATACAAGAGTTTGGTCTACTTTTGATAATACTTGCTTAAATGGAAAAGTTATTTCAACAGTTTTCAAGGATAAAAAAAGTTTTATATGTGCCCAACCATTAAGTGTAAATTTAATTGGAGAAAGAGAATGGGGCTCTCTATATGATTTTGTTGAAATTGTAAGAATTCCAGAACTTCTAGATTATTATAGATCACAAGGAATGAGTTTTTGGAGATATGTTTATTGTAAAAATTTTGCTTTGAGAAATTTTTTTAATTTTTTTACGAAAATTGTAATTGGTGGAAAAAAATCTGGCAGAGATTATGTAAATTTTTATAACCACTTTTTTAAAAATCTTGTTTATCCTTATGCCTGGTTATCAATTATTTTTTTTATGATTAGATCAATAAATAAAATATTTAATGGTAAATTATATAAATAAGCGATACAAAAATTATAAACATAAATTAAAAACTTGAAAACCAAAATAAAAATTCTTATTCCTGGCGGCACAGGCTTTATAGGTTACCACCTAGCCTTATTTGCAAAAAAAAAAGGCTGGATAGTTCATTCTTTATCAAAGTCTAAACCAAGAAAAAAAAGAAGAATAAAAGGTGTTAAATATATAATTTGTGATGTTAGAAAACTTAATGCAATTAAATTCAAGTTAGATAACTATTATGATTATATAGTTAATCTATCAGGATATGTTGATCATTCAAAAAATAAATCTATTATCGCAACTCATTTTCAAGGTTGTAAAAATTTAGTTTTTAATTTTAAAAATAATAAACCAAGAAAATTTGTTCAAATTGGTTCAAGCATAGAGTATGGAAAACAAAAATCCCCCCAAAAAGAAACATCTTTAAAAAAAATTGATACACTGTCAGTATATGGTAACGCTAAATTAAAGAGCACACTATTTTTATTATCCCTTTATAACAAAGAGTATTTTCCAACTACAGTTTTAAGGCTTTATTTGGCTTATGGACCAAATCAAGATAATAACAGAATTATACCTTATGTCATAAGCAATTCCTTAAAAGGAAAAAAATTTAATTGTTCTCCAGGTAATCAATTTAGAGATTTTACATATATAGATGATGTTATTAATGCAATATATAAAACTTTAAAATCTAAAAAATCAAATGGTGAATTAATTAATATTGGTTTTGGAAAACCGAACAAAATAAAAGATGTAATACAAAAAATTGTAAAATATATTGGGAAAGGCGAACCAATATTTAGTAAATTAAAAATTAGAAATGATGAACCAAAAAACCTTTATCCAAACATAAAAAAAGCAAAAAGAATTTTAAATTGGTCACCAAAAATAAATTTAAGAAATGGAATAAAAAAAACAATCAAATTTTATTAAAGAGATATAAATGAAAAAATTATATTTAATAAGTAATGATAAAATATATTGTACAAAAAGATATTACACTTCAAATAATGATTTGAATAATATTATCACTTGTCTAAATGGTGATTATAAGATTCATTTGATAAGTAGAAAAAGTCTAAAGAAATATGATTATTTAATTACTAAAAAATTTAAGCTCGCTGATATTAAAGATGTTGATGAAGATATAATTAATGTTTTAATGATTTCGATCACCCCATTTAATTTTCTAACTTTAATGAAATTGATTTATTTAGGAAAAAAATTAAGAGGCTTTGTTTATTTAAGAAGTGATGGATTTTTAGAATATCAAATAAGATATGGAATACTAGGTTATTATGCTTATTTTTTTATGTTCTTTGTAATAAAAAAATATTTAAAAATTCTGTCTTGTTCAAAAAATTTTACACACGTTAAATTAAAAAAAATTCTTCATCCTTCAGAGTTAACTGCAAATTGGTTTAAAAAAAAGATAGATAAAAACAGTTTTAAAACAGATTTTTTGTATGTAGGCAGATTTAAAAAGGAAAAAGGCATAATTTATTTTATAGATATCTTTAAGAAATATTTGAAAAATTACAATTTAACGATTGTTGGAACTAAAAAAGAATTTATTCATAAAAAATATTATAATAAAAATATAAATTTTATTAACCCAATTACAAATACAAAAAAAATGATTAATTTATACGACTCAACTAAAATATTTATATTACCTTCTTACACAGAAGGATTTCCAAAAGTTATCTCTGAGTCATTAGCCAGATTAAAACCAATAATTATTTTTGAAGAAATTAAGCACGTATTAAATAATAGATATGGAATTTTTGTTTGTAAAAGAGATAACAAAAATTTAACAAAAATGATTGATTATATTTTAAGAAATTATAAAAATATTCAAAAAAAGATAATTAAAAACAATTTTTACACCAAAGATGATTTTAAAAAAGAATTATTAAGATCAATTAAAAATGAATTCAAAAATTAGCTTATCCAAATTATTTTTTGGATATGGAGTAGCATCATTTCCTCTTTTACTATTTATTGGACCACTTATCGCTGAATTATTTTTATTTTCTTTAATTTTTTATTCATTTTTTTTTATTATTAAAGAAAACAAGTTTTATTTTTACAAAAATAAATATTTTATTTTTTTTGGAATTTTTTATTTATCTATATTATTTTCAACAATTTTTAGTTTTTATAATTTCGATAATGCAATAGGAGGTATACTTTATTTTAGAATATTGTTATTTGCCTTTTCAATCTGGTTTATTTTAGAGAAATTTTTATTTTTCGATAAAAAAATAATTTTTTTTTATTTTGTATTTCTTTCATTAATAATTATTGATTCATTGATACAATATTATTATGGAAAAAATCTACTAGGTTACGAAATTAAAAATCATAGAATATCAAGTTTCTTCGGGGATGAATTAATTTTGGGTGGATTTATTTTAAGAACATTGCCAATCTTTTTAATATATTTAGTAATGAGTGAAATCTTGATTTTAAAAAATAATAGTTTTTTGTTTATAATTTTAATTTCATTATCATGTTTTGTTGTTTATTTGTCCGGTGAAAGGACCTCTTTTGGTTTATTAATTTTATTTTTCTTTTCATTATTTTTTATTTCAAAACATTTGAGAAAATTTATTATTTATATAATGATAACTTTTATATCTTTATCTATTATTTTGCCTAATTTAAGAAATTCTGAGCAGCCTAATCCAGCTACAAGAATGTTTCAAAAATCATATAATCAGGTTCTTGGATTAGGTGAGGAGCGATACGAAAAACATAAGAAAAAATTATTAAGCAAAGTATATATATTTTCTCATGATCATCATGGTCATTATGTTCTCTCATACAGAATTTTCAAAGATCACATAATATTTGGAACGGGTGTAAAAGGTTTCAGGTATTTATGTCGAAATAAAATTTATATTCTTGAGAATAATGATGGATGTTCCACACATCCTCATAACACATATATCCAGATTTTAGTATCAAACGGTATAATAGGATTTTCATTATTAATTTTTGCATTCTTTTTTATTGTTAGAGAAATATTCATTTGTAGAAAAACATTAAATTCTAAAGATGAATATGATAAGTTCGAAATTTCAAAAGCAATTGCTATTTCTGCTATATTCATCAATATATGGCCAATCATTCCTAGTGGTAATTTTTTTAATAATTGGTTATCAATGTTTTATTTTTATCCAATTGGCTTTTATTTGTATTTTAAACACCAAAATAAAAAAAAATTTAGTTAACATATTTGTAAAATTATTATGAGGGTGAGTCAGTTAACCTATAATTATTAAATAACTAATAAAACGAAATAATTTATCCTTTTATTTATAATTAAATTTCTGTTAAATAAAAAAAATGGAATTACTATTATTATCAATATCAATAATCATATTTAATCTTTTTATTTTTTTGAAATTTGAAAATATTTCAAAAAATTTTATTTTTTTTGATAGGCCAGATGGTAAATTAAAAAAGCACAAAAATCCCACATCTTTGATTGGTGGTTTAATAATTCTTTTAAATCTATATTTAATAATTTTTTTTTTAAAGATACTAGCTTTTGATAATATCATATTTGAAGATAATTTTTCCTATGTAATTTTGATTCTTGGAACAATTTTCTTCATTATTGGTTTTATTGATGATTTAAAAAATCTTTCACCTAATATAAAATTAATTTCAATTATCACATCAGTTTTCTTAATTTCTATTTTTTTTCCAGAAATAAAATTGGAACATATAAAGATATCTTTTTTAAAAAGTAATTATTCTTTTGAGGGTTTTTCCTTAATTTTTATAATCTTATCATTTGCATTATTAGCAAATGCTATAAATATGTTTGATGGCATTAATTTACAGCTTATTTTTTTTACATTATTTATTTTTTTAATTTTTATTTTGAAGGGCTTTTTACCAATATTTTTTATTTTGATTTCAATAAGTTTTATTTTTTTGGGATTATTAAATTATAAAAACAAAGTTTTTATTGGAGATGGTGGTTGTTATTTAATTAGTGTCATTATCGGCTGTTCTTTTATTTATCAATATAAAAATTTTGATAATTTTTTGTATGGTGATCAAATTTTTCTTATATTATTAATCCCTTCATTAGATATGTTGAGATTATTTTTAGTAAGAATAATTAAGGGTAAACACCCATTTAAAGGGGATCTAAAACATTTACATCATATGGTAGATAATTTTGTTAAAAATAAAAATATTACAATTTTGATCACTATTAGTCTATGTATATTTCCATCTCTACTAATGCTGACTGGATTAGAAACTTACTTTATTCTATTTTTAAATCTTGCCATTTATTTAGGTTTAATTTTATTCTTGGAGTATAAAAGATTATTATGAAAGCTTTAGTAACTGGTGGAGCTGGTTATATTGGAAGTACAGTCTCTAATCTTTTATTAGATAATGGTCATCAAGTGTATATTATTGATAATTTATCAACTGGACTGAAAAAAAATATTCCAGCAAAAGCAACCTTTTATAAGATAGATATAAGTGATAAAAAAAAAATAAAAGAGATTTTAATTAATGAAAACATAGATATTGTTTTTCATTTTGCTGCTTTTATCGATAACGCAGAGTCTTTAAGATATCCAAAAAAATATTTTGATAATAATTTTAAGAAAGGCAAAATTTTTTTTGAAACATGCATAGAAAATAAATTGAATAAATTTATTTATTCCTCAACAGCTGCTGTTTATGCTAATAGTGCAAAAAAAATTAGTGAAAAAAGTTTATTGAAACCTGCTTCTCCTTACTCAATATCAAAGTTAAAATTAGAAAAATTTTTAAATAAAAAAAAAGATAAACTAGATTGTGTAATATTAAGATATTTTAATGTTGCTGGCGTAGAAAAAAAACTAAGATGTGGATTTAATATAAAAAAAGGAAAAAACTTAATTTTAAATTTATGTTTATCATCAGAAAAAAAAAAGACTTTTATAATAAATGGAAAAAATTACAAAACATTTGATGGAACAACAATCAGAGATTATATCCATGTAGAAGATTTAGCTAAAATTCACATATTAACTGCAAATTTATTAATAAAAAATAAGATATTTCAAACTTTTAATTGTGGTTATGGACACGGTTATTCGGTAAAACAAATTTTAGAAAAATTTATTTTTTACTCAAAAAATAAAATAAAATTTAAAGTAGGTAAAAGAAGGCCTAAAGATATAATTATATCCATAGCAAATCCAAATAAATTGATGAAGTTTATTAAGTGGCAACCTAAACATAACAGCTTATCACATGTGATAAAATCTTCCTTGAATTGGTATAAAAAAATGTCAAATAATTAAATTTAAATGAATAAATTAAGTAAAAAAAAAAAAATTATTTTATCTATAATTGTTATTTTAATAATTGCATTCAGTTATACTTTTTCTGTAGTAAGTGAGATTGTTAGACATGGTTATGACAAACAAAATAAAATTATTTTATTGGTAAAATCAGTAATTTCTCCACATTATATTAAAAAAATAAGAGATAATTTATTTATTGTTTCTAATTTAAAATCAAGAAATGAATTTCTGGAGTTGCAAGTAAGAAAATATGAACAAGGAAATGACGGTGAAAAATTTGATACTAAAATAATCAAGTTTAATGATCAAGAATATGATTTAAATTTCTTTTTTTTGCCTTTCAAAAGATTAGATACAAACATGGGTTGGAATGCAGAGGAAAATTCCTTAAGAGCTCATTATTTAGAAATTTATGATGGAAATATTTTTTCAATATCTGGTGAAGGTAAAACAATTTATTTTAATAAAAAAAATCTTTTAACTGATAATTTACAATTTCAAGATTTGCCAAATAATATTGAGGAAATTTTAAAAAAAAATAATTATAAACTTGTAGGCATAAGAGATTTATACTTTTATCAAAATCAAGTTTTTATTTCCATGATGGTAAAAAATAATAATGGAATTACTATAAATATTTATAAAGCTAATTTAAATTTTAAAAAAATAAATTTTGAACTTTTTTTTGAAACAAAAGAATTTTGGAAAAAATATAATGTTTTTTCAGGAGGAAGAATAGAAAAATTCAAAGATAATAAAATTTTATTTTCTATAGGATTTTCGAAAGATTATAAAGCACCACAAGATAAACAATCTCTACTTGGCAAAATCATTACAATAGACTTAAATAATAGTAAATATGAAATCATGTCATATGGCCACAGAAATCCCCAAGGACTGTATTATCATAAAGATAAAAATATTATAATCAATACTGAGCATGGTCCCAAAGGTGGAGATGAAATAAATCTTAATTTTTTAGATTCAAATAATGATAAAAATTTTGGTTGGGCAAGAGTTTCCTATGGAAAAGCCTACCCAAATCAAGAAAAGTTATTTGAACCAGATACATTTAAAAGAAGTCATGCTGAACTTGGTTTTATTGAGCCTTTCAAATATTATGATCCTTCAATAGGCATAAGCGAAATTTTATTTTTTCAAAAAAATTCTTTTTGTAAATCTAATTGTCTTTGGCATTCATCTTTAAGAGCAAATTCTCTGTATATTTTGAATGTAGATAATAATTTTAGAAAATTAGATTCTATGGAAAGAATTTTTCTTGAAGGGAATAGAATTAGAGATCTTGATTTTGATCAAGATCTAGATTTAATTATTCTTTTAAGTGAAAATGTTCCCTCATTAATAACCTTAAAATTAAAAAAAGATTAAAAAAATTGTTTAATTTTAGACAAGTTTTTAATTAAGATAGCTTTTAAAGCATTAAGTTTAAATTTTTTCATAATTGTGTAATCTTCCATCATTTTAATTATAATATTTTTAATACTTTTATTACTTATTCCTCCAATTCTCATTTTTACGGTAAATTTATTTAAAAAAAAAATTTTTAAATCTTTTTCTCTAAATAATCTAATTATAAAATCATAGTCAGATGATATCTTAAAATTTTCATTGTAGTATCCAACTCTATCCAATAAATTTTTTTTAAAAAATAAAGATGTATGAGGAGGCATCCAGCCGTTATTAATTTTTTCATTCAAATCATTACTAGATTGAAATCCCTCATTTAGTTGAGATTTCCATTTTCTAATAACTTTGTTAGAGTTATCCTTTTTTACGTAGTAAATGTTAGAAAATAAAACATCTAAATTTTTATCTAAAAATTTTTTTACAATAATTGAGATCACTTCTTGATCAATAAACTCATCATCAGAGTGCAAAATACCAATTATTTCTCCTTTTGATAATTTCATACCTTCATTGAGGGCACCGTATATACCAAGACTCTTTTGTTGATATATTTCTAAATTCTTAATTCCAAAATTTTTTACAATAGAAACTGTTTCGTCTTGTGAGCTTTTGTCTATAATTATATGTTCTATATTACCATAAGTTTGTGAAGAAACTGAATTACAACAATTTTTAATTGTTGTTTCACTATTATTTGTGCATGTTATAAGACTTACTTGCATTATATGAATAAAATGAATACAGAATATATATTTTAATAAATAATCCAATGAAAAAAAAAATTGCTTTAATATTTGGAGTTACTGGACAAGATGGTGCTTATTTATCTAAACTATTATTAAAAAAGAAATACAAAGTTTATGGTGTAAAAAGGCGTTCATCAATTATAAATACTCAGAGAATTGATGATATTTATAAAGATATAAATTCAAAATCTGATTTTGTTCTTTTTTATGGTGATTTAACTGACTCTTCTTCGATATATAATTTAATTAAAAAAACAAAACCAAATGAAATTTACAATCTTGCTGCGCAATCACATGTACAGGTTTCGTTTGAAGTACCAGAGTATTCTGCAGAAGTAAATAGTCTTGGTACTTTAAGAATTTTAGAGGCAATTAAAAATTTAAAATTAGAAAAAAAAGTTAAATTTTACCAAGCAGGAACATCTGAAATGTTTGGAAGAACAAAAGAAAAATTTCAAAATGAAAAAACACCATTTTACCCAGCAAGTCCATATGGTGTTTCCAAATGTTTTGCACACTGGATTACTGTAAATTATAGGGAAGCATATAGAATTTTTGCCTGCAATGGAATTTTGTTTAATCATGAGAGTCCAATTAGAGGTGAAACTTTTGTTACAAAAAAAATTGTTCAAGGTTTAATTAAAATAAAGAATGGCTATCAAAAAAAATTATTTTTAGGTAATCTTTATTCCAAAAGAGACTGGGGTCATGCCAGAGACTATGTTGAAGCAATGTGGAAAATGTTACAACAAAAAAAACCAAACGACTATGTTATAGGAACAGGCAAAACTTTTACAATTAAAGAATTTGTTAACAGAGCTGCAAAAAAGATTGGTTTTAATATAAAGTGGATTGGAAAAGGTATTAATGAAAAAGCAATTAATATTAAAAATGGCAAGGTCTTAATAGAGTGCAAAAAAAGATACTTTAGACCTGTAGAAGTTGATTATTTAAAGGGTGACGCAAAGAAAGCAAAAAAAATACTTAAATGGTCACCAAAAATTTCTATAGATAATTTAATTGATGAAATGATAGACCATGAGTTAGAAAATTTATCATGATAAATACTGCCAGTAAGATATTTATAGCGGGTCACAAAGGTATGCTTGGCTCATCTATATTTAGAATTTTAAAAAAAAGAGGATATAAAAATTTAATTACAGTTGAAAAAAAAGCACTTGATTTAAGGAATCAGTTATTAGTAAAAAAATTTTTAAAAAAAAACAAACCTCATGCAGTGATTATTGCTGCAGCAAAGGTTGGAGGCATTAAAGCTAATATGGATTATCCAGCTGATTTTATCTACGATAATTTGCAAATACAAACAAACTTGATAGCAGAAAGCTATAAATGTAAAGTGAAAAAACTTATTCTTTTTGGATCAAGTTGTATATACCCAAAAAACCTTAGCAAACCAATAAAAGAAAATCAGATGATGACAGGCCCTTTAGAGGAAACTAATGAGAGTTATTCAATTGCAAAAATAGCTGGGATTAAAATGATTGAAGCATTTAATAAACAATATAACAAACAATATATTTGTTTAATGCCATGTAACTTGTTTGGTCCAAACGATAGTTATGATACAAAAAATTCACACTTTCTTCCGGCCTTAATAAAGAAGATATATTTAGCAAGCAAAAAGAAAAAAAATAAAATTGTAAAATTATGGGGTACAGGAAAACCTTTAAGAGAAGTTTTATATGTAGATGAAGTGGGCGATGCTTGCGAATATTTTTTAAGAAAAAAGACTGAATCTTACTTAATTAATATTGGCTCTTCCACGGAAAAGACAATTAAAGAATATGCTGAAAAAGTTAGAGGTAAAATTGACAAAAGTGTTAATATTAAATTTGATAATAATAAGAAATTGGATGGAGTTAAAAGAAAAAAACTCGATACTAATTTAGCTAGTAAATATGGCTGGAAGAATAAAATGAAGTTTGGTGAAACTTTAGAGATGACAATCAAAGATTTTATAAAACATTATTAATTTGATAAAAAAATTAAATTTTGGATCTAATGATTACTTTTGAAATAATTCTTTTTTTTTTAAGTATTTTCGTATTATCAACATCTATAGCTGGATATGGCAGTTTAATAAACTTAAAAAATAATAAAAATGTATTTATAGATATTTTTTTAGGTTTTGTAGTTATTTCAACAATAATTACTTTTACACATTTTTTTTTAAAAATTAGTACTTTTATAAGTTTTTCAATATTTTTTTTTGGTATATTTATTTTTTTACTTAAAAAAAAAAATAATTTTACAAAAATATTAGAAAGAAAAAATATTTATTTTTTTTTAATAATTTTATTGTTAATTCCTATTTATATATCACAAAAGTATCATGAGGATTTTGGATATTATCATCTTCCTTATGCAATAGGTCTTATTGAAGAAAAAATAATTTTTGGTTTTTCAAATATTGAACAAGCTTATGTTTATAATTCATTATGGTTAAATCTTTATTCTATGTTTTTTTTAAGTGAGAAAAATTTTAATTTTTTGACTCTTCCAAGTTTTTTATTGTATCTGTCATTTATTTTATTTTCATTTAACCAAATTATTTCAAAAAAAAATGTTCTTGTTAGTGATTATTACTTAATAGTTACTTTATTTTACTTCATTCTAAAATTTACAAGAATCTCTGAATTTGGAGTTGATTTACCATCGATAATTTTTTCTATTCTAGTAATTTATTATTTCTTTAAATTTTTTGAAACAAAATTAATTGAGGAAAAAAAGAATTATTTTTTTTATATTGTTACTTTTTCAATTTTTTCAATATTAATTAAATTAAGCACTCTTCCAATTATCTTACTATCATTTTATTTGTACATTAGATATTTCAAAAATCTCAAATTCTCCATTTTGAGTTTAAGATATTTAATTGTTTACTTTTTAACAATATCTTTTTTTGTTCAACAATTTATCTACACTGGGTGTTTTTTATTTCCAACCAATTTAACATGTTTGAATGTCTCTTGGTTTAATGAGGGTTATATCAAATTATCCAAGAATCTTGAGTTAGTTAATAAAAGTTATTATCCCATGGCAAAAGATATTTATACTCCAGAGGAATATTTGAGTAATTTTAATTGGATATACTTTTGGTTTAAAAGAAGTTTTATTGAAATAACAGAACATTTTTTAACTATTATTTTACCATCATTATTTTTTTTATTTTTTTT
>CEOC01010224.1_pt1 | contig 18870 bp, 19 predicted proteins | sample 356191 | NCBI WGS metagenome assembly CEOC01 (sample SAMEA2619952, study PRJEB7988) | marine metagenome | biome: marine biome (ENVO:00000447); feature: deep chlorophyll maximum layer (ENVO:xxxxxxxx); material: "saline water (ENVO:00002010), including plankton (ENVO:xxxxxxxx)" | depth 17 m
GTTCCTTCTCTCTCTTTCTTTATTTATAGGTTTTTTGTTGGGTTGATTCTCTCTTGCTGTGCTTTCTTTAGCTTTTGGATTCGGAGAATTAATTTTTTCAGCTTTTTTTACTGAATTTTCCTTTTTTTCATCTTCAGAACTTGGTTTTAGAGCTTGTTCGTCAAGAATCTTATAAACTAATTCTTGTTTTTTAAGTTTATCAGCCTTTTGAATATTAAGTTCATCAGCAATTGCTCTTAGTTCAGAAACTTTTTTATTATTGAGTTTTTCTATATCGTACATCTATGGAATTAATTATGTTACAGTAGTAAATTTTATTGTTGATTTTTTTCTTAAGAAATAAAGTAGAAATAATTGTCGAACGACACATCAAATATAACAAAGTATCTTATTTAAAAAAATTTTTAGCATTTATCTTAATAACTATTTTTACAATTAATTATAATTTTAGATTTTTATAAACTATTCATTATGCTTCAAAGAATACAAACTATTTATATTTTATTGTTTTGTGTAGTTATGTTTTTAGCTGCATTTTGTCCATTTGCATCTGTTGTTTATTTAAATGATTCTATATATTTTCTTTATCCGACTGGATGGCAGAGTCAATCTTCTTTAGAAGGATTTAACAACTATCCTTTTTTCACCAGTTATTTGGTAAGTATTTCTTTTGCTATTTTAATGTTAGTTAATTACAAAAAAAGATCAAAACAATTGAGATATGGAAAAATATGTTACTTTTTTGTGTTGCTTTCAGTAGTTATTATGTTTTTAGAACTTTCTAATGGTTTAGAAAATTTAGAAAAGGTTAATAAAGATGCTGTACAATATTTATATGGTATGTATTTATTAATAGCCTCTTTACCAATCATTTTTTTAGCTAATAGAGCCATAAAAAAAGATGATAACCTAGTGAAGTCACTTGATCGACTAAGATAATTTTCTTTTTAGCTCTATAACTTCTAGATTATTAATTGCATCTTCATTTAGTTCTAGCCTTATTATTGTTCTTACTTTGTGAAATCCAATAATACCTGCAGCACCTGGATTGATATAGAGTAGTTGGTATTTCTTATCATACGCTACTTTACATATATGAGAATGACCACATACCAATACATTGGGTTTGTATAATGCTATTTTCTCTTTACTATTTTGATGGTAAGAACCTAATTTCCCAGCAATATGAGTTAGGAAAATTTTTTGATTTCCATACTCTAATACTTCATCTTCTTGAAATTCTTGTCTAATTTCATTATTGTCAATATTTCCGAAAACAGCTTTTAATGGAGCTATTTCTTCTAATTTATCTGTAATATTTAAATTGCCAATATCACCAGCATGCCAAATTTCATCACATTCATAAAAATATCTTCTAAATGCTTCATCCCAAAAACCATGAGTATCAGAAATAATACCAATTTTCTTCATCATATTCTTCTTTTAAGTACAGAATAGTTATTTTCAATTATAATATATAATTTATGAAATCAAAATTATTAAGTTCAATATATTTGTTATTTATAATTCCCATTTTCAATAATATTGTTCAATCAGATTTTAAATCCTTAAATAACATGGTAACTGACAACTTAGAAAGTATTTATTTAGGAGCTGGATGCTTTTGGTGTGTTGAGGCAATCTTCCAACAGGTTAATGGAGTTATTAAAGTAACTCCAGGATATTGTGGAGGACATACAAAAAACCCTACCTATAATGAAGTATGTTCTGGCACATCAGGACATGTTGAGGTGGCTAAAATTGTTTATGATAAAAGTTTAGTCAGTTTAGACTATTTACTTGAAATATTTTGGAAAACCCATGACCCAACAACACTTAATAGACAAGGTAATGATATTGGTACTCAATATAGGTCAGCTATATTTTATAATAATGAAGACCAAAAAATATTAGCTGAGGACTATAAAAAAGAATTAATATCTAAAAAAGTTTTTGAAAATAGTATCGTCACAGAGATTTTAAAAATCAATGTTTTCTATCCTGCTGAGAACTATCATCACAATTATTACAATAACAATAAGAATCAGGGTTATTGTCAATATGTTATTCAACCTAAAATTGAAAAGTATAAAAAAATATTTTCCAAAAATTCTAAGACAAAATAGCATTAACTTTACCTAATTTTAAGATTAATCATAGAATGACCAATATTAACTCAGTAAAAGATTCTGTTAAAGAATCGGTATTAAAATTCCTTGATGCTAGTCAATCTGTTAAGATTGTAATTGAAGACACTAATAAAGATTTTCAAGGAGACTTGACAGTTGTAGTATTTCCTCTTTTAAAATACAGTAAAAAATCTCCAGAACAAACAGCAAAAGAAATTGGGGAGTATTTATTAGAAAATGAGTTATTTTTTGAAAATTTTAATGTTGTTAAAGGGTTTTTAAATCTAACATTAAAACAAAAGTATTGGTTACAATTTTTTAATAATTGGAAAAATGACCATAATTATGGATTAAATAAAAAATCCTCGGGAAAGCTTTATATGGTTGAATATTCTTCTCCCAACACAAATAAACCTTTACACCTTGGTCATTTAAGAAACATTTTTTTGGGGGATAGTGTTGCTTCAATTTTAGAGGCAGCTGGTCATGATGTAGTTAGAACCCAAATTATAAACGATAGAGGGATTCATATTTGTAAATCAATGCTAGCCTGGATTAAAAATGGTAAAGGAGAAACTCCAAAATCAACAAATATGAAGGGAGACCATTTAGTTGGTAAATACTATGTAATTTTTGACAAGCTATATAAAAAAGAGGTGAATGCTTTAATTGAAAGTGGAATACCAGAAAAAGAAGCTAAAACCAAAGCTCCTATTCTTATAGAAGCTCAGAAAATGCTTATTAAATGGGAGAATGGTGATCCAGAAGTTCATTCCCTTTGGAAGAAAATGAATAATTGGGTTTATGATGGTTTTGAGGATACTTATAAAAATTTAGGAGTTGTTTTTGATAAACTTTATTACGAATCAGATACTTATCATTTAGGAAAAGAAGTGGTAGATAATGGGTTGAAAAACAAAGTTTTTTATTCAAAAGAGGATAATTCTGTTTGGTGTAATCTTTCTTCAGAAAAAATGGACGATAAATTATTAACCCGATCAGATGGAACTTCAGTTTATATGACACAAGATATTGGAACAGCCATTCAAAGATTTAAAGATTTCCCTAAACTTTCAGGTATTATTTATACAGTTGGAAATGAGCAAAATCATCACTTTAAGGTATTATTTAAAATTTTAGAAAAATTAAATTTCTCTTGGGCCCCTAATTGTTTACATCTTTCCTATGGTATGGTTGAGCTGCCAGAAGGTAAAATGAAATCTAGAGAAGGAACAGTAGTGGATGCAGATGAATTATTGAGTTCTGTAATTGGTGAAGCAAAATCTTTAACTTCTGAAAGAGGTTTTCTTGAAGAACTTACCGAACCTGAAGTTAATGAGATATGTGAAAAAATTGGAATTGCAGGGTTGAAATATTTTTTATTGAAGGTTGATTCAAAGAAAAAAATGTCATTTGACCCTAAAGAAACCATTGATCTTTCTGGACATACTGGGCCATTTATCCAATATACTTTTGTAAGAATTAAAAGTTTACTTAAAAAAGTTGATTTAGCTAAAATCAACTTTCAAACAGAACATGTTGATTTAAATAGTAAGGAGTTAGAAGTTATAAAATCTATCTCAAAATTTCCAAAGGTGATTATGGAGTCTTCTAGAGAACTTTCTCCTTATTTATTAGCAAATTATTTATATGGTTTAGTTAAGACTTACAATGCTTTTTACCAAGAATACCCTATTATAGGGGAGGAAAATATAGATAATAAAAACTTCAGAATTGAGTTGTCAAATTTAACTTCAAAGATAATTGAGAGGGGAATGAAATTATTAGGTATACAGATGCCTAATAGAATGTAGAAAGTGAACTATTTTTTTGAAAAAGTCTTCTTTTCTTTAATTCTAGCAGATTTTCCAGTTCTTTCTCTTAGATAAAACAATTTAGATCTTCTTACAGCACCTTCTTTATTAACTACTATTTTTTCTAAAAATGGAGAGGCTAGTGGGAAAATTCTTTCGACTCCTGTTCCGCCAGACATTTTTCTAATAGTAAAAGTTTCAGTAGTTCCTGAACTTCTTCTTTGTAGAACAGTACCCTGAAAAGATTGCAATCTTTCTTTATTCCCTTCTTTAATTTTATAGGTTACTGTTATAGTATCACCTGAACTGAAAGAAGGCCATTGCTTTATTTCGTTTAATTCATTTGAAATTTCTTTAATTCTGTCCATAGGTCTTGTTTTAAGGATTGCAATATTACAAAGAATTATTTTAATATGATTAAAAGGTTTCTTATAATTTAATGGTTTTTTTTGTCAGAAAGGTCAGGTCTTTTATTTTTAGTGATTTCTATTGCTTTTTTATCCCTCCAATCCTCTATTGCCTTTAGGTTTCCTGAAGTTAATATTTCAGGAACTTTCCATCCGTTAAAATCTGCTGGTCTAGTATATACAGGAGGTGCTAATAAATTGTCCTGAAAGGAATCAGTTAATGCTGATGTCTCATTGTTAAGTACACCTGGAAGGAGTCTTATAATTCCATCACAAAGTACAGCTGCAGGGAGTTCGCCACCCGAAAGAACATAATCACCAATAGAAATTTCTTTTGTAATTAAATGGTCTCTTATTCTTTGATCAATTCCCTTATAATGACCACATATAATGATCAAATTTTTTTTAAGAGAAAGTTGATTTGTATAGCTCTGATTAAGCTGTTCTCCATCAGGTGTCATAAAAATTATTTCATCATATTTTGTTTTCTTTTGAAGTTTTTGAATACAATTAAAAACAGGTTCAATACTTAAAACCATTCCTGCTCCTCCTCCAAAAGCATAATCATCAATACTTTTTTGTTTATTGGAACTGTAATCTCTTAGATTATGTGTTTTGATCTTAACTAGTTTTTTTTCTTGAGCTCTTTTTAAAATGGAATTATTAAAAGGACTTTCTAAGAGCGATGGAACGGCAGAAATAATATCAATTCTCATCATTTTTAGTTTAAAATAATTTTCTGATTATCATATCCAATAGAAATATTTTTTGGCAACATACTTTGGACATCATTATGAAGGCCCATAAAATGTGAGATATGAGTTAATATTGCTTTTTTAGGTTTAAGTTCCTTAATTAAGGATATGGCTTCTTCTAAATTAAAATGAGACAAATGTTCTTTTACTCTTAAAGCATTTACAATTAAGAGATCTAAATTTTTTAATTTTTTCTTTTCATTAATATCAATTGTTTTAGCGTCAGTTATATAGGCAAAATTCTCAATTCTAAATCCAAGAACTGGTAATTTATAATGCATTACCTCAACGGGTTCTACTTTGATTTTATCTCCAATAAAAAACTTTTTTTTTGAAATTTCGTGTCTATTTATTTTTGGAATTCCTGGATATTGAAATTTTGGATCAAAAATGTAATGAAATTCTCTTTTTAATGCCTTAAATACTTGCTGACTGCAGAATATGTCAATTGGTTTTTTTTGAATAAAATTGAATGGTCTAACATCATCCAGCCCCGCAACATGATCTTTGTGTTCATGTGTAAATAGAACTGCATCAAGATTCTTAATATTATTATTAATCATTTGCTGTCTAAAATCTGGACCTGTATCAATTACTATTGATTTTTGTTTGTATAAAATATGAATGGAAGATCTTAACCTTTTGTCTTTTTCATTCTTTGATAAACATACCTTGCATTCGCATCCAATTACTGGTACACCTTGAGAAGTACCAGAACCGGTAATGGTAACTACCATATTATTATCAACCGCTAGAGACAATTGATCTAATTTTATTTAGTGTAAAGTCAACTTCTTCTTTGGTATTATATCTGCTAAATGAAAATCTAATTGTTTGATATTCCATTTGGTTAGGGAGTTCATTAAGAACGTGAGATCCTATGTTAGAACCAGAAGAGCATGCACTTCCTCCAGATGAAGCAATGCCATGAATATCTAAACTAAAAAGTAACATTGAATTACAAACTTCTTTAGGAAATCTTACGCTTAAAACAGTGTAGAGACTGTTATTACTATTTGTTTCTCCATTAAATTTAATTTCTGAATCAATTTTAACAAGTTCTGTTCTTAAATAATCTTTGAGAGACTGAACATGTTTTTGATGGTCTTCTAAACCCGAAAAAGCCAATTCCATTGCTTTACCTAATCCAATAATTCCATATAAATTTTCAGTTCCCCCTCTGTGATTTCTTTCTTGAGAACCACCTGTAATCATAGGGCTAAGAGGTAAGTTTTTATTAACGTATAAAAAACCAATGCCTTTAGGGCCATGAAGTTTGTGAGCAGAACAAACTAAAAAATCAATTTTTAATTTTTTAACATCAAAAAAGTAATGCCCCATTGTTTGAACAGTATCTGAATGAAAGAAGACATGGTTATAATTACTACATAATAAGGAAACTTCTTCGATTGGAAGTAAAGTTCCTATTTCATTGTTAGCATGCATTAAGGAAACCAATGTTTTAACATTAGATTTAAGATGTTTTTTAAGTTCACTAATAGATGGATTCCCAAATTCATCCGTACTTAAATAGATAACCTCTATATTACTAGAATCCTTCAGACATTCTGCTGTATGTCCAACAGCATGATGTTCAATTTTAGAAGTTATAATTCTTTTTACATTTAAATCATTAACAGCACATCTAATAGCCATATTATCTGCTTCAGTTCCACCCGAAGTAAATATTATTTCGCTATTGTCAGCATTTATAAAGTCTGCAATTTTCTTTCTATTTATTTCTATAGCATTCTTCGTCTTTCTTCCAAAAGAATGAGTGCTGGAAGGGTTCCCAAAATGAGTGTGTAAATAAGGTTCTATTTCTTTAATAACTTCTTTAGCTATTGGGGTTGTAGCAGCATTGTCAAAGTAAACTTTCATAAAATTTTTTAAAGATAATTAAATCAAACTTTTTAATTCGTTAGCAAATCGTTCACCTAAATCATTAGCTGTCTTGCTATTTACACTTTCAGCATATATTCTAATGATAGGTTCTGTATTAGACTTTCTCATATGGACCCATCCATTTTCAAAGTCTAGTTTTAGGCCATCAACTTTGTTTTGAATTACGCTTTTATACTTATCAGACATTTTTTCTAAAACACTGTCTATATTTACTGAAGGGTCAAGTTCTAATTTATTTTTACTAATCGTATAAGCTGGAAATGATTTTTTTAAATCACTCATTTTCATTTTCATTTTAGCATAATAGGTTAAAAACAAAGCGATTCCAACTAATGCATCTCTTCCATAATGTAGTTCTGGTAAAATGACTCCTCCATTTCCTTCTCCACCAATAATGGCATTTTTATCTTTCATCATTTTCACAACATTGACCTCCCCAACAGCTGATGCGTAGTAATTTCCTCCATTTTTAATAGTTATATCGCTTAGTGCTCTGGTAGAGGAGAGGTTAGAGACTGTATTACCTGAATTTAATTTTGTTACATGGTCTGCAACTGCAACAAGTGTATATTCTTCCCCGAAAACTTCACCATTTTCACAAACAAATGCCAATCTATCAACATCTGGGTCAACAACAATTCCCATATCTGCTTTTTCAGTATGAACTCTATCTATCAAGTCCTTTAAATGCTCTGGTAATGGTTCAGGATTATGAGGGAAATCACCATTTGGATTGCAGAAAATTTTACTTATTTTATTACAGTTTAGTGCTTTAAGTAGTTTTGGAATTACAATACCACCAGTACTATTTACAGCGTCAATGACAACATTAATATTTGCTTTTTTTATTGCATCTATATCTACAGAACTTAATTTTAAAATATCCTTTATATGTTCGTCTACATAATGTTCTTTTTCAATTATTTTACCTAAATTATCTACTTCTTCAAAATAAAATTCTTTGTTAGAAATAAATTCTAATAATTTTTTTCCGTCTTCAGCGCTTATAAACTCTCCTTTTTCATTAAGCAATTTTAGCGCATTCCATTGCTTAGGATTGTGACTAGCTGTTAAAATGATTCCACCATCAGCTTTTTCTTTTGGAACAGCAATTTCCACAGTAGGAGTTGTAGATAAACCAATATTTACTACATCAATTCCTAATCCTTGTAGGGTTCCAACACAAATATTTTCCACCATTTCGCCAGATATTCTAGCATCTCTCCCTATTACTATTTTTAACTTTTTATTACTGTTTTTATATTTCAACCATGTACCGTAGGCAGATATTGATTCAACAATATCAATTGGAGTAAGATTTTCTTCAACTTTACCCCCAATAGTCCCTCTAATACCGGAAATAGATTTAATAAGCGTCATAATAATTTAAAAATTTACCCGAAGATAGATGAATGAATGGCATAAATAAAGAAGTAATTATTTTTTTTTTCACACGTTATTGTATTTTAAAAATTCATGTTAATTGAATGTGAAAAAGGTTTTATAAAATATGTCTAATTTTTTATATATATAAATAACTTTGTCTAAGTTAAAAGTCAAGATTTATGTTTTTAGATTCAAATCCTGAAAATAATGCTATTCAAAAAGTTGCTCTCTTCGAATCTATGCTTAAAGATAAAACTTTTACTTTTTTTGATGCGGAGGATTTTGAAGTAATAATTGAATACTATTACCAAGTAAGTTTTAAAGACAAGGCTAAAAAAGCTCTTGATATGGGCTTAGATCAGTATCCTAATGATTTAACACTTTTACTTATTAAAGTAGAAACTTTAAATGCGTCTCAACAGTTTGAAAAGTCTCTTAAAATTTTAATAAAACTTAATAAATTTTATCCTAACAATGTCGATGTAATTCTGGGAATAGGAAAAATTTACTCTATTTTAGAGATTTTTCCTAAAGCAATTGACTCTTTCAATAAAGTATATGAATTAATTTTATTAGATCCTTCACAAAAAGAATTGTTGCAAGATTTAGCTTATGAATTCATGCAGATTGGTCAAAATAATCAAGCTATTAAAGTTTTAAAACATATTCTTAGAATTAATCCTAATGATGAAACCTCAATGATGGAAATTGGGGTTGCTTTTCATGAGGCTGGTAAATTTAAAGAAGCTGTTACTTATTTTAAAAATACAATTGATGAAAGTCCATACAATCATTTAGCTTGGTTTAATTTAGCTACTATTTACAATATTGATGAAAATTGGAAAGATGCCATCTTTGGATATGAAATGTGTCTTGTGATCAATGAGAAATTTACAGCAGCTCATTATGGTAAAGCTAATAGTTATATTCAACTAAAAGAATATCAAAAAGCTATTGATTCCTTTAATGAATCGTTTATATATGATCGCCCTCATGCTTATGCCTATTGTAGTATTGGAGAATGTTATGAAAAAATTGGGAATTATTCAAAAGCTTTAATTTTTTATGAAAAAAGTTTAGAAATTGACGATACCTTACCAGAGTCATGGTTGGGTATTGGAGTCGTTAGAGATTTAAATAATGAGCCTCAACAAGCCATTAAATTTATCAAAAAAGCAATTGAATTAGATTCTGAAAATCCTGAATACTGGTATTTATATGCTGAGATATTAACCAAACTAAAAAAAAATAAAGAAGCTGAAATTGCATTTAAAAAGGTAATAGAATTAGAACCTAATAATATTGATGCATGGATTGACTATTCAAATTTTTTATTTGATAATACTTCAAAATCAAAAGCTTTAAAAGAAGTTAAAAAAGGAATTGAAAATAACCAAGATGATTTGGATTTAAAATTAAGGCTGGTTGCTATGCAAATTTCTAGCGGCTTAATTAGAGATGCTAAATTAAGTTTATCTAAAATGCAACATAACAATAAAAATATTTTCAAAAAATTAATTGATATTTATCCTGAAGTTTTAGAGGTTAAGTCTATGAACCAGTTTTTTGACTTTTACAAGGATAATTCTAGTAAATGAGTTTACTTTTTCTCCCTAATAGAACAACCCAACCAAGAGAAATAGGTCTAACCATGATGATGGATAAAGGTTTGAGCACCAGACAAATGGAAGATTTTCTTTCTGTTTCATCTACATATACTGATTTAATCAAATTTGGATTTGGTACTTCTTTCGTTTCAAAAAATATTAAAGAAAAAGTTTCTCTTGTGAAACAATTCGGTATCAGGCCCTATTTAGGCGGAACCATGTTTGAACTGTTTTATGCGAGAAATCAAATTGCTGATTATTTTAAAATGGTAAATAATTTGGGGATAGATACTATAGAGATTTCTGATGGTTCTATTTTTATAAATCATGAGGAAAAATGTAGTTTAATTAATGAATATTCTAAAAATTATACTGTACTAAGCGAAGTTGGATCTAAAGAAGAAGGAATTTTAATTAGTCCTGCTAAATGGATTAAAATGATGTCTAATGAGTTACAAGCAGGTTCATGGAAAGTAATTGCGGAGGGAAGAGAGAGTGGATCTGTTGGTATATTTAGACCTAATGGTAAACCACACACCATGTTAATTAATAAAATTATTTCAAAAATTAATCCTGATAAAATATTATGGGAAGCCCCCACTAAAAAACAACAAACTTGGTTTGTAAATCTTTTTAATCAAAATGTAAATCTAGGAAATATTGCACCAAATGATGTACTACCCTTAGAAACATTAAGGCAGGGTCTAAGAGGAGATACTTTCTTTAATTTTCTTCCTGAAAATATTAAAGATTCAAAAAAACCAATTTAATTAAACTTTTAAAAATGATTTCAAAAAAAATTTCACCAAATGAATTAACAGATTTAATACATAATAAAAGTGATATTTCTATTGTAGATATAAGAGAGCTATATGAAATAGAAAATGATGGGAAATTAGATTCATCTATTCATATCCCGATGGGTGAACTAGTAAATAAATTAGGTGATATTCCTCCTGCTGAAAAAATAATTTTCCACTGTAAATCAGGTAATAGATCTGAAAACATTTTAAATTTTTTAATGATGAATAACTTATACCAAGAAAATTACTTCACTTTAGAGGGTGGTTTCAGTGCTATTAAAAAAAAATGAGACAATATTTTATTTTATTTTTAAAAGGTTTTGGTATGGGTGCTGCTAATGTTATACCTGGTGTTTCAGGGGGAACTATTGCCTTAGTAACTGGAATATATGAAGAATTAATTGAGTCGTTAAAGTCTTTTAATCTTCAAGCATTTAAATATCTTTTTAAACTAAACTTTAATGAATTTTCTAAACATATTAATTTAAAGTTTTTAATCACTGTTTTTATGGGTGTTGCAGTGAGCATAGTAAGTCTAGCCAAAATCATTGAATATTTTTTTTCAATTAATGAACAATTAGTTTGGTCATTTTTCTTTGGATTAATAATCGCTTCAATTTATTATGTAGGTAAAATGGTTAGTAAATGGAGTTTTTCATCCATTTCATCTTTGTTTTTGGGGATTATAATAGCTAGTTCTCTAGCTTTTATTAAACCTGTCTCAGAAAATGCAGCTAATTATTATCTTATTTTATGTGGCGTAGTAGCTGTTTCCAGTATGATTCTTCCTGGATTATCAGGATCTTATGTATTAATCCTAATGGGAAATTATCAACTAATAATGCTTAAATCAGTATCTGATCCAATATCAAATTGGCATATATTAATACCTGTTATTATTGGAGCAGTAATAGGATTTTTAGGTTTGTCACATGGGATTAGTTTTATTCTTAAAAGGTATTATAACCTTACCATTTCATTATTAACGGGTTTTGTAATAGGTTCTCTTTTAATTATTTGGCCCTGGAAAATTGCTTCGGAGACAATTGTAGGAAGAAATGGGGATCTTAAGGTAGTTTCCTACGAATGGCTTTTTCCAGATACTTTAAATATTGAAAATATTTCTTCTATACTTTTAATTTTCTTAGGAATTTTAATAGTTTGGGTGATTGAGTATTTGGGTTCAAAGTTAAATTCCAATTCTTTAGCTTGAAAAAATTTGGACTCATTGGTAAAACTTTAAAACATTCTTTTTCTAAAGATTTTTTTAACTACAAATTCGAAAATGAAAAAATAGAGGCTAGCTATCATAATTTTGAAATTGATAAGATTACTTCCCTAAGATCAATATTTTCTAAAAATGATATTTTTGGGTTAAATGTTACTGTTCCTTATAAAGAACAAGTATTATCTCAATTAGATGAATTAGATGAAGTTGCTAGAAAAATCGGAGCTGTTAATACTATTTTACCATTTTATAAAAATGGAAAATTAAGTTCTTTAAAAGGTTTTAATACAGATGCTTTTGGATTTCAACAGCTTATTAAACCTTATTTAAAAGCTCACCATACTAATGCCTTAGTGTTGGGCAGTGGAGGATCATCAAAAGCAATTATTTATATTCTAAATTTATACAATATTGATTATAATATTATTTCTAGAACTCAGAAAGCTGATAACCCTAAATGTTTTACATGGGAAGAAATTAATTCTTTTATGGTAAAACATCATCCATTAATTATAAATACCACTCCAATTGGTATGTACCCAAATATTAATCAAGAATTTGAATTTCCATATCAGTATATTTCTAAAAATCACCTAATAATTGATTTAATTTATAATCCCAAGCTTACTAATTTTTTAAAAAAATCAAATTCTCAAAACGCTCAAATATTGAATGGTTATCAAATGCTGGTTCATCAAGCTCTTAAAGCTTGGAACATTTGGAACTCGTCCATAAATAATAAGTAATATTGTCAAGTGAAATTTGAACTAAAATCTAGTTTTTCTCCTACTGGAGACCAACCTGAGGCAATTGCAGATTTAGTGCAGGGCATTAAAGATGGAGTAGCATCACAAACCCTTTTGGGAGTAACTGGTTCTGGAAAAACATTTACAGTAGCTAATGTTATTCAAGAAGTTGAAAGACCAACTTTAGTTCTTTGCCATAATAAGACATTAGCTGCTCAATTATATCAAGAATTTAAATCTTTTTTTCCTAATAATGCAGTGGAATACTTTGTATCATATTACGATTATTACCAACCTGAGGCTTATTTACCATCTTCTGACACTTACATAGAAAAAGATCTTTCTATAAATGATGATATTGAAAAACTAAGATTAAGTACTACGACTTCTTTACTTTCGGGAAGAAGAGATGTTATTGTCGTATCATCAGTTTCATGTATATATGGAATTGGTAATCCAGTAAATTTTAGCAATAGTATAGTTAATATTCAGGTGGGTCAAAAAATCGCTAGAAATGTATTTTTAAGAGAACTTGTTGATAATTTATATTCTAGAACTACAACAGACTTAAATCGAGGAAATTTCCGAGTTGTTGGAGATACTGTTGACATTCATTTGGCCTATGCTGATTTTGGACTTAGAATTAGTTTTTGGGGTGATGAAATTGATGGAATTGGGATTTTAGATTTAGCCAATAATAAGGTGCTAGAAAATCATGATCATTATACTATTTATCCGGCAAATATTTTTGTAACAGATAAAGAAGATATTAAAAGATCCATTTTTCAAATACAAGATGATTTGGTAAAACAAATAGAATTTTTTAATGAAATTGGAAAAAGTTTAGAATCTAAAAGAATCCAAAATAGGGTAGAGCTTGATTTAGAAATGATAAGAGAACTAGGGTATTGTTCAGGAATTGAAAATTATTCTAGATATTTTGACAATAGAAAGCCTGGAGAAAGACCATTTTGTTTACTAGACTATTTTCCTGATGACTTTTTGATGATTGTTGATGAGTCCCATGTAACCATTTCACAAATTAAAGCCATGTATGGAGGAGACAGGTCAAGAAAAGTTAATTTGGTTGATTATGGCTTTAGACTTCCTGCAGCATTAGATAATAGACCACTTAAGTTTGATGAGTTTGAGCAAGTTCATAATCAAATTATCTATGTAAGTGCCACTCCTGCAGATTATGAATTACAAAAATGTGATGGGGTAGTAACGGAACAATTAATAAGACCTACTGGCTTACTGGATCCTGAAATTACCATAAAAACAAAATTAAATCAGGTAGATGATCTTTTAGAGGAAATTAGAAAAGTTGTGGGTGACGATCAAAGGGTTCTAGTTACAACTTTAACCAAACGTATGGCTGAAGAGTTAGACAAATATTTTGCAAAAATTGGCGTTAGATCAAGGTATATTCATTCAGATGTTGATACACTAGAAAGAGTAGAGATTTTACAGGATCTTAGAAAAGGAATATTTGATGTTTTGATTGGTGTTAATCTTCTTAGAGAAGGTCTTGATTTACCAGAAGTTTCTTTGGTTGCTATTTTAGATGCTGATAATGAAGGTTTTTTAAGGTCAGAAAGAGCTTTAGTTCAAACAGTAGGTAGAGCTGCTCGTAATGTTAATGGTAGGGTCATTATGTATGCAGATAAAATAACTAAAGCTATGGATCTTACCATAAATGAGACCAATAGACGAAGAGACAAGCAGAAACAATATAATAAGCTTAACAGTATTATTCCAACTCAGATAAATAAATCAAATGAGAATGACTTATTAATTGGAAGAAAAAAAGAATCCAACGAAATAAATGATCTTGTATTCACTAAAGATTTTACTGTTGAAGATCCTGTGGTTAAAAATATGGGAAGATCAGAAATTGAAAAAAGTATTAAGAATATAAAGAGGATGATGGAAAAAGAGGCTAAGAAAGAAAACTTTATGCAAGCTGCTATTTTGAGGGATGAACTTTTTAGGTATAAAAAATTACTTCTTGAAAAGTTTGATGATTAAAGATTATTATATCCAACTGCTAAAATTATAGCTCCCTTAGTTATTACTTTTACTTCGGAACCATCATCTTCATTTATTTCAAATACCCTATCAGTAGCAGGGATAATATAATCAATAAACAATTTTTTTAATCTTAAATGTGAAACTACTTTTTCTTCATATCCCTGTTCTCTCTTTGCTTGTTTAAATTTATCAATCATTTCATTGGTTTCAATAGTAAATTCATTTCCACTTATATTATCTTTTTCATATAGAAGAGTTCTATTATTGAATTTTTTAGGTTTATCGTAAATTTTTATTGTTATTCCGTCGTTAAGTATTCCCATCGCATTAAAAGAAAGTCTGTAAATTTCATTTTGAATAATTGCAATTTCTATTTCTTTAGCATAGGTAAATTCTTTATAAGAAAAGTGTGTTGTTAAAGAACCGTCATATCTGTAAGGTTTTAATGCATTTCTACAATTCTTTCTATATTCTTTTAGCTGAAATAAATATTCTTGGTATGGTGATATTTCATCACCTTTTTGGGCCTCAAATGGAGACGATAAAATAAAAAATGCAAAAAATAAAATAATGTTTTTGTAATTCATAAGGCAAATATTACATTGTAATTTCTTCTCTAAGTTCTAGTATCATTTCAGAAATTGAAACTACTTCATCATGTTTTAGTTCAATGTCAAGATAATCTATATTTTCCCCTTCCTCTTTAACCGACCATAAATTATTGTAGGCATCAACAACTTCTTCAACATGATCTGTTAGGTCTATTAAGTCATCAGTTTGATTTTGTACTGATCTAAGCCCCTTAATAATTGATCTAGCAATAGTCATTTGCTCAGAAAGTAAAATACTTATTTTATGATCATCGTTACCAAGAATAGTATGTGTTCCAATGTTCATTCCTTCTACCCAAGCCCCTGTAAAATAAATTACACTTAAATCTCTTAGATCATTATCATGAATATAATCATCGGTCATCATCTGAACGTGAAATAGAATATCCATAATGCTATCTTGATTTCCAATATTTTTTTCAAATCTCTCCACTAAATGATCTGATTGAAAAATAGACTCTAAACCTATTTTAGCAGACATCTTTTTCGCAACTTTTAAATATTTACTAGCTTCTTCGTATTTGTCATTTGTTACACAATAAGCCAAATCACAAGCATATACACCAAAATTTATTGTTTGTTTGAATTTTGTTGTATAATTATCGGCGTTAGAAATTTTATTTGTTAAACCTTCTTCATAGCTCATATTTGCTTTTTTTAAAATGGAAGCAATTTGAATTGGGGAAGGAGGCATAAATTCAAAATCATGGTCAATAGTATCAATTTCAATTGAATGACTAGCTTCATCAGAATTGCTATTTGTCATTTCATTTGCATTAATTTGACCTTTATCATCAGAGTTACAACTTACTATGAATAGAGATAATATACAAAATGTACATAATAAATGAAGTACTTGTTTTTTCATTTTAATAGTTTGATAATGGTAAATTTAAAAAATTAATGCAATTGTTCGGAAATATAATCATCATTGAATACCTCTATTTTTTTTGCAGTGGTTATTAAGGGGGTAAATTTCCCTCTAAATCTTGTAGCTTTCACCATGTGATTATCTATCCAATGATAGTTTCCTCCTCTTGGTTTATTCATTAATAATGCATGATATTTAAAATTATGCATGTTAAGCCATCGCTCCGTATATTCTCTATGATCTTCAGTCCTAGAAGTAAAAAAAGTTATAATGTGGCCCTCGTCATACCAATTATTCAATACTTCCAAAGCATCTGGAAAAGGTAGGCAAGTTAACATTCTTTCTGGCTCTTCGTTTGGAACATCCTCAGTTACGGTCCCATCAATATCAATTAAATAGTTTTTAATTTCTTTTGGAAGAGTAGGGCTTAAATTTTGTCCATCAACTCCAACAATAGTTTTTAATTTTTTTTGGCTTTTCATTTTACTATCCTAAATATGCCTTAAGTAGTTTACTTCTAGAATTGTGTCTAAGTCTTCTTATAGCTTTCTCTTTTATTTGTCTCACTCTTTCTCTAGTTAAATCAAATTTTGTTCCAATTTCTTCCAATGTTAATCCATGTTGCTTTCCGATACCAAAAAATAACATAACTACATCTTTTTCCCTATCGCTGAGAGTTGATAGAGATCGTTCAATTTCTCGTTGAAGAGATTCTCTCATCAAATCTAAATCTGCTTTGGGACTGTCATTATTAACCATAACGTCTAAAAGTGAGTTGTCTTCTCCATCTACAAACGGTGCATCTACAGAGACATGTCTTCCGCTTACCTTCATGGTGTCTTTAACTTTATCTTCAGGAAGGTCTAATGCTGTAGCTAATTCATCACTGCTAGGAGGCCTTTCAAACTCTTGTTCTAGTCTAGAAAAAGCTTTGTTTATTTTATTTAAAGATCCAACTTGATTAAGAGGTAATCGTACAATTCTTGATTGTTCAGCTAAAGCTTGGAGAATAGACTGGCGAATCCACCACACTGCATAAGAAATAAATTTAAATCCTCTAGTTTCATCAAAACGTTGGGCGGCTTTAATTAATCCTAAATTTCCTTCATTTATTAAATCTGGAAGTGTTAATCCTTGATTTTGGTATTGTTTAGCTACTGAGACAACAAATCTTAAATTGGCTTTAGTCAATTTTTCTAATGCAAGTTGATCACCATTTTTGATTCTTTGAGCTAATTCAACTTCCATTTCGGCAGTAATTAGTTCCTCCCTGCCTATTTCTTGTAAATATTTGTCTAAGGATTGACTTTCTCTATTGGTAATAGACTTGGTAATTTTTAATTGTCTCATAGAAAATAGAAGTTATAATTAAAAAAACCAAATGTAGTTCAATCTCTTCCTTAAATCAAGTAAAAAAAGATGAATTTTAGAAGTTGTTGAAAATTACTTTATAACAGGGAAAGTCTTCTGTTGAGAACTTTTTTAAAGGTCGAAAAAACTGATTTGAGATCCAGCAAATACTCCAAATCCATTTTCAACGTTACTAAATACTTGAACAGGCTGAGCAAAAGGGTTTCCTGAAGCATTTTGAAATAGTTCTAAACTTGTTCTGTAATAATAATAAGAAAGAGTGATATTGTGAAGATAAAGTCTTAAAGTTAGCGTTTGGTAACTCCAATCATAGCCATCTTCGCTTCCACTCCAACTATCATTGGGGATTTCTAGCTCTAAAGTTTTGTTTTGACCATTAAATAAAAGATCGTTAAATAATCCTTGCTCTCTCCATGGAGAGCCCCCATTTTGAAAAACTTCGTCTGTTAGAACCATGAATTGTTTAGTGGTGTCAAGTTCATATTCAGTAGTATCTGAATTTTTTATTACTAAATATTCGTTTACTGAGTATGTCTCTATTAAATAATAATTTTGAGTATTTTCTGGATCATCAAAATTCATACTTATTTGAAGTCTATTTCCATTTATAGGATCTATTATTGTTGAAGTATCAACACTGTTAATTGTTATTGGAGAAGGTAATGAGTCTGAAGCAGTAATATTGGCATAATTAGGATGATTTACTTCAAGAATATAAGTTTGATTTTCTTGTGGAAAAGTTTGTCCTTTATAAAAACCGTTTTCAACATGATTTAAAGTCTCAATTATATTTTCGTTTCTATCTTTAATAGTAACAATAGCATCATCAATATTTTTAAAAGATGCTGTATCAATAACACTTCTACTACTACTTACATGAACTTTAAAACTAGAATCACTTTGAAAAATGGAATTGATTACCAACTTCGGCGTATTGACATCTCCATCAAAGGGAATTACTTTTTCGCAAGAAATATATGCTAATGAAATACTTAATAAAAACAACAATCTATTCATAATTTAAAATTTGAATGAGTAAGTAAAGGATGGAATTAATGGAAATAAGCTAAATTGTGAAAGTTGAGGATTTCCATTTTCATTTCTAGTAAACTCTAAATAAAATGGATTTTGTCTACTGTAGGCATTATAAAGGCCAAAACTCCATGTTCTTTCTCCCCATTTTTTTTCTTTTTTCATATTAAT
>CEOC01108730.1_pt1 | contig 18863 bp, 14 predicted proteins | sample 356191 | NCBI WGS metagenome assembly CEOC01 (sample SAMEA2619952, study PRJEB7988) | marine metagenome | biome: marine biome (ENVO:00000447); feature: deep chlorophyll maximum layer (ENVO:xxxxxxxx); material: "saline water (ENVO:00002010), including plankton (ENVO:xxxxxxxx)" | depth 17 m
GTAGTCCATTTCGCAGTGAAATCCTCAAGCTTAATTCCTTCCTCCTGAGATTGACGAATTGTTTTGTCGTCCACATCCGTAAGATTTCGGACATGAAGAGTCGACTGCCCGGAAGTTTCGAGAACTCTCCGAAAAACATCCTGCATTACAAATGTTCTAAAGTTCCCTACATGTGCTGGCCCATAGACTGTAGGTCCACAAGCATAAAAACGAACCGAACTTTTATCCATTGGAAAAATGTCCCGGACTTCTCGAGTCAAGGTATCATAAAGTTTTAAACCCATCTCCGCTATTCTTCGGAAATGGTTATCGGCTTTATATCCCACTTGGGGTTCTGTCCGAGAAAACGGCAGGGGTTATTGTGGTATATTTCCACCGCCGCCTGCAAACTATGTCCTCTTCTTCGAAACTCGACGATCGATTCCTGCAGAGTGAATGGATCACTCGGACCCCAATCAGCGGAAGAATTAACCAACAAGCGTTCCCTGGGATATTTCTCTAAAATATCAACAGCACGACGCGGACTGCACTTGGTAACCGGGTAAAGCGTCATACCCGCCCAGTATCCAGCGTCCAAAACTGGCTCGATAGTCTGTTCTTCGACATGATCGATCCAAATCTTGTCAGGGTTCACATCCATGCCTGCCAAAACTTCCAGTACCGTTTTGGTACCATGTGCCTTATCCGAAAGATGAGGAGTATGAATTAAAACCAATTGGTCATGCTTCATCGCCATTTCAACATGTGCCTGAAGAGATTCAATCTCATTGGGAGTGGATTTATGTAGACCAGTCTCCCCGACACCCAGACAGGTTGGTTTTCCCAGGAATTCTGGCATCTGCCGTAAGACTTCGTTAGTGAGTTCTTTATTTTCCGCTTCCTTAGGGTTTACGGCTACCCAGCAATAATGTCGTATGCCAAATTCAGCGGCCCGTGTAGGTTCAAACTCAGAGATTTGTGCGAAATAATCAATAAAGGTTTCAGGGTGACGACGGTCAAATCCGGCCCAAAAAGCAGGCTCGCAAACCGCGACGACTCCGGACATAGCCATGCGCTCATAATCCTGAGCAGTCCTTGCAATTGCGTGGTAGTGTGGTTGGATAATTTGCATGAAAAAAAGGGTTAGGTAATTTTAGCAAAATGATTCAGTAGCTGCTCTGCCCGGTTCGCGTTTGGGTGTTCCGGTTGTGCAAGTATTTCCATGGCTTCCAACAGGGAGACCTTTTTCGATTCGTTTTCTGCCTTTGCACCATCTCGCTTAACCGCCTCGTCGTATCGGTCAAGCATCGCAGCCACTTCCAATAAATCGCGACGGGCTTCCAGGTAGTATGTATCTAGTGTTTTTTGGGGACTTAGCATAGTCAAATAAAGCGAGATGTAATGATTAATTTTTTCAAGCAGGAATCACTGATGAGTGATGGTGCTTAATTTTGTGTACGGAATAAATCTCTACAACATAGGAGAATCTGGCTGGATGTCGAATATCCTCTCCATTTTCACGATAGAAAAATTCATAAAGACCCGTGCTCATGTAAGAGTTTTCAGAAAGCGAATGGTGAACGATGGAGGATGAATCAAAACGCACGCCCGCACCTTCTCTTGCAAGAAACCCAGTAAAGTAATCACGGATGCCTTCCGGAGTCGTGATGGGCTCTGCCTGAAAAGTGGCAAAAAGGATTGCATCTTCTGCATAGCATTGCAAAAGAGGTTCCAAGTTGCCTGCATTCAATTCTTTGGACCAAAGATCTGGTTGTAGGTAATCATTCATAATAATTGATTTTTGTTATCGAGAAAAAACTTCTTCCCAAAGTTCAGGCTTGAACCCTTGGAGAAGGACAGTATCTCCGACCAAAAAAGGTCGCTTAATCAGATTCCCATGTTTGGAAAGCAGGTCGATTTTCTCCTTTTCTGAAAGGTTGGGTAACTTGGCCTTTAATTCAGGCTCGCGGTAATCCTTACTCGAGGTATTGAAAAGTTTCTTACTGTTGCCTTGGTGATGTTCAAGCATAGCGAACAATTCCTTCTTCTTGGGAGGTTTTTCTCGAATTGGAATTGATTCATACGGAATCTTTTTTTCATCAAGCCAACGCGTAGCCTTTCGACAAGATTCGCATTTTTCGTAAAGATAAAGTTTCATTTTCAGTGTTTGACGATAGTATCGGAATAAATATCTAGTTACCCAGTCATTTGACAACCCTCTTCGAACCATGGCCCAAATTTTCTCGCAACACTTTCTGCACATCCTCGTTATTTCAAGCATCCTTATGAATTCCTGCTCCAAACAAACTCGTGACCCAATTACCATCACAGATTCCAATACCATCAATCCTAGCGGAGCAAATTCCATGGAAGTCATCGAAAAGACTTTAGAAAATGGTCTCACAATTTATTTAAGCCCAAATCATGAAGAGCCCCGCTTCTATGCTGAAATCATTACCCGTGCTGGAAGTAAGCATGACCCTGCTACCAATACTGGGCTTGCTCATTACCTTGAACACTTACTTTTCAAGGGGACCCAATCGTTTGGTACGCTTGATTTTGAAAAAGAAAAACCTTTGCTCGATCAGATAACGAAATTGTACGAACAAAGATCACAAGAAACCAACGAGAGTAAAAGAGCCGATATCTACAAGGAAATTAACCGGATTTCGACCGAAGCGGCTAAGCTTGCGATTCCCAATGAAATGGATCGGGTATACAGCGACATGGGCGGAAAAGGGATCAATGCTCATACTTGGCATGAGGAAACGGTATACAAAGTGGATCTTCCATCAAACCGGTTGGAACACTGGGCAAAAATTGAAAGCGAACGATTCGCCAAGCCAGTTTTTCGCCTCTTTCATACTGAGCTTGAAACCGTATATGAGGAAAAAAACCGTGCCATCGATAACAAAGACCGATTACTTCACAGGGAGGTAAATAACCTTCTCTTCAAAACTCATCCTTACGGTCAGCAATCAACCCTCGGCACAGTCGAACATCTTAAAAATCCATCGATCACCGCTATCGAAGAATTTTATGCAAAACATTATGTCCCACAAAATATGGCCATCTGTATTTCGGGAGACATTGATCCGGATAAAACTTTTGAAATTATTGAAAAGCACTTCTCATCCTGGCGAAATCCGGCTCCATTGCGCGAAGAACCCCAGTGGGAAGAAGTCCCCCTCGCGGGCAGAGAATTCGTGCAGGTAAAATATCTCGGAGAAGAACAGGTGCTCATGGCATTCCGTACGGCTCCTAGGTTCCATCAGGACTATTCCGCACTGCGACTGGTTGATATGATTTTGGATAATTCTGTTGCCGGACTCATTAACCTCAATCTTGTAAATCAGCAAAAAGTTCGAGCCGCTGGTTGCTTCCCACTGAATTACAATGATTACGGAGCTCATTTTTTAATGGGTTCTCCAAAGGATGATCAGACATTGGAAGATGTGGAAAAATTATTACTCGAACAAATTGAGCATGTAAAAAACGGAAAATTTGAAGATTGGATTCTCCCCGCCGTAATCAATGATTTCAAGAAAAGACAAAAAGAAGATTTAGAAAGCAATGCTAAGCGGGTGGAGCTCATGAGAGATGCTTACCTTGCCTTTGTTAACTGGGAAGTGATGAACGGACAAATCGCTCAACTTGAAAAAGTAACCAAAGAGGATATCGTCCGTGTCGCAAACAAATACTATGGTAATGATTATGTAGTCGGATTCAGAATTGATGAGCAGCATGACCTGCCGAGTATCGAGAAGCCCATGATTGATCCCCTCAAAATTGATCCAGATAAAGAATCTGATTTCATGCGTTCCGTAAGTGAGATTCCTTTTCAACCATTTGCTCCAAAATTTATCAAGAAGGACGAAGACTACCAAGTCATTCAAATCAGCGAAGGTATTCAACTTATTCATGCAAATAACCCATTGAATGACTTGTTCACTCTCGAAGTCCGCATGGAAATTGGAAATGACCACCATCCCATCCTTACCCTCATTAAACGTTTATTGGATCGAGCTGGTGCCGGAAAACTGAGCTCTGATGAGTTGAAAATAGAATGGTACAAACTCGCCACTGAATTCGGTTTTGGTGTGCGGGAGCACTTTAGCACCTTCTCGATCAATGGACTCGATGAGAACCTGGAGGAATCGTTAAACCTAGCACAGCAACACATGCTTTCTCCCAGGATTTCAGATGAGACCTGGAATGAAACCAAAGGTATCATCTTGTCTGAACGCGATGATGAGCAAAAAGACCCTCGTGCACTGAGCAATGCACTGGCCCATTTCCATCGTTATGGTTCAGAATCTCGTTATCTGAAGCGACCTTCAGATGCTGACCTAAATGCAAGTACGGTCGATTCTCTCACGAAAACACTTCTGGAAGTATTCGAGGTCAAGCGTACCATTCTTTATTATGGTCCTCGAACGGCAGAAGAAATTACCGCAACCATCCAGAATGGTTTCCTCGGTAATAAACCGACAAATGATACACCTTCCACTATTCCTGACCGCTCTCTTTCTCCCGATGCAAACCAAGTTTTCTTTTTGCAGAAAGAGATGGCTCAAGCTCAGGTAAGATTGGAGTTTGCCGCCGGCACCTATGACGAATCAAAAGCTCCACTTGGGCAATTGTACAATGAATATTTTGGCGGAGGTATGGCAGGTTTGGTTTTCCAGGAATTAAGAGAAGCACGCGCTCTCGCTTATTCAGCTTGGGCTCATTTTTTCACTCCCTCCCGACCCCAGGATGAAAATATTTTAGTTGGAGCAATAGGATGCCAGGCAGACAAGACTATTGAAGCGGTGAATGCCTTTATTGAATTACTGGATGAAATGCCAATTAATCAGACGAGGTGGGACTCCGCCCACGCTGCCATTCTCAGCGCCTACCGCACCAACCCTATTTCAAGTCGATCCATCCCTGGTTTTGCCTACGATTTCAATGTCCTTGGTCTAAAACAAGACCCACGGTCTAATCGGTATGATAGCCTTCTAAAAGCGGATATCGATTCACTACGGGGATTTTACGAAAAGGAGATACAACCCAAGTCTATTCTTCTTTCCATTGTGGGTGATTCGAAAAAGATTGATCTGAATGAACTGAAGAAAATAGGTCCCCTCACCGAAGTGAAACCCCAACAACTCTTTAATCGTTAGGTTTATCTTCCTTCGATTGAGCCCCACGACTGGAATCGAGGGGAAAACCACTACCCGGACCTACATCCGACCCATCTGCTTTCGGAGGATCCACAGGAATCGCAGGTTGTGTTACCAAATTTTCACTAGGTAAAGATAGAATTTTACGAAAAAAACCAAAAACTTTCTCGCATTCCCGCTCTCGTTCCTGAGAATCTTTTAACCGAAGAACAATTCTGCTCGATTGACCTGTCTGTAGCTCTGTTAAAGTACAATTACAGGTAATTCGACCATTATTGGTGGGTAATTCCACCACATCAATTCTACCCATCGGAGTGAATGCAGACTCCGGTTCTGCCACTTCCATTCGAAGAGATACACGGTTCTCATTAAAATTGAAGATCCGAGTATAATTAACCCGCAGGTTTTCAGCCTTGCTGAGCATCTTTTCCATTCCTTTTCGAAGAATGGCAATAATTTCTACCGAACGATTCATTTGGACGGGCTAACCTCTCATTTTTTTTCTTAAAAATGCAATCGTTTTCGTAAGTTCATTGCACATCAAATGTTGTCAAAAATAAGATTCTTCGAGAATTTGAACAACCCACTTTTTACCACTTTTCTTAGAAGCAGTCATAATGTGTAAGACTATCATGCCTACTTACTCGTGAACGCTTTTGCCAATGTTCCTAATTGCTCGAAAATTTCTCCTCTTAAACAAACTTAGACTCCAATTCAGAAATTTTAAAAGCACCTAATCCTACTACCAGAATCATCGTAACAGATAATATCATAGTAAATTTGTTAGTTTGCATTAATGAGATTCAAGGTTGAGAATGGGATATAGATTAACCCAAACTTTTCATCTTTGCCCAATGAAAAAGAACTCTGAACGTGAACCTGACCTCATTCAATATAGGTTGGAATATTCTTTGAACGACGATTTGCCATCCGAAAGATTTTTTATGGCAACCGACCCACGGGATGCTTTATCGCAACTTGCGTACTCGTGCATCAAGCACATTCCAGTAGATAGCCTTTCTGAGAATGAACAGGATTGTTTCGTCAAAGCCTTCTCAAATCCAACGAAACCTTTTCTCGAAAAGCCCGACCTGTTGGAAGTCCCTAAGCCTATTCCTGACATAGATTTTCCTGAACCAGAACCAGCCCCACCTGCCACTGATGAAAAATCTTTAGATGAGTCAAACCAAGATGACTTTTCTGAGGATGGGTTTGTGGACATCCAAGATACCGAATCTGCTGTCGCGACTCCCGATCTCCAACCGAAGCCTGACCCTGCCGCTGAACACAAATTAAAGCAGGAAGAACGCCTTGCTGAAATCGTTAAAATTGAAAAACAGAACCAAGAACTTCTGGAACGATACGAAAAGCTTAACAACAAAACCCGCAGAATCATGGAGTGGTTTACTCCACGGATTGAAATCATGACTTTTGAGGAACATAATCGTTGGACAGACTCATGGACTTCTATCGAGTATCCCTTGGAACCGAATGAGGAAGATGATTCTCCCAACCTTGAAGATTCTCAGGTAGAAAAAGACCCTATCGGTTGATCATTGACGAAATCGAACTTTCTAGATAAAACAGAATTATCTCGGGTCGGTAGCTCAATCGGTAGAGCAGTGGCCTTTTAAGCCATTGGTTCCGGGTTCGAGTCCCGGCCGGCCTACCACTTCCCTTTCGAGTAAATACTAGAAAAGTAAACTATTTTACTTCTTCCCTAAAGTCGGATCAATTTCTGCCGACTTTGTACCATGAATCCAATTTAAAGTCATGGTATCCCCTATAAACAACAACCTCACCGGCCTTGTATTTGAATCGGCCAATAACAACACCGACTTAGAAAACATTATTGCCAAACTTTCATCGGGTAAGAAAAACTTACGAGTGGGTGAGGATTCAGGTTCACATAGCCAAGGAACAAAACTTTCTTCCAAGAATATACGGGACATTGCGAATGTCCAAAACCTCCAAAACTTCTTATCATTTACCCAATCCCAAGACGGGGTGCTTCAACAAGTCGGAAAAATTCTTCACCGGATGGACGAATTAGCCACTAGGGCACTCGACATCACCGCAACCGATGGCGACCGCGAAAATTACAACAAGGAATTTATCGAGTTGGCCGACCAATTGAGTAAATTCTCCCGCGAAAAATTTGGTGATATTAATCTTTTTGGCGGTGGCACTGCCGGAATCGATTATATCAAAGGAACCGGGGCAAACGACTTTAATTATGCTCAGAATATTAATGATTCTGACACTGGTTCTATTATGGGTGAAGATGCTAACGGGGGAATTGCCTTAGACGGTACTGCGGTCATTCCAGACGGCCCTCGTGCACCTTCTGTTGCCTATAATTCTATCATAACTAATCAAGGTGATACGAATAATCCGGGGACTTCATCGACAGCAGAACTTAAAGACAAATTGTTTGACTTGTTAGAGTCGGATTGGGTCGGGCAAACCGAGCAACTTATAACAGCTAACTATGGATGGGCTCTAGATGGTGCTGATAATTGGGATATGATTATAAATGAAAATGATACAGGGTTTTATGCTGCCTTTGTTTATGGTGGGACTGGAAATAACATAAACATGACTATCGATCTTCCAGATGCTCTTAATGCGGGTGCTACTGATCTTGAAGCTAATTTTGATCGTGTCATTGCTCATGAAATGGTTCATGTGTTACAAAATCAAAACACTTATTCTTCTGACCCTATAGGAGATGGCTCAAGAGGTACTTGGCTAAAAGAAGGACTCGCTGAATTTATACATGGTGCTGACTCAAGAGTTTATGGGATACTCGGTAATGATCCCTCTGACGACAAAATTCGAGAGCTTATCAGTGCAATAGGTACCGGAAATGAATCATGGTCAGCTAATGATCAATACGCTGCTGCTTATTTAGCTGCTCGCTTTCTTGATTCAGAGATCAAAGAAGCAAGTTTTACTCACACAACAACAACAGGTAGCTTTACAAAAGATGATGGAATCAAACATCTTACTGCTTGGATGAAAGATCAATATGATGCAAATGCTGGTGCTGCTAACTCAGGATTTAACGCATATATATCAACTTTTCTTGGCGATAAAAGTTATTCAAACAACAGCGAATTTATAGATTATTTTAAAGGTACATCTGGGATGGATGTTGCAATCGATGGGGATGGTAGCACCTATACTTCGAAGGGAATCTCTTCCATTACAATTTCTGACACTACTAGTTATAACTTAAATTCGATTGAAAAAGCTAAGGACACACTCACTTTTCTTTCCACCAAACTGACTTCTCTAGCCGAACAAAGGTCTTTAGCTGGCGCAAATATGAGTCGTGTTCAAAATGAGCTGCAAAACTTAGCTGGGAAAATATCCACAGGTGAAATGGCGGTAAGCCGGATCGAGGATGCAGATATTGCACAGGAAAGTTCAAACTATGCTTCCACTCAGGTTAGAACCCAGGCGAGTATTGCAATTCTGGCACAGGCCAAGCAACTAAATGTAGGAGTCTCCGATCTTCTACGTGGGGTAAATATTGGGGGTTAAGCACGATTAGATATGTTTCCTCCTTGCCCTAGGTTTCATTTAAAGTCCTCTAACCTAGGTTGGCGGATTTAGAGGATCATTGTCCGAAAATGCCCCTTCAAATATCACAAGTTGAACTTTCACAGGCTTACAGCGGAAGCATCGCTACCCGTAATGTTGAGAAATCCCTGAACAAGATAGCTACCGGGAAGAAGCTTCACGCAGACGGAGAGGATTCTGCCGCCTATGCACAATCCTTACGCATGGAGAGTCAGCAGAAACATGGCCTTAATAACTTACAGAATCTTCAAAACTTAATCTCATACAGCCAGGCCCAAGAGGATGCCCTCAATAAGGCTGCTGAAATTCTCGATCGTATGGGCGTTCTTGCAACTCAGTCGCTTGATATCGTCAAAAACGATCAGGATCGCGAAAACTATAACAAAGAATTTCAGGAGCTTGCCCAAAGTTTAGATGAGGTTGAAGGAATGAAGTTCAATGACCTCGATCTTTTTTCAGACGGTCCCTTTTCAGAAGACAAAAAAACTTTTATTTCCGTTCTTCAATCCCAGTGGTTGAGTGCGGCAGAGCAGGTAGTCAAAGACCGTTTGGGTCTTGAAGGCAACAATACCGATACCTTTAAAGTCGTTGTTAATGACAAGGGAGATAAACCTTACAATATTCAGATCATGTGGAATTACACTTCTCCGAACTCTCCGGATAAGGAAACCGATGTAACCCAAATGACATTTGAAATGTATAATTACAGCTCGAATCCTACAGCACCTCCCTCTGACTCACCCGATTATTGGTCTGATCGATTAAATGCAATTATGATGACCTATGCAGTCATGGCTAATAATTTTTATTTCAACGCTATGGCCAATGGGGAAGTAAATAAAGGTGGTTCCGAGTCTGGAGGTGCCGAATGGTTCAAATCAGGTGTGGCTGATTTTGTCCACGGGGGAGACTCTCTGGTCTGGCCCATGGTAACCCAAACTCAAATTGACGGAGTCGGGAATGGTGATGTCAGCCCGACCCGAGAATCCTCTTATCTTGCCGTTAGATACTTACACGAAGAATTAAAAACTCAGGGAGTCGGTGCATCCGCGGGCGTAAAAGATATGCTAATGTGGATGTCGGATCAGGTAAAAGCTGGAAAAACTGCCCAGGAAAGTAGCATTGGGGCTGCCCTGAAACATTTTATACCATCCAAATATTCAGATATCTCCACGGCCAATGATGAATTTATTGCCGACTTTAAAACAAACGCGCTTCCAGTATTATCTAGCATTGTTAATCCATTGAATACTGATACCGGTGCCATCAGCGGACTGGATGCAGACGGAGGAGGCATAATTAATCACCAAGATGCCGTCCCCGATTATCCTGCCGCTGATCCCACAACCTCACCTCTTACAAACTTTGGAGTAAAATGGGAGAAAGAGGGCAAAACTTTATTTTCAACTTCTTCAGATGGAGACTCTCTAACTTTCAAAGCAGTAAACACGATATCCGTTGCAGACACCGACCGCTATAACTTGAAATCAATCAATTCCGCCAAGTTGACCCTAAGCATGATCGAGTCATGGAGAGAAACAATTAATAACGAACGGTCTCAGGTGGGCGCTAATTTACAAAGGTTACATGTTGAAAGTGAAAACCAACAAGCCCAGTACAGCGTGCGAGAATTTGCCTTAAGCCGTATTGCGGATCTAGATTTAGCGGATGAAACCACCAATCTTGCAGCCAACAAAATCAGGGTGGAAGCCAGTATGACTATGCTAGCCCAGGCCCAGAAATTAAATGTAGGAGTTCCTGATTTGATTGGAAATATGCAAATAGGAAAACGATAACTTATAGAATTAGGCTTCCGCCAATTCTTTAAGTTTTTGTAAGTCTAACTTACCAGTTCCAAGAACTGGAATTTCCTTAACTTGCTTGATTTGTTTAGGAATCCAAAGATTGGGGACTCCCTTATTTCGTAATTCTTCTCCCAACCATTTGGAATTGACTTCGGAAGTTGAGAGCAGAACAAGGCACTCCCCCTTGGATTCGTCTTCGATTCCAGTTGCGGCACATATGATATCATCGTTCGTGTGACCATCCTTTGAAAGAAGTTTTGAAATGGCATCCTCCACGGATTCATGCGAAACCATTTCTCCCCCTATTTTGGAAAACCGGGAAAGTCTTCCTTCGATAAACAAGAATCCATCCTCATCCATTCGACCTAAATCTCCCGTTATAAACCATCCGTCATCTGAAAATACTTCTTTTGTCTTTTCAGAATTATTGAGATATCCCGCAAAAATATTGGGTCCCCTGAAGGATAATATACCCGTCTCATTTCTATCTAAAACATCTCCTGTTTCTGGGTCGACCGTCCTTCCATCGATATTTTTCATCAACCTACCAACAGATCCAACTTTTTTCCCGGAGCCTGGCAGATTGAAAGATAAGCCCGGAGAACATTCAGTGAGTCCATATCCTTCCAAGTATTCACAACCAAACTTATTCTCCCAAACATCAATTAAATCAGGAGGGCTTTTTTCAGCACCTGCCACCACAAAACGCACACTTTTTAAATCATCACTTTTAGCCTTGCGAAGATATCCTCTAAGAAAAGTTGGCGTGCCAAGGAGTACCTCCGCACTACCCTCTCGAATGGCCCGCAAACTACTTTTATAATCAAGAGGAGAAGGAGCTGAAACAATTCGTAATCCAAACAGTAAGGGGAAAAAAGTACCTACTGTTAGACCAAAACTATGAAATAAAGGTAGGTTACCAAGAAGAGACATGTTAGGAGTAAACAGACCAAGTGCATTCATCTGTGCACAATTAGATAGAATATTTTCGTCGCTTAATACTACTCCCTTAGGTTGGCTTGAGCTTCCGCTGGTAAAAAGAAGTGCTGCTTCCTTACGATTATTCTCGATTCTATTAAGTTGAAATTTTTTCAGCACTAATCTCGGAAAGAAAAGCAGTTGCAAGGCAGAAAACAGAAGTGACAGTTTCTTGTTTTTTTCGACCGCCAGCAATTTGCCCAAATCTATAAAATTGTGGGACCATGGGAAGTCGGGGAATTTCTTCTTTACCTTCTCTGCCGACAGCATGACATCAATCTCAGCCTCACGCAGGGTGGAAATCATCGACTGTTTGCTTACGGTAAGATTTAGATTAACCGGAATTTTACCTGCAAAGAGAACGGCAAGGTTTCCCAAAATCCCCGCAACACCGGGTGGTAAAGCCAGTCCGATTCTCTTACACTCATAAGTTTTGATTTTTCGCGATAGAAAGAGGGCCAACACTAACACAGTCCACCCTTTCATCCGGATGGGTTCAGATCGTCCGTAGTCGATCACCACATGAGCAAAAAACTTGGCTCGAAGTGAGTGAAAAAGAGCTTCAGGTAGGTTCTTGTTATTGGTCATTTGTTCTCTTATCCCTTAAGTTGACTACCTGTTTGCCGTTGCCAAGCCTGAAAGGAAAAAATAACCTTATAGTAACTTGAAAGCCTTATTGTCAGTTTCCAATTTCTCTATTTCTATTCTTGGACGAATTCGTTAGCCCTGCGTGTTGGCGTAGGGCTATCCTGTAACTTTCTTCACTTTCAATTTATTTTTCCAAACACCCGATTACAATGTCATCCTCGAAAATTCTTATTTACGACACCACTTTGCGCGACGGCTCCCAAGCGGAAGGGGTTTCCTTTACCGTAGCCGCCAAGATGCGCGTTGCTAAAAAACTTGATCAATTTGGCGTCGATTACATTGAAGGCGGGTGGCCTGGCAGTAATCCGCGGGACATGGCGTTTTTCGAGAAAGCGGAAGAGCTCCAACTTTCCCATGCCCGCATTGCAGCCTTTGGTTCCACTCGTCGGGCAAATACTCCCGTTGAAGAGGATGCACAGGTTAAACTCCTCCTCGACGCGTCTACTCCGGTGGTTACCATTTTTGGTAAAACCTGGCTCCTTCATGTTACGGATGTGCTCAGGACAACTCCCGAAGAAAATCTTAATATGATCGAAGATACCGTTCGCTACCTCAAGGGACAGGGTAAAGAGGTCGTCTATGATGCGGAACACTTCTTTGACGGGTATTCAGACAATGCTGAGTATGCCCTCTCAACTCTCGAAGCAGCCAGCCGTGGCGGAGCGGACTTTTTGACCTTGTGTGAAACCAATGGCGGAAAATTGGTAACCCCATTTCGTGAGATCACCAATGATGTGGTGAATAAATTTCCTAATTCTAAAATTGGGGTGCATTGCCATAACGATGCAGGAGTTGGCGTAGCCGTGAGTATAACCGGTGTGGAAGCAGGAGCTGTCATGGTACAAGGAACCATGAATGGGTATGGAGAACGCAATGGAAATGCCAACCTTACTACCATCATCCCTAACCTGGAACTCAAGATGGATTACACCACCAACTGTTCCAAACATTTGGAAAAGTTAAGGGACCTTTCTCTCTTCGTTGATGATGCCACTAACCTACGACCCGATATCCGCTCGCCCTATGTGGGAGCTGCATCCTTCGCTCATAAAGGTGGAGTCCATGCAGATGCGGCCTCTAAGTCCACTAGGAGCTATGAGCATATCGATCCTGCCCTTGTGGGAAATCGAACACGTGTACTTGTCTCAGATATGTCCGGAAGAAGTAGTATTATGATGAAGGCCAAGGAAATGGGAATGGATGTGGACGGACGCTCCCCTGAAATGAAATCTTTTCTTGAGGAACTAAAGCAGCTTGAATTTAAAGGATATGAATACGAATCGGCTGACGCTTCCTTTGACTTGTTACTCCGTCGTTTTTTGCGTGGGGAGGAGGAAGCATTTAAAGTTCTCCGCTATCATGTTGGGGTTGGTAATGACACGGAAAAAGAGAACGCCATTTCTGAAGCCACAGTAAAACTAAAAATCGGCGAAAAAACTCGGCATACCGTTGCCGAAGGGAATGGTCCTGTCTCTGCTTTGGATCATGCTTTACGCAAGGCCTTAGTTGAAGACTTTCCAACTATTGCGGAAGTACGCCTGGTTGATTTTAAGGTTCGTATTCTCGAAAGTAATTTAGGTAGCGATGCGATCACCCGTGTTCATGTGGAATCGACGGATAGCGATCAAACATGGGGAACTGTAGGAGTAAGCGATAATGTCATCACCGCAAGCTGGGAAGCACTTATCGATTCCGTATCCTACAAAATTTTGCTGGGCACCGAGTCGGCCTGATAAATTCTCACCGATGGCCCGAGAGGTGCCCATACAATTGAACTTGTAGAACGAAACCAAACATGCGTTTCAATTCCAAGCATACCAGCCAGATGAGATGGGCCGGTATCGTTTCCGGCAAACGCACCTTCGTGATTTCGCAAACTGAAAAAGAAATCACTCAAGGATGAGAATAACTTGGTTTTAATCTGAGAGTTTTTTGAGAAAGTAAGTTTCGAAAATTCTTTTTGAAGATCAAAGTCTGCTTCCCCAAAACTAAAAAACACTTCACTTTGCGGTTTTTTTTTAAGCCAGTTTTTAGCCAAATACAGCCACTCCGAAAGTGGCAGGTTTTTATCATCCCCCCCACTGCCAGGATGAATCCAAAGGTTTCGTAAACCATTGTTGCCGTTCTCAGTTCGGCTGGTAAACCATTTTTGATTTAGCTCTTCGCGAACAACTGGTTTTCTAAAACGCTCAATCAATGACTGCGAGAAGTGACATCCTCCCGTTGGTCTGGGATTAAAAATATGCACATCAGTGGCTCCTTTTTCCTTCCACTCTTTCACCCAGGCAGGATCATTCCAAAAACTAATCACTTGAGAACTACTGGCTAATTTTTGTAATTTTTCTTCACCTTGATCCAAATCAAATAAAATTGGTTTACTAGAAAATTCCTTGATCAAGAAATGATATTTTGAAGGTACACAAACCATCACTTCCTCAAAAAGATTTTCTACCTCCTTAAGTAAGGGTAGAGTCAAAAGAACATCTCCCAACCCACCACTCCTGAAAACTATGACTCTAGATGCAAGCAATGAAGGCTTACTTGTCCTCATTTTTATTTTCCTGAAATTTTCTCAAGAATGAAGGATCGAACAGATGAAGCATCGAACGGCACTTCATAAGAACAAGGTTCCCGACTTTTCAATGCTTCAAGAGAAGACGAGATAGGTATTTCCATACCTGCATGTTGATAAACGGCGGGGAATTTTGCGGGATGAGCTGTTGCCAGAATCACCGCTTTTTTCTCGGGATTTAAATCTTTGAATGCACAAGCCGTGTGTGGGTCGACCAAGTAATCATACTCCTGCTTAACAGATTGAATCAGACTGGGAATTTCTTTATCAGAAGCACTCACACTGGAAAATCCAGAAATGTCAAAATGATCAAATGAATACTTCCCATCCTCACGAAATTTCTTCATTACATCGGATACCCGAAGGGCATCTCCGTTTAGAAAATAATAAAGCAAGCGTTCGAAATTGGAAGCGACCTGAATATCCATCGAAGGAGCGAGGCTTGGCTTCACTTCTCCGAGAGAATACTCACCGCTTTTAAAAAGCCGGTGCAACACATCATTTTGATTGGTAGCGACTCGAAATTCAGAAATATTTATTCCCATTTTCGTCAACAGCCAACCTGCGAAAACATTCCCAAAGTTTCCTGTAGGGACAACAAAAGTAGAGGATTCCCTTTCTTCGGGAGGAAGCTTTAACCATGCATAAAGATAATAGACCGATTGAGCCAGAATACGCGCTAGGTTGATTGAATTAACGGCTGACAAATCAACACTTGCCCGAAATTCGAGGTCTGCAAAAAGCTCTTTAACTGTACGCTGGGCATCATCAAAAGTACCTTCAATTGCAATAGGAAATACATTCTCCGCTCCTGTGCAAGTCATCTGCATTTCCTGCAAGGGCGACACCTTGCCTTTCGGATAAAGAATAAAGACAGTGACTCCCTTTTTACCCAAAAGTCCCGAAATTGCCGCAGCACCCGTATCTCCCGATGTGGCTCCTAATACACAAAGAGCTTTTCCTTCCCTTGCAATTTGAACCTCATATAGATTACCCAGTAGTTGAAGAGCAAAGTCTTTAAATGCAAGAGTTGGACCATGAAATAACTCCAAGCATTTCCAATGCTTTGATAGTTCATGTAAGGGAGCTGTGTGCTTATTGGGGAACTTTGCATACGCTGAATGCACGCAATTCTCCAAATCATCCGCAGAAAGATCGGTGGCAAAATGCCGAAAGAATTCAGTGCATAAGGACGGATAGTCTAAGTCAGCCCAAGCCGCTAAATGTGAACTTAAATCGGGAAATTCTTCGGGAAGGTAGAGTCCGCCATCCGGTGCTAATCCCTGGGCAACTGCTTCAGAAAAAGAAACTGAACTCCCCCCTCGCGTGCTTCTGTAACGCATTGAAATTGTTCCGATAAGAACTTCTAGGCTTACTTACCCAAACCGAACGCCTGGTGAGCTACACGGGTAGCTTCATCACCCTGGTCCGGATTAACCGCCACTGATATCTTGATCTCTGATGTACTGATCATCAACATATTGATGCCCGAGTTAGCCAGAGCATCAAAAAATGTGGATGCAACTCCGGAATGTGACCTCATACCAACACCCACTACGGACACCTTGGCAATATTAGTGCTCCTGCCAAGTTTACCGCCAGCTCCCTCTGCAAAATGTTCCTTTAATGCTTTTTCAGCCCGGAATGCATCTTCTGCAGGAACCGTAAAAGTCAGGTTCGCCTTACCCTTGCGGGCAACATTCTGTACGATCATGTCGACCACCACTCCAGCATCTGCCATCACTTTGAAAATCGCTGCAGCTGCTCCCGGTCGATCCGGAAGTTCAGTAATACTGATACGGACTTGATTTTTATCGATGGCCACGCCACTGACGAGCGTGTCCTCCAGAGATTTCACATTTTTCTTCACATTAGTTCCTGTTTTTCTGGTAAAAGTTGAACGGACCTCGAAAGGGATATTATGCTTTTGGGCAAATTCCACGGCTCTGGTTTGCATGACTTTCGAGCCACTACTTGCCAATTCAAGCATTTCCTCGTAATTGATCGCGTCTATTTTGCAGGCATTTGGTACGATTCTTGGATCAGCAGTAAACACCCCTTCCACATCAGTGAAAATTTGGCATGTCTTCGCCTTTAACGCACCAGCCATGGCAATCGCACTTAAATCTGAACCTCCACGACCAAAGGTGGTAACATCCCCTTTGTCATTGACTCCCTGAAATCCAGCCAACACGACCACATTACCAGACCTAAGTTGCTTTCTGATATCTCCACCCGTTACTTCACGAATACGAGCCTTACCATGTAAACCTTCAGTCATGATTCCTGCCTGCCATCCAGTTCTAGAAACGGCAGGAATGCCTAACGAATCGAGTGCCATACATAGCAGGGCAATGGTCTCCTGCTCTCCACATGTCATAAGTACATCCATCTCACGATCTGAGGGTGCCTTTTGAATAGCTTTGGCTCTGGCAATCAATTCATTGGTTACTCCAGACCTTGCTGAAACAACCACTACTACCTGATGACCTTCCTTTACAGTCTGCTTGACCCTCCTCGCCACTCTCTTGATACGATCAACATCACCGACAGAAGTTCCGCCGAATTTTTTTACGATTATGCTCATTCTTTGGAAAATAAATTTGGATCAAATACACGAAATAATACCGGCTCCTCCTTAACTCCTTCAAGTTTCTCAAGAGATTGAATTGCCATACTCATGGAATGTTCATTGGTTTCATGCGTGGTGAGAATCACACTGGCGGTGGCAGATTCATTTTTCGGACTTTGGGAAACTGTTGCCAGGCTGACATCATGTTCAGCTAAACAATCCGCTACTTTGGCGAGTTGGCCCGGCCGATCCTCGACTGTAAGACGAATATAAAAGGACCCCTCGATCTCTACAGCCTTTGCCGGCTTGCACTCTTCAGGAGAAACATGCCTTAATTTACAGACGCCGGAGATTCCCTTCTTTGCTTTGACCACATCCACAATGTCGCTAATTACGGAACCTGCAGTTGGGTCCTGCCCGGCTCCTCTTCCAGTCAGAACCACCGTGCCCACAACAGAACCAGTTAAGCTGATTCCGTTGTATACTCCGTCAGTGCGAGCAATAATTTCATCCATGGGAACTAAGGCGGGATAAACGCCAACTGAAATATGGTTGTTATCAAAATTTCGACGAATCATTCCGATCAATTTAATTTTACATCCTAACTTCCGGGCCGCTTGCAAATCCTCAATCGAAATTCTACGAATTCCCTCCACTGTAATGTCTTCCAAGTCAACCCATATTCCATGAGCGAGGTAAGCTAAAATGACTGCTTTATGGGCAGCATCTACCCCATCAAGGTCAAGTGCTTCGTCCGCTTCCACATAACCAAGCTCACGGGCATCGGTTAAAACTTCCTCGAAGGATACTTCCTCTTTCTCCATACGGGTGAGGATGTAATTGGAAGTGCCGTTGAGGATCCCGTAAATCAATGGAAATTCGTTGGCAACCATGCTTTCACGCAGAACTTTTATAATGGGGATACCACCGGCCACGCTCGCCTCAAAGCCATACTGCACACCAGCTTTTTCAGCCGCTTCGAACAACTCATCTCCGTGTTCACAGATCAGTGCCTTGTTGGCGGTAACCACAGATTTCCCTTTTTCAAACGCACGAAGGGTTAAGCTTTTCGCCTCCTCGATACCTCCGATAAGCTCACAAATTAAATCAATTTCAGGATCATCCACAATTGATTGTGAGTCAGTCGTGAGCGCAGAAGCGGGGATATTTACTTTTCTTTGCTTATCCAATGAGCGAACAGATGCCCGTCGTGGAATGACCTGAACGCCGAGAATTTTTTGCCAAAACTGCCCATTTCCCTCTAAATGCTTCCATGTGCCTTGGCCAACAGTACCAAATCCGAGTATCCCGATATTTATAGTTTCGATATTATTTTCTGCGTTCATCTTTTTGGAAGTAAGGGGTTAGTCCTTCGTTTTTCGCTCAAATCGATTTTCGGTTCCATCCTTCAGTCTTTGCAGATTAGACCGATGCCGCCACACAATCCAACCCATGATCAACAGTGATAAAATAACCTTGGACAGCTGGCCGCTCTTATCTTCAAACGACCAATAACTAACCATCGAACAAACTGGCAAGCTAAGACCAAATCC
>CEOC01165136.1_pt1 | contig 18845 bp, 27 predicted proteins | sample 356191 | NCBI WGS metagenome assembly CEOC01 (sample SAMEA2619952, study PRJEB7988) | marine metagenome | biome: marine biome (ENVO:00000447); feature: deep chlorophyll maximum layer (ENVO:xxxxxxxx); material: "saline water (ENVO:00002010), including plankton (ENVO:xxxxxxxx)" | depth 17 m
TTCTACAGGTCCTAACGCGACAGAGGGACGGGAACTATAGCAGTCCCGGAAGGTGTCTACTCAAAAGGTGAATACGGAAAGGGTAGTCTCTACCGGTGGTAGAATAATGTAGATGTAAAGTAGAAAATCGTGTCACTACAATGACACTGCGAATGGTATGCGTTTCCCCACATCCCTTAAGGGACAAGGTTATGCTATACCCACATATATCCTATAAGGCTGTTCGTAGAGGAGAAAATTATGGAAAGAAATTTTATTAATACAATCCATTCTTGTATTGCTGCTGCGGTTCCTGCAATCGCAGTAAGCACAACTGAAACGGAGGAAGTAATCAAACAGATTACAGAGTATGCTGCAAAGCATACTCATAAACTCCGAGGTCAAAATAAGAGACGCCGCGTTTTTGTGTGGCGTGAATCTATTGGCTTCGAGGAGTATGGCGTATATGCCAAGGTAGACGGCGAAGAGAAGCAAATCGACCTTTTGTCCCCGCAGATTAGCGGAGCAAAAGTCAAGAAGGTTCCAGACGCTGTTTATGCTCCACAAAGTCCCCAAATAGGGGCAACAATTCCGTTTGCGGTTGAGTTCATGACGAACTATATTGCAAAGGACGAAGGCCATGGTGCCATTTTCGTCCTAAGAGATTGGCACCGTTATGTCGGCACAGCCGAGAGTAACGGTGACCATGTTGATAGACAACTATCACTTTTCGAAGGTATTGTGGCTGGAAAGCCACACGGAGAAAAGTCCGTTATCCTTCTGTCCCCTAATAGGTGGACAGGTGATGAAGTTCCTGTGGAACTTCAACAACATGTTTATCAGGCAACATTTGACATGCCTGAAAGAGAGGAAAGACTTTCGAGTATTACAGGCTTCCACCGTGACATTGTTGCGAGTGGTAGTTATAATGATATGAATGAAATGAGCAAAGACGAACTTGAACAATTGGCTGATGCGCTTGGCGGTTTAACCCGTAAGCAAATCAACAATGTCTTGTGTATGTCGCTCGTTTCGGAAAGAGGATTGAGCATGAACTACTGTTTGACCGAGAAGCAAAAACTTGTCGAGCAAGCAGGATTTAACATGACTCGCCCGCTTAAAGGATTCGAAGTGATTGGTGGACTTGACCGGCTTAAAACCTGGTCGGGTCGCCTACGCAAGCGATTCACAAAAAGCGCCGCAGAGTTCGGATTTATTCGCAAGCCTTCGGGTTTGCTCCTAGCCGGTGTTCCCGGTTGTGGAAAATCTGCTATCTCTAAAGCACTTGCTAATGAATGGGGAATGAACCTGCTTACTGTGCAGGCAACTGATCTTAAGGGGTCACTTGTCGGCGAATCAGAAGCAAAAGTTCATCGCCTACTTTCTACTGCTAAAGCAGCCGCCCCTATCATCGTTTTTATCGATGAGGCGGAGAAACTGCTTGGTAAGTCAGAAGGTATTCATGATGGAGGTGCTCACGACGCAGTTCTAGGACAATTCCTGTCATTTATGCAGGAGGACGATTCCGGTGTATTCTTTGTCTTTACGGCAAATAATATGGAAAAGTTCGCTCCAGAACTAGTGGACCGATTCGAAGGAAGATTCTTTGTGGATCTTCCTGTTCCTTCGGAGCGAGAAGCAATTCTTAAGATTCATCTCAACTTGCGAAAGCAAAACCCAGAAGACTTTGACATGAGGCGACTTGTCGCTAAAACTGCAAATTTCTCTGGTCGTAATATCGAACAATGTATTCAAGAGGCTATGTCCGTCGCTTTTGACGAGGACAGAGACTTGACTACAGACGATCTTATCGCTGCATTTGAGGACACAGTTCCTACATCTGTCACTAAAGCAGATGAAATTACAACAATGCGGCAGTATGTTGAAGATGGCTTAATGAGGTCTGCAAATGACCCTGAGCCAACGATGATGAACGACGAAGATGATGACGATTATGGCAGTAGCCCAAGGGACTTTTTGTCCCCTTGATTCTGCTATTAGTTAATCAACAGTCTCAATTTAGATGAGTAAATCACGAAAAGATGTTTTCGTAAGACGAAAAGACCCGTTTGGGAGAAAGTCGTCTAAGCGAATTTTTGATATGGCGGACTATTGTTCCGTATTACTTATGGCAAAGACCATTAGAGAATCTGAAAATGATTTGAAGAAGGTTAATTTGAGCGAAGTGCCACTTATACGGCCTGGGGGTTTAAACTCCATGCCAGAAGAAGTTGCTGAAGAATTTGATTCAATGTTCCAAACAGTCGTAGGATTGTTGGAAGAAGTCGATAAAGACCATGAAGAATTTTTTAACAAACTAACTATGGGTGAAATAGACTTCGTAGGAGATATAGTCAATAGCGATGAATTTAGTCAGGCTATTGGTAATGTATTAATGAGGAAATATAGGATATCTAGAGGATATACTATGGATGAAGCGTATGAAGATGCTAAAAAGGATTTTAAGCAAGTTAAAGACGAGATGATGAAATTCATCGGAGGTCTCTTAATGAACTGCTTTGAAAGTCTTGGAGCAGAGGCTACGAAAAGAAAAGTTCCTCTTAAACATGCAAGCAAACTACTTCACCCGAAAGTTATGAGGATTGAAGAAAATGGTGTAATGGTTGAAACCGCGTTAGACATGAATGAATGGAATGCGCTAAAGGATGCCAAAGACTCACCATCAGGATTCGACCCTTCATTTGGATGAAGGCTTTTAGATAAATATGGTTACAATTAATTTTGAAATCGAAGGTTTTGATTTGGCAGACATCATTAAATCTGTGGCAGGGCAATCAGGTGTTAATATTAACATCTATACTCTGCAGGAAGTAAGTGACTCCATTCCAGACGGAATGGTTAATAGAGAAGTTATCGAAAATGACTTTTCTATTGAAGAAGAAATTGAACTAATAGACGACTCTTTAACATTTGACGAGAAAAACGAATTTGCGCTAAAGTTGCGCGAACAAGGTCTTTCTTGGTCTAAGGTTGGAAGGGCTTTGGGAATTACCGCAAAGTCCGCGTCTAGAAGACTTAAACTTCACTTGCAAAAGAGAGCGAATGCTAAGGCAAAAGCCGAAAGAAAGCAAAAGCAACATGATGCAGAAGCGATGAAGCCAGTATTTGCTGGGATTAGTGACGAAGATCTTATTCAAGGCATCCATGCCACGATAAGTATCGCAGTTAGTGAATCCAAAGGCAACAGAGGAGTATATCTTTCCTCTGATTATGCAACTGTTATGAAGGATGTTCACGGTAAGAAAAACTACCGTCAAACTCCAGAGTTGCGAGAGTTTAAGAGAACTATTGACAAAAGATGCGAAGAATTGTTTAGAAAAGTTGGAATGTGTTTAGGAGCAGGCGTAGCCATCTCTGGTAACACTTTCGATGAAAACGACAACCCTACCGTTCAAATCTTAGTTGTTAGACCTAATAAGATACCTACTTACGAGAAGTTAGTAGAAACTATGAAGAAAAACAACTTAATTTAAAACTCTTAAACATTTAGATAGTTATGATAACTACAAATAATTGGTTGGCTAATATGCTAGACTCCCTAGATGATGGGGAGTATTGGCATATTCCTGCTGACAATACTTTGTTAAAAATAAATAAGAATAAGCGCGAACTATCGCTTATCTCTGGAGAAGTAAATTCTGCTATAGTAGAAAGACTCTCTAGGCACTTACCCGCATTGGGATATACTTTGGCTATTGAAAAGTCAGACTACTTTATCCCTTAACGGGTCTTAGGAGAAAATTATGGAAAGAAAAATATTTTCTATTGCGCCCAGTTTCAACTGTTCGTTGAAATGTGACGGGTGCTATTTAACAACTAGCGTTACCAAAGAAATGAGGGACGCTGTTAAGTCCGACTACTATTGGGAACGGGCTATGGAAGAAGCGGTGAAACATGGATTTGAAGAGTTTGCGATGACTCTAAATCCGTTTCCCGGAGCAACTGCTAAGGCAGTTGAATACGCTATAATGGCGAAGTCGAAAGGCTTCAAAGTAATTAATGTCACTACCACACTAAACTCTGTGTTTGATGCGGTGAATGACAGGCCCACTGTAGGGGCCCAGGAATTACTTGATATCGTTGATATAATTAGTATATCTGTTGACGAACATCGGTTTAAAACGCCGCAACAATTTGTGCAACAGTTATCTTCCTTCGACGATTATTTAGGCGACGAACTAAACTTCTATGACCGAGGCAAATTACTCAACATTAACTTGTTGTGGACGCCTACCGTTTTTACCTGGTCTAAACAACTAGACGAAATTGTTTCGAATATCTTTGATTGGAGAAACGAAATATATGTAGAACCGGACGACGAAGACACACTTGGTATCACAATACAACACCTAATCTTTAAACCACTATCACTATATCCTAGTGTAGATTGGTTTTACGATAACTATACTAGGGTAATGGAAGAATCCAAGTATATTAAAATTCAAGGAGATGGTTTGGAGCAAATTGGAGACGCTGCTTTCAATAATTCACTAGGCATGACAGAATGTCCTGGAATGAATATGATTGACATCGACCCAATGGGATTTGCACGAAAGTGTCCTGAGAATCCAGATTCTCATGATGCAACTACTATTTATGACTTGAAAAAACTCCTAATTTCGGGAGTTCCGGGTTGTATGAACACCAAATGTAACTGCATCGTATGATGCAACTTAGATTGATAAGGCTAACGCGATTGCGAATATGTAATCGGGTTAGCCTATTTTTTTTGCCAATATTTTTTGGTATAGAGGAGTAAAAATGGCTAAAAACAAAGCAGCCCTTATTTTGAAACAACACCCATGGGTGTTGAAACTTGCCAAGCGAAGAGCGGAGGAAGTTGGAGCACGACCACCTTTTGAGGTTTCAATCCATAAAGGATTCGAGGTCGAAATTCCAAACATCTCTGACATTTACGCATGGATGCTAGACGAAGTTGGACGACAAGAGTCTGAACTTGGTATGGAAGCACAATGCTGGCAAGATAAAACGACAAAAAAGAAAATGACAACTTGGTTAGAAAACTTTAACCAAATCGTTGAGAACCTTAACGATGCTGTCATGATTGTGAAGATGATGACTATGGCAGGCATTCGCCTACCAGAGACTCTTCCTTGGAATGAGGAAGGATCTTCCGAGATTGACCTTGAGGCTATTACTGCCCAAGTTGTCCAAGAACTAGCAGAAGAATCGCAAGAAACTTCCGAAGTTCCAGAAGAAAATCAGCAAGTTTGATTTTAACTTCTCTTTAGATGAGTGATATAGAACTAAACTTATTAGAAGCAATTTTAGAAGAACTAAAATCTATAAATGCTTCAATTAAAAGGATTGATTCCTTTATTCTTGAGGTCTCGCCTGCACAAGCAGAAAAAGAAATCAAAGAATTAGAAAAAGAATTACGCTCCATTTGAGCGACTTAGATGAAAGAAATAATCGAAAATTCAATTAAAGATAGCAGCGCTACTAACATTATGAAAGCAGAAGATATGCAAGTTTTAGACTTGGGATTTTCTTCTAAATGTTGGGAGTTAGCGGTATTTAAAATGACGAGCGGAACAAACATTAATCGAAGATTTATGATTTCCGTCTCTATTGAAAACAATATTTTGAAACTAACATTAATTGCAGAAGAAGCACCACATGAAAGCCAAGAATTCGAAAGAACTTTGAGCACAGTAGAAATGGACAAATTGCCAGAAAAAATAAAAAGTATTTTGGATGAGCAAGGTTATGTTCATATTTCTGGCGCACATACAATCGACATTCGGTCTTCTAGACACCCAAGAACAGATTCTCGAAAAGAGAAAATGTTCTTGCTACTAGGATATAAAACATGTGGGATAGCATCTTTCACCCCTGCAAATAACAACGAACTACGAAGTTCTTTGCATGGGTCGAATAACATACTCGGTGTGGATAGAAACTCTATACTTAGCACCGTTTGTTGGTTTGAAGTTGTTTATAATGCCGTCAATAATTTTTCTGTTAAAGAAAAAAGTAGGCTAAAATTCACTAGTTTTGCGAAAGCGAAAAAGTTTTTTGCAAAAGCAGGGCGATCAAAGCCCCAAGGTGATTTGATTATTTATTTTGGAGAAAACTCATGTTTGGCTGAAGGCGTTAATGGCGCTGGAAACGAAACTATGAAATTACAGAATAGTGCATCATTAAAAGAGTTAGAATCTTATGAAAGCGAAATCGAAAGTGGGTATGTGAAGGCTACCTTCAACTATCCTTTGATTTACGCTGCCATGATGAGCACTGCAAAAGGTTTTTCCAATCCCGATAGTATAGACTTCGGGATTGACGAAAATAATATGCCTTTTGTGGAACTTAATTATCCCCTATACGCAGCAAATGGCGATAACGGGGTTAGAGTCAAATACACTTTAAGAAGTAGTCCTGCAGTTAATGCAGAACTGCCAAGTAATGACTTGAATATAATTAATCTGAAGGGTGGGAATAATCCCCCGAATGTTGTAAATGTGGTTCAGGCCCCGGTTCAATCCGGTTCTGTAAACACACCAACAGTCGAGACCCCTAAACCTGCTCACCAACTCAATTCAGAAGAATCTAAACTTGTGGCACAATGGTATGAAGCATATGTTTCTTACAATGGTGTTCGCGGACTATCCGTGAGTAGCACTGACCCATTGAACCACTTTAATGCATTTTTAATGCTACAAATCGAGCAAGGAAACGAAGTCGATGCGGCGCATTTTAATCTGTATAATTCTTTGAAATAATATACGATTTCGTATATACTTTAGATGAGTAAAATACTGAAGACCCTTCAACAACTCCGAAAGGATGTTGAAGAAAGTAATCAACCATCCGCTTATGGAACTAGATTTGTCAATGACTTTTGTGTCGTTGTAAAAAATCTATCAGAAGGCGCACCTTGGATTAAGACCGATGGAAATTGGGCTTTCCAAGATTGCTCTTTTGCAGACAAAAGAATGAACATATTTGTGTTCAGGACCAAGTTTCTAACAAGGATGACTCAATTTGATAAAAGCGTCATGGGATATGTTTCAAGAACTATCCATGACTGCGTAAGAGCAGAATTGCTCTCGCCAGACAATGAAAAAGAAGAAGGATTGCTCATTGGCACACTAAGCATGTGTCGAGTAATTGAACAATTGGATGTGGTGTGATGTCAGAATGGCTTGAAAGACTAGGCGTAATTAGTGAAAACTCGGAGCAAGAAAACCTTGCTCCAAGGGTTACTAGTGCCAGTCCCCAAATTTCAAGTCCGCAAGAATTTATAAGAACGCGGCCGAAAAACTTTACAGTTGATATCGGATACGGTGTTGTAGAATATAACCTTGCTTTGACAAGTAGTAAATGCTTAACTTATATTGCGACAATCAAAAGGGACGGAATCCTTTCTGAGGTCGATAAGGTTGAGATATACTTTGATAAAAAAGACGCACAAGAAACCGCAAAAAGATTCAATATTATTCTTGCTGACCCGGTGATTATCTATAGTCCCGCCTTTTTCTCAGAAAATCTGAGAAAGGCGCATATAGCACCATGGTCTGGAGATGCGCTAGTCAAATACTGTGGATTTAGATTCTTCTAAATCCGTTTTAGAGGTAAGTTTTATGTCGAAAGATAATAAGAAAGGAAGGACCTTTTTGAGTATAACTGGCCTGTGGAAGAGGGTATCAACCACAAGAGTCGGTAAAGATGGAAAGCCTGAACCATATTGGTATGGTAAGGTAAGAGCAGACGAAGATATTGTCATTACTAAAGGTAGTGAAATTATGCTATTCCCATCGACAAATACAAACAAAAAAGGTGGACCTGAATACTTTTTGAAAGTTAGACAACCAACTGAATCGGAAGAATCCGACGAAGTTGTTGCTAACGCTAACTAAGCGCGAAAGCGCTATTTAGATGAGTTTAATGAGATTAATTAGATCAATGAGGGAGAATCGTGTCCAAGATGCGAATCAACCTTATGTTTACAAGCATGGGAGTAAATGGGTAGGCGACTTTAGAAAGTCTACTTTTGCCCATAAAAGAAGCAACGAAGTTTCTTACTATGTTGATTCTAGCGGGAACCGCACTACGCGGTGGGATAGACGCCAAACTAGGCGAACTGAATATATCCGCCCTATAGGAATTAATTTGCATGACTTTATTGGAGCCGGCCGATATCAAAGAAGGTCGAGCAAGATTTTAAGATGTGAATACGAATTTGTGGAAGTGTCTACAACTTGTGTTCTAGTGAAACGAACAAACCGGATTTGGAATTTACCAAATCCTTCGGGAAGATACTCGCAAGTTACGGACTCGATGGTCCGTAATGCTATGCAAGAATCCCCCAATGTCGTCGAGGAGCAAATATTTGCTCTTCTCGTTTCCGAAAATACTCTACCCGAACAGTATGAACAGGTAGAGAATGCAAGAAATCTACAACAACAAAGTCTATTTTTGGGGCCGTTAGCAAAACTTAATGCTAACTACCCCACACAAATTAGAGCAACAAAAACAACCCCTGCAAAGTATCATTCTTCTATGTTCCTCGCTGGAGAGGACACGGAGAATAGTTATGTGATTATCAAAGAACTTCGTGGCAGCGCTGCGAAGTTGTGGAGCAAAGAAGGAGTTTCCCATGAAGAAGTTAGTAGATTACTGCGACCTTCTGAACAAGAAACTGCCGCTTATACTCTACCAAAAAAACCGAAAAGAAAGAAAATCAAATGGCATGAATCCGAAGAAACATTTAGTTGTGGAAGTCTTGTGTTCAGTAAAATGGACATAGAGCCACCGCTAATTTCTGGGGATACACTATATGATGTATATCGAAATGAAGGAATAAACATAATAGTTTCTATTCCAGAAAAGTGCTTAATCACTTTTCCTCGTGATGGACAACTTGTCTCTCATGAGGTCGATAGCGGAGTATTCGCCATTAGAAGTTTGACAAATATGGACAATGCATCCATACGAGAACAACGATTGAGTGTTATCAACGAACTGAATAACTATAAAATCGAATTCGATCTTAATAGATACGACTTCCTAACCGTTGTGGATATTGATAACGATATCCTAACTAAAGATGAAGGGAGTCTTGGTAGAATTGGCTCTATTGAAACAATCGACGGGTTAAGCACTAGCGAAAGCGATTCATTACTGGATCGAATCGGATAATGCTTATCCAAATTTAGATGAGTGGAGAATATGTGTGCCCAGAAGAAGGGTGCAGTAGAAAATTTTACACACAAGTGGGATTAGATGTTCACATGAAAACCCACTTACCTATGGTTAAAGAGGAGAAGGTTATTGAAAAACCTAAAGACCTCCCTAAGCCAAAGGAAGCAAAGAAAAAGAAAGTCGTCACTGCCAAAGCGGTTAGTGAACTTAAGAAAGACTACCTAACTGGAAAAGAATCAAAAGAACTTTGGAAGAAGCGCATTAAAAAGATGCGAAAGAAGAGCACCATTAAGGTCTCTGAAAAATTAACCAAAAAGAACTTTTGCAAATTACTAGAAGTCCAAAATTGGCATGACAAAGAAAGCGGTGAAAAGAAGTTCACGGCTAGGTCATATGTCATTAAAGAAATTAGAAAAATGTCTAATGATTGGTTTAGTTATCAAGCAATAGGCAACAATGGACAAAAGGTTAGTTGGCGAGAAGGCCCGATTAACGGGCGACACCACATTACTATACCCTCATGGGAATAGTGATTTTAGATGAGCGAAAAAAGTGTAATCAATTTTGCAAGAATCACCTACGACAAATATGGTGATGGAGTGTTAATAGAAGGATACGATCAAAGAGATGTTAGGTCAAACGATGGTTTGAAGTTTAGCAAGTCTTTTCCTAATCCTCTATCTGCACTAATATCATTATCTATGATACAGGAATATAATAGGAAGATAGGACTACCCCTACTAATAGTGGAGTTCATAGGTTTTCCAGAAACCTTTCCTGAGCAAAAAGCATTAACTGACTTTTGATTAAGTTGGTTCTTAGAAGAGATAGACAAAAAGACCCCTTATCTGAGGCTCATTATTGGAACGGTCACCATGTCTACTCTTCACTTAGATGAGTGAAAATGAATCAGAAGGTTTTGTTATTGAAGGAGAACTCAATGTTGCAGTAAAGGGCCACCTAGCACTATATTCTATAGTCGGTGGTCGAATTGGCTATTCAGCCTATGCACAGAGAGCACAAGAACTTGAATTGAGCGAGAGATATGTTCCTCGCCCAAGGAAAGCCAAAGACGCTTTTGCGAGAGCAAAAGATGTTTTGCATAACATGTCCGTTCCGACCCTCGATACTTTGGAAGGGTGGGATGGAGTTGTGCAGCGAAAAATTGTTGTAAAGCCCCTAAAGAAGGGAAACGAATACGCAGTAAGTATCGAACTAAGTGGGCGTTCAAGAGGACGCAGACATAAAGCGATGCAAAATCTGTTTAGGATTTCGTTTCAACCTCCTGAAGGTGTAAATCCGGACGAAGTTATCGACCAATTCCGACAGTCTTGTTGGAACGATGAAGTCGAAGCGCCGGATTTGACTACGCTAAGACGCTGTGTAACAACTAGCACATATTGGGAAGATCAAGTAATTGACGACCCAATGTTACTAGCAAGATTGCAGACGGCGGTTCTTGATGAATTCATTAACACAATTTCAAGCATTGATTCAACAATGCTACGAAACGATGTGAGGTCTACCCTCATGTCGCTTGGAGGATTACCATTTAAGAGTGGTGCAGGTGCATGGTTTATTCCGTCTTATTCGGAAGAAAACGAGCACCTTAAAACTCTAGAGAATTATGCCAATTTATTGACATACTTCGGTAATCACAATGCCCTTTCTGGCTCTAAGAGTCAGGAAACTTGGTTGGATTCAACCGGCGCGCCGCGAAAGTGGTATCGTCAAAAGTCTAACCTAAGAATTATGGGTTACATCGATAACGCAAGGCAACTTGAATACATCAAAGATGATATTCAGAATAGTCTTTCGTTGGAAGTCGCAGAATATCAAGAGAAACTCTTGAATGTTGCAAAAGACTTCAATGGAGCAAAGGTAAAAGCATTTGACGCTAAGTTAGATGCATTAACAACTGAACGCCAAGACTTGAAAGATAGGTTGCAAAATCTATCTTCTCTTGTCGGTGGGGTCGAAATTTCATTCGACCCGTTTTCAGATATTTCTAGTGAATTCGAGGGAAGACTCGGAGTTATTGGAGAAGAAAACTCAGTCACGACAAGACTTCGTGGCCTTATGTCCCTATCGGATTAATTCGTAACGGCATCTTAGATTCCCTATTTTGAGGGGAGTTACTTAACAAAAGGAGGATTTTGAATGGACGAAGTAGTTCAACAAGAACAACCAACCAAGCGAAAAATCGTTCCTGATGCTGAGTTTGTCCAAAAGTGGCAAAGTGCAGAAAGCGCGCAGGCAGTTGCAGACCAACTAGGTCTTCAAAGAGCCTCTGTGAACGCAAGAGCATGCGGTCTTCGAGAGAAGGGCGTTAGGCTCAAGAAGTTCCCTCGCGCTCCTGCCTTTGGAAGACAGCCTCGTGACGAAAGTTACTATGCTGATCTTGCCGCTCTTGCTGAATTGCATGGAGACCTCTGCCCAGAGGAAGACATGCCATCTGCTGAGGATAACAAAGTGTCAGAGGACGAGGTTTGAGAATAAACTCTCAACTCGCTGTTGGTAATTTAAAGTAGACTTTCGAGTCTACGACCTTTTAATGCACCGTTTGTGCATATTTAGAAGAGAATATATTTGGAGGAAGTTTATACTTCCAATGACGAACTCACAACTACTGTTAACATCTCGGAATCTCTCTGCACAAAGATACCGATTTTGTGTCCGTCTTAACGCTAAACTAATTATATATCAAAGGTCATCTGGCCGATGCTATAAGTTTAGTCGGCAATACGCCTCGTTAGGACGAGCCCAAGATCGGTAAAAATTGTGCACAGAGGTTCCGAAATTAACAAAGTTGTTCGCCCACCGGCGACTGGTCATGCGATAACGCTACGAACACCACGCCGCTCCCATTCGGGGAAGCGTCGCATCAGTTCACCGCTTAATCGCTAATTTAGAAATTTGAACCAGGCATCCAGTCTGTGCTCTCCGACAAACTGCGGATTTAGCGTCTGATAAAAGACGATTCACTATCGACATTCGTCGATTGAATCTAGAATAAATACGCCTTTGTCCGAATGCACAGATTTGGAAGCCTGCGTTAAAATGAACTAAGACTTTAAGAGAAATATTCCTCTTCATAGAGGGAGAAAAACAAACTGAGGATAAAACCAATGACGATATGTCTAATAGACTAGCACGCTAACTAAGAAAGGAAGTATGCTAAGTCTGCTAGATAGGTTAATCCCTCAACCTAGGAAGAGAACAAAATACTGAGGGCAAACGCCCAATGACGAACACCCCTAAAAGCAATCTAGCGCGAACTATTAATCATTTCTAAAATTAATAGTTTTCTCGCTCCCATCGGATTCTTTTTCACGGAAGTGCACTATTGAAAGAGCATTCGCTCAAACGGTTCTGCTAATAGCAGAAAAGACTGCATATCCGTGCAAAAGAACTCCTCGGCAGTGTCGAAACCGATTAATTTTATCATGCTTTAGACTAGCACGATTTTGACCGGGCACGCTAGCCGCTAGGGGCTATGTAATCTTCCACAGATGAGTAAAAAGAATAGTTGGTGCGACTTTCGATGAGGACATTTTTCTCATCATAAGAAATTCGCATCAACCCATAAAACAATTCAATCGTCCCACTAAACGATATCATGGTATTATCAGAGGCTTTCCGTGTAGGTTTGCCTTTAATAATAGACATAGAAAAATAGTGGTAATGATGGGTTCGACACCTTTTGTCGATTTGCTTCACTTATAGTGAGGCCCCTAACTTAGAAAGAGAGCAAAGATAACCCATTTGGTTATTTGTTGTCCCCTGGTTATTTTGAGGTGAATAACTACCACAACCTTTGCTAATAGAGAATGAGTTTATACTGAGGGAAATCCCTATGACGATGCCCCCAATAACAGGATCAAAGATCCTTGGGGAGAGAAAATGCTAACGGGCTATGAAAGCCTGGAACTAAGCCCATACTAACGAGATCAAAGATCTCTTGACCGGCACTCGGTCATAGTATGGTCTTAATTCCACATTTCTTCCCCTATTTGGGGCTGTCCGAACCGACTTAACACAGCAAGGTTCACGCAAACTGAGAGCAGTAATCTCCGAAAGTCGTCGATTACTGGAAGCAGTTTGCTAGCGGGTTACCGCTAATCGAGCGGTCACCTGCGTATGATATAATTCGACACATCACTATAGTTGTAGATTTGCGGCTTCGCTGCATCTACTGCGATAGTGATTTAAGATTCCCTGTTAAAGTAAGCACTTTTGACAGGTCATGTCTTATTCGAATTCCAGCATACGCCTCGGTTCGGACAATAATGTCCATTCTCACAGATGAGTAACCAAACATCAGAAACAAAAAGATGTAAGGGCATAAAGCCCGATGGTAAGCGTTGTAAAATACAAGTTCACGAAGGACATGACCTTTGTGAACACCACGACACAGATTTAGAAGCATTTGTCCGTAATCCGGAGAAATGTATAGAAATTATGTCGGGTCGCTATCCGAAGATTCACCATCCCGCTTGCGACCGAAAGGGCGTGAACGATTGTGAGTGCCCCTCCTATACAGGAGGAGCACAGGTGATGAGAACTATGCAGAAAGCCTTCAAGGACTCTGCAAGTTATCATCCACTCTATCGAAAACTAAACAAGATGCGAATGCGTGTAAAAGTTAAGAAAATTCGAAACTATTACAACAGCATTAGCGAAAAAGACTTGTGGCTACCTACTAAACCAGCGTGGCGACAGTATAGATTCTTTGTTTGGGACGATAAGCAAGAGCGAGTAGTTGTCCGAATAATTAAAGATAATATTCGGGATAAAGCAACTTTGCTAAGATGGTTAAAAAGACTAGCGCCGTTACATGTGTATTACACAACGGCTGCTTGGATGAATCCGCAGGGTATCGGTCCAGATCCTTTCGGTAAGAAAGGAAGAAATAAATTCCGCAAAAAAGGATGGTCTTACAAAACTAAGACTTATCACAATAATTTTTTGTGGCAAGAACTCTATTTCGATGTGGATTACTGCAACGCAGATTATAACGAAGGAGCAAAAACACTAGGGAGTCTAATTAACGAATTAGACAAAGAACCTAATTTGTTTTCTCCTAGAGAAGAACTAACTATTGTATTCTCAGGTGGAAAAGGATTCCACCTAGTAGATACTAACTGGAGAACTATGGATTTATTCTGTGGTAATGATAAAGAAATAAATCGGATAAAAGACAGATACGGCTATGATATAGCCAAGCCAGAAGATAGGCAAAAGTTTAGCCGATTTATCAAGCAACAAATCATTAATGACCTAAAAGAAGGCGGGATTTTGATTGACTACGATGTCACTCCGGATCCTAGAAGAATCATAAGATTGCCAGGAACAGTTCACGGTAAAACGCTTCGCGTGTGCAAAATCATTACTGAAAATGATTTGTTACGAAACGAAGCAGGTGAAATAGTTGGATATGAACCCGATGAACCCATTGGGTGATTTTTAGAAGAGTTAGGCAAAACAACTGAGGTCGGGTAGACCTCTCGGATCATCTCACTGTGCAGTGAGGGTGTGGTTACCATGTTTGCTCTTCGCTTAGATGGAAGAAAAAGAAATCTTACAGCATCTTGAAGTTTTTAAGACTTATAACGAGTTATTAGGACTATCATCTAATATGATGAAACGATTCCCCGGAAACGAGGAGAATGCGGTTAAATTTTTGGATGAACAAAAAGATGCAACTTTAGACTTTATAGAGAACGAAGGTTCTCAGGAAATGAAAGAAGCAATCCCTTATTGGGCGAACTTTCTACAGGACGATATACATAAGCCTGCAGAAGACTTTAGCCAAGCAATAAAGAGATTTGCGATTATTCTTGCACTTATGATAGCAAAAGAACCTAAAAATGCTAGGGTCTTTGTTCAAAACATGGTGAATCAACAAGAACTTATGTCAGAATTCGATTTGGAAGACTGATTACTTAGATGAAACAACTAACGGAACAAAAAGAATGTGATAGGTGCAAAAAAGCAACTAACATATTTACAATGAGTTGGTTTAACGAAGACTTTATTTGCATGACTTGTAATGACGAAGAGGAGAAACATCCTGACTTCGAATTTGCTAAAAATGTGGAAGTCGCTTACACTAGACGAGGTAATATGAATTACCCCGGTGTCGGTTATCCAGGAAAGGATGGTCGAATTAGTGAAGAATTAAAGCAGGCGCTAATAGAAGAATTAGGTCTGTGAAACTTAGAAGAGACGGGCAAAACAACTAGGATTAGGATAATCCTGTAACCATCTTACTTAGTCGTAAGGGAGTGGTTTCCATGTCTACTCTTCACCTAGATGAGAAAAATTGGAATATATGTCGATGGATCGGCACCAGTTAATGTTGCTTCTGCAACTAACCCCGCAGGTTGGGGAGTAGTTATAGTAGAAGACCCAAAAAACCATGAAGGAGGCAAAATTTTGGCTTCCTACGCTGGACCTGTTATTACGGACCCCGACGAAGCCTCCCACTTGGGAGCAGAAGTGGGGTCTAACAATACTGCAGAACTTAGTGCAATTTGGTGGGGACTATACATTATGCGAGCACTTAATTTGCTTGGCGACGATGTAGAAGTAACGATTTATGGAGACTCAGAATATGCCGGTAAAATGGCTAATGGGTCTTGGAAGCCTAAAGAAAATAAGGAACTAGTTATGTTAGTCAGAGAACTTTGGCACATGACTTTACTAAAGTGTGGTGGTTTGGTATGGGCACATGTTCGTGCACATCAAGGAAATTACTACAACGAAATGGCTGATGAACTTGCTAATAGGGGAGTTCATGTAAAAGAAGATCACAAACCAATAGATATTGATATGTGATTACTTAGAGGAGTTAATTCATATACATGGATTACTGCCGCCAGACAAGGTGGCTACTAGATGAGAGTCAAGAGAAGAATGAAAGTGTCTAGCCCACTAATGGTGGAAGTCCCTAAAGAAGAAGAAGTGCCTATTCGCACTCGAAACGAAGTCCAAGTTATGTTGGAAGAAGCAATCGAGAGAAGAGATGCTTGGTTCAATTACTGGGACAAGACGAAGTTATCCAAAAAGGAAAACATCGAGGCACTTAGAAACTATACAGCGCTAAGAGGCGTTGTCAAAACATTACAATGGGTAATGTTGCATCCAAATATTGAGCATCCGCTCGATTGAGGAACTTAGATGAGTAACCAATTTGTAAAAATCGGTTCCGATGGGAAACCACTAAAGCCCGACCATCCAGTTATTGAAACTGGAGAGTTGGCGGGTAGTTTAGACTACGATGTGGATAAAAACCGTTGGAACATTAATTATTTTGGACTTAACCGACTAAGGCTTCTTGCCTTGTTCGGTGCAAACCAGATTACGCCTGCTGAAATGTCAGAATTTTGGGCGAATCTAGAAACATCGAGAAACGCCGATGATTTTGGAGATGAAAGCAAAGAAGATATTAGCGATGCCTCTGTGATAAGAGTCATTTCGCTAAATACTAAGTTTAATTCTTATCTAAATAGTGTGTCGGCAACCGAATCACCTAGCGGTGTTCTTTGGTTGCGACCATTTGTGAATTTGAATAAAACTGCTTCTAGATTGGAGGCAGTCATGTTCACTAATGCTGTCGCTGACGCGATTGATATACTAAGAGGCGAGATGATTCAAATATTATCTTATGAGCAATACACTTACTACGAAAATTTTGTGGCGTGGATGCTCGACGATGAAAATTGGTATGAGATTGGATTCAATTTCTAATCTTATACCCTTTAGGTGAGTAAAATGAAAGTTACCATAAACATTGATATCTCCGCAGAGGAGATTGGTAAAATTTTGAAAGGTGCACTAATAGGTGCCAAACAGGAACTTGCGAAAAAACCCGTAAAGTTTCGTAAGGTAAAGAAGAAAGTCCGCTATGGTGGACAGAATCTTGATATCGACGAGGAATTTGCTGCACAGCAAAAGGTTGCTGAAGAAGTAGCAAAAGAACATCCTTCATTATTGAAAGATGAAGTTCCTAAAAAGCGTGGTCGAGGAAGACCGCGACTTACCCCTGAGCAAAAGTTGGAAAGAAGGAAGGCTAGACTTGCCGCCAAGAAAGCCAATGTCAAGGTCGTAAAAGAAAAGCCGTCAAAGATTGTTAAGCGAAGATGGACTACCCAAGAAAAAGCATGGTTACAAACCGTTGCTATGAAAGGTAAGAAAAAGGCTTCGATAAGCAAGTCGATGGTTAAGAAATTTGAGAAGCAGTTCGGATACGAGCGCTCCTTAAAATCCCTTGAGATGAAAGCGCAAGACCTCCTAGGTAAGCGTGATAAATACAAGGATAAAAAATACGGCAAGCGAAAATGATTCTTTAATAAGAGTCGAACGCTTAGGACTTTAGATGAGTGAAGAAATAGAACACAAATCATTTTTTGAAACGCTTCTTTCTAATAGAGCGTTAATTATGAGGCCTTATGCTAGTCCTATACAGGTGCAAGAGGCTATTAGGAGAACTATAGAGAATTTAAACTCTAGAGATTCCTATCATACTACTGATAATATTAATTTACTAGATATTCTATGGATAGAATTAGAATTTAATCTAGATGATACATTAGGCCATGGTGAAGAACCCGCCTTTATTGGCGAGTAATCTCACGGACTTTAGAAGAGAAAGACAGAATACCTACCACAAATCGTGGTCTTCATTACTAGTGGACAGAAGCGGAATACTAGGGGGGTTGGGGAACCATGTCTACTCTTCGCTTAGATGAGTAAAGAATTATACGAATATGTAGCCGAATTAAGGAACTACATTATGACGCTTGAGCGTCGTATAAAACAACTTGAACAACAAGTGAATCCTCCAGAAACGGTCGATCTCGGAAATGGTCGAAGGACATTCACCCGTCATGGTGTGAATAAGTTACTTGACGGAATGGTCGGAAGACACCGAAAAGACCCCGTAACTGGAGAGTGGAAAAAGGTAAATTGATACCTACTTAGATGAGTAAAATCGAAGACGAAGTTTGTGAGGAAATCCAGGCAAGAGCCGAGAGAGGCTTGAACAAGTATGGCGTTAATATGGAACGCGGAGACTTGGATATACACGAATGGCTTCAACATCTTTTGGAAGAACTCCTTGACGCGGCAGTTTATGTCAAGCGCCTACAAAAGGAGTATGCGGAAATGACAGAAAATCTAGATAAGGTTCTCGCCATAACCGAAGAAATAAAAGAAAAGATGAAAGAGTGAAGCACTCATATTTAGATGGATTTAGACCCAAAAAAATTAATGTTTTGTTTAATGACGGCGGTGCAAGAACATAGTAGACTTGCCGACGACCTATTGAAACTCCATGGCCTATTAGAGGACGCTGGAGAAATAACCCCCGAATTTAGAATGCTAACACGGGGAATAGATACCATGCTAGTAGACTTTGAAAAGTTCAAAGGGTCTAGCATTGGTGACGACGAAGATAGTCGAGAGACTTTGGTAAAGTGCTTTGTAGCATACATGTGGATTCTTAGAATCCACGCAACTATTGACCGCTATGCCCCATTACTTTCGGTGATGGAGGGTATCGCAGAATTTAGCAACGCTATAGACGAAACAAACAAATTCCAAGAATCAAATATCTGATTCTCTGGATTCTTAGATGGAAGAAGCAATAATTTATGCTTTTATTTTATGTGTATTTA
>CEOC01169473.1_pt1 | contig 18746 bp, 10 predicted proteins | sample 356191 | NCBI WGS metagenome assembly CEOC01 (sample SAMEA2619952, study PRJEB7988) | marine metagenome | biome: marine biome (ENVO:00000447); feature: deep chlorophyll maximum layer (ENVO:xxxxxxxx); material: "saline water (ENVO:00002010), including plankton (ENVO:xxxxxxxx)" | depth 17 m
CGTGGTGGGTTAGCGGTTTTGAGATCGGATCCCATGGGCACACCAAGTTCGTAAGCTAAGGCGATGCGGTCGTCTTTCGCGCCTAGGTCCTCGGGCAGATCCCCGCCGAAAAAGCGGATGCGCATGCGCGAACCGCTGGTGCCAAACGTTTCGCGACGTTGCAGGGCGTCGAAGATGTCCGCGCGAGTGTTGGCCTCCGCCCACACGCCGGCTAGCCCGCCAGGAGTAAAGCGTCGCATTGCACCCGCCACCGGATGATCTGCCGCTAACAGACGCTCGACGGCGAAGCCAAGGCCCGCGGCAGGCTTGAATCGTGCCGGAATGTCTTTGGGGACATAGCCCGGATCAGAAAGGTGGGTATCTGTGGAACCGATGACCCCCAGCTTATAGGGATTAGCCGCTTTCTCTGTTCCCAGTGCGAGGCCGTCGAGCAATATATTGCGCAAGAACGAACTATCCCGCGCGCAGCGTTGATCATCCGGTCCTTTGCAAGGCGGAAACATGATGCCGTAGTCGCAGTCCTCATCAGACGCACCGACACTGATTTGGCATTCAGAAGCGCCCTTTTGTTGGGTTACCTCAAACAAACGCTCGATCCGCGAGCGTCGTTCGAGGTCGTCGCTGGAATAGGCGGAGCCGTCTTCGTCTGTACGGGAAAAAGCCAGGCCCCAGGAGTAGTTGGTGTTATGCGGTATGGTGAGCACTTCACAGGGCTCAATACAGGCGGCGTCAAGTTGGTTGAAAAATTCTTTTTGATTGCGCACATCCAACGACGAAATGGCGTAGGGAATGACGTCAGCGCCACGGAAAATAACGTTACGGTGCAGCATGCCCATTTCCGTGAGCAATGATGAAAATTCATAACCGATTAAGGCGGTGAAGCGGCCAGGCTGGTTGTGTGCATTAGCGACCGCTTGTACGCGCTGCCACGTATCGATTGCGTTTGCTCTGCAGCGAACATCGTCACCGCAAATATCGTAGGCATGCGGCGCGGGTCTTGCGCCAGCAGTCGCAAAGGCTTGGGCGAGCATGGCGGCTACATCAAAGTTTCCCGATCGTATATCGCGGCATTGTTGTTGGTCGAATTCCGGTGCGTCCTGCAGCATGGTGCAGGGAAGCTGCATTTCAAATCCTTCCGCATGGTCTGTGAGTGCTACGAAGTCCAAAGGTGTTGGTAACTGGGCCTCGTCGCCCGTGAGCAGTTCGATTTTCTCTCCTTTCGCGAAGCGATATGCTGTGTTTGGGCCGAGGCGGTTAGCCCCGGCGTATGCGTCTGCCGACCAGCTGGTATGCACATGTAGATCGCCGAACAGCGCGGTTCGGAGTGGATAACGTTCGACGTTAACAGTAGGCGCTGGAGTCGGTGGTGGGGAGATATGGGTCTCGGGAACGTTGTCTGGATCAGCGCAGCCAGTCAACATGAGATATAGGCTGGCTAGTCCAACTATTATTTTTGATCTACGCATTCTTCCCCTCAACGTTTTCTGTTCGCAGCACCCAGAAGCACTGAATTTGCCGCATCTTCCAGACAATGCCAAGCCTGGGGCTGAAGGCAGTTAGGGGCCCCTCAATGCCCGTCTTTGCGAACAAAACCCCTTTCTCTCTTAGGGTGCGCGTCCGCGTTGGCTCGGGGGGCATCTGTATCCCCTAAGTAACCCGATGGTGAACACCTTGAAGATGTTTTAGCTGGCCCGACATGTACCTGCCTTTAGATGCGAACCCAGCCTCGCTCTTATCTTGCAGCTTGATATCCTAGGGGTAGAGGTGGGGCAGCTACAATGGGGCAACGGCTTTATCGAGCCCCCAGATTTTGTGATATACCCATGGGTTCTAACTTCGCAAACCTTCATAGCGATGGAAGGGGCGTGCTAACGTTTACTGCAAAGGAGTAAGCAAATGACAGACGCAACGTATTCTCTCACCACAGCAGATCGAGTTGAGATCCACGAACTTCCCGGTCGTTATGGTGACGCAATCGATGATCGAAATTGGGCGGCGCTCGATACTGTATTCACGCAGGATGCGGTGTTTGACTTAACAGGTGTTGGCTCGCGGATTTGCAACGGACTGGATGACATCAAGTCGTTTATGGAATCCGAGGCTGCTCATCCCCGTACTCATATGATGACAAACATTTATGCCGATTCTGATGGCGACGGCATTACCCTGCGTTTTCGTATTGTTGCCCTACTGGGCAAAGGGCTTACGTCAACGGCCAGCTACTACGATAAGATTGTGAAAACCGAGGATGGTTGGCGCACGCAACACCGTTATGTTTCGAGCCGACGCCGAGATAAGCGGGATGCAGAAGTGGATCGCAGCGGCATTGCGCGTTAACGCGCTACCATTACTGGCGGCAATACGATCCCTCAGCGCATAACAGCGCGGGGTTAATACTCATAAGAAATAGGTCATATATGCTTGGGACAAGCGGTTCAAAGGAAGAGGACGCAAAAGGAACTCATGCCGTAGAGGCTGGAGAGCCGGATCAAATTACCGGTTTCGGCAGTTACCGTTACCGGACTTACGTCCTTTCGGCCTTAACGCTGATTTATATTTTGAACTTTGTCGACCGCGGCCTGCTCGCTGTGGTCGGTCCTGAGCTTGTGCCGGAACTTGGTATTTCCGATACCCAATTCGGCCTTCTTACTGGTTTTGGTTTTGCTCTTCTCTACACCATAGTGGGTATTCCTTTAGCCCGCTATGCAGATGCGGCTCACCGTGTTTGGATTATGACTGTTTGCGTTGCGCTATGGTCTCTCATGACCGTGCTCTGCGGTCTCGCAACCGACGTCACCATCGGTTCGGTCACAATTGGTGCGTTCTGGATTTTGTTGATGTGTCGCGTCGGTGTGGGTATCGGCGAGGCTGGTTGTACGCCGCCGGCTAACTCGTTGATCGCGGACTATTATGCGCCGCGTGACCGATCCCAGGCCCTCGGTGTCTACTCCATGGGGGTTACGCTGGGCACCATGTTTGCCAACCTGATTGGTGGGTGGGTAACCGATGTTTTTGACTGGCGCACGGCGTTTTTTGTCGTGGGTCTGCCGGGCCTGTTGATTGCCGCGGTTTTCAAATTGACGGTTAAAGAACCGCCACGCGGGTATACCGATCCGAAGGGAGCGCAATCAAAGCAACCGGTGGAGCTACGCGAGGCGATCCGCGAACTAATGACTAAGCCTGCCTTCTGGTGGATGACAGCTGGCGCCACCGTCGCCGCGTTTTGCGGTTATGGGATCTCCTCGTTTCAGTCCATATTTCTGGTCCGTATGCACGGAATTACAACAGGTGAGGCGGCTATTTGGATTAACGCCCCGGTGTCCATGTCCTCTGCCATCGGCACATTTGCTACGGGGTGGCTTGCAACCAAACTTTATCAAAAACATCCGGGTGCAATTGCCTGGGTGCCTGCTCTGGGCCTCGCCTTGTCGATCCCTTTCTATGTTTTTGCCTTTACGACCCAGAATCTGCTCTATGCCGCCTTAGGCTTGATTATTGGTGGGTTCGTGAAGTACGGCTACATTGCCGCGCAGTATACGATCGGCCAGGGTGTCGTCAGTATGCGTGTTCGTGCCACGGCAACGGCGGTACTGCTATTTATTGCCAACTTAATTGGCTACGGCTGCGGCCCTCTATTCATCGGTTTTACCTCGGACATTTTCTTTGCCTCCGGCTTAGCCGAACTGGGTGTAGCAGCGGAGGATTTGGCACGAAACCAATGCCATCCGCGGGCTATTGGCGAGTTAAGTGAAAACTTGCAGAACGTCTGCGGTGCGGTTTACGCCCAGAGTTTGCAGTCGGCTATGGTCATTATGGCCGTCTTATATGGAGCAAGTTCACTATTCTTCCTGTTGACTTGGCGTCGACTGGACAAGGATATGGTAGACCGAAACTAAAGCCGTACTGAAACTCCGCGTTGTGATTTTCGGGCAGCGCCATGGCGGCTTTTTTTGAGCTTTCTTTGCTCAGTGCTGTAAAACTCTTCAAATTCAATGCGCATCTGTCGAGCCTTGCCCGCTGAAACAGGAAAATTAAATGGGCTGGTTCTTAGTCCCAACGTGTCTTTCGGAGACGTATTTTTTGGGGGTAATTTACCGTTGAAAACTCTCTGGCTGTGCTATTCGCGGCGGTTCAATTTGAGTCATTTCACCGCTTCTGGAATTATTAACCCATAGATGCTCCGGTACCGGAAGCAAAGCGCCTGGCGACATTTTAAATACCACACGCATAGCAGGTAGGGAGGGGTTTTGAGTCGATCTGTAAGCGCGTTTGAGGGTTTGAACGTTTTAGACATTTCCGATCGCCTTTCGGGCGCCTTTGCGGCGCGGTTTTTTGGCGATTTCGGTGCGGACGTATTGCTTGCCGAGCCACCGGGCGGGCATTGCCTGCGGCACGAGATGCCTGTTTCTGAGTGCTCAAATACCGGCGATTCAGATGCAGGCTGTGTAAGCCCCCTGCATGCTTACGCAAATTGGAACAAGCGTTCGGCGGCTTTTGTTGATGTTTCTGATTTGCAGCCGCTGGTGGCGGCTGCAGATTTGATAATTTGCACCCGGCTAGAAACAGCCGATATCGTTGGCACTTGGCTGCGCGCGGATGCGGTTTTGTTGGTGGTAACACCGCACGGGGCAACGGGATCCTTGGCCGGGCTCCCTGGTAATAATCTGACTGCGAGTGCGCACACGGGTTGGTCTTATATCAATCGTCTGCGCAATGAGCCGCCTTTACAAATGCCTCGTTACCAATCTGGGTATGTGGGAGGTATTGCCGGCTTCATTGCTGCATCTTCGGCCTTGCTGCGACGTTCTGCTGAAGGTGACTTCGAGCGGGTTGATGTCAGCGAGGTAGAGGCGTTTGCGCATACAGTGCATCCATGGGGCATTATGTCGATTTATGCGGGTATGGATGACTCATACGGCCCCGTTGGTTGGCGACCGCGGGGTGCTCCGGGACCGCTGTGGGACACCAGCGACGGGCGCATGCATTTGGCTATTGGCGATTTCCATCATTGGACTGAAGCGATGGATGTTTTGGGTTTGCCTGACATTGCCCGGCAGCCGGAACTAATCCCTGATCTGGGGCGGCATGGTCAGGATTTGCAGCCGGTGTTTTCGGCGGTTGCCGGCACGCTGCCTAAAATGGATCGATGGGACGTATTCTTTAAACTGGCTGATCTGCGCTGTGTGGTCGGTGTCATGCAGGACACTGCGGATTTGCTGGTCGATCCGCAATATGCAGCACGCGAATACCTTGTAGAGACCGAGGTGGCTGGCAAATCGGTGACTGCAGCCGGTGCCCCCTTTAAGCTTTCACCAGCACCCTGGAAATTGCGTTTACCTGCGCCTACAGCAAGAGTCGAAAATGCTGTTTTCAACTCGCCTTCTAGTTTTGTGTCTATTGAAGCCGACGAAGCTATGGCGCAAACCAGGCAAACGATAGCTTCTAAAACGCCTATCGGAGATGCGAAACGGCGGCTTGATGGCAGCGCTAAGGGTGCCGGTCCGCTCGCAGGTCTGCGTGTGCTAAGTTTAGGTCAAGCTTGGTCGGGTACTTTTGGATCCGAGATCTTTTCTCTGCTTGGCGCAGACGTAGTGCAACTGGGTGGCCTGCAGCGTCCGGATGTGTGGCGGCGCGTGCGTAATGAAGTGCCTGCCGGTGTGGTTGACCAAAGTCTTAAGCAACATCCCCTAAATACATCGTCTCTTTATAACGCAGTCAACCTAAATAAGCGGGAAGTAACCCTCAACTTAAAAGACCCGCGTGGCATGGAGCTGTTTTGGCGGCTTTTGCCAAAGTTCGATGTCCTGCTAGACAACTTTCGTGCGAGTGTTATGCCTTCCTGGGGCGTGACTTTAGAGAAACTTCACGAGCTTCGCCCTGGCATGATTTGGGCATCGATTTCAGGTTATGGCAGCAGCGGACCATTCAGTGCCTATCCGGCTAACGGTGCTAGTACCGAGCCTATGTCGGGTTTTTCTTCGCTGCATGGGTATGCGGGTGACCCGGGTATGAACACCGCCGGCCTCTTTCCCGACCCGCTGTCTGGCTATATGGCCGCCAGCGGAATCATGGCTGCGTTACATCAGCGTGATCGAAGCGGGGAAGCACAGCGTGTTGACCTTTCTATGATGGAGGCAATGACCACCGTCTGCGGTGATGCGCTAATTGAATATCAGCTCACTGGTGACGTACCCCGACCCGGGGGTAACCGGCATCCGCAGATGGCACCGCACAATTACTTCCAGTGCCAGCATGACCAATGGTTGGCGCTTGCCGTTGAGACGGATGAACAGTGGCGTGCATTAGCAAATATGGTTGGTGGGAATTTGACTAAACCAGTATGGCTGACGGCTGCTTTTCGGAAACAACACGAGGACCAGTTGGAAGCTTTGCTGGCAGCATGGTGTAGTACCCAAGATGTGCATGACTTGGAAGCCCGTTTGTGTCAGGCCGGCGTTGTCGCCGCTCGAGTTATGCCTTTGTACGAACTTTACACCGACCCGAAGAGTGCTCTTGGTCAAAACGGTTTTATCAAGAGCGTCCATCATGATGAGGCTGGTCCGTCTTTGTTGCCTTCCGAACCTTGGCATTTTTCAGCGTCAGAAGCGCTTACGTTAAAGCCGTCACCTCGAGTGGGTGAACACAGCCGCGAGGTGCTAGTTGAAGAACTCGGCATCACTGATGATGAATATAACGCGTTAGTGGAGGCTCAAATCACCGGCACTCTGGGATACTACTAGCAGAAGTAGAAAATATTTTTATGGGGGGTTAACTATGAGTTTTAAGGGCATTTTGGTCGCAAACCGGGGTGAGATAGCGATTCGTATTACGCGAGCAGCTCAAGACTTAGGCCTACGTACCGTGGCGGTTTATTCCGACGACGACGCGCGGAGTTTGCATACCCAGATAGCTGACGAAAAGATTCGGTTAGACGGCGTGGGGGCTGCGGCTTATCTCAATATGGAGGGTGTTATAGCGGCGGCGCAAGAGTCGAATTGCGACGCGATACATCCTGGTTATGGGTTTCTCTCTGAGCAGGATGCCTTTGCGCAGTTGTGTGCCGATGCAGGGATTAAATTTATAGGTCCCAGCGCTGCGCACTTAAGCTTGTTTGGAGATAAGGCTCGCGCCCGTGCTGCCGCTACTGCAGCGGGAGTGCCAGTGATGCCTGGCCTAGATCGCGCGGTGACCCTAGTTGAGGCAAAAGATTTTTTTGCTCAACACCCCGATGGAATCATGATTAAGGCACTAGCAGGTGGCGGTGGCCGTGGCACTCGTGCTGTAACGGATATTGAGCAGTTGGAGGCTTTATTTCATCGCTGTCAGTCTGAGGCCGAAGCTGCCTTTGGTATTGCGGACGTTTACGTTGAAGCGTTTATGGCAAAAGCTCGTCACGTTGAAGTGCAGATTATAGGCGACGAACATGGCGCGGTTAGCAATCTAGGTGAGCGCGAGTGCTCCGCGCAGCGGCGTAATCAGAAGTTGGTAGAAATAGCCCCCGCACCGGCTTTGGACGCGGTGCTGCGGGATCGCATGATCGACGCTGCGACCACACTTGCCGAACAAGAGGGCTATCAAAGTCTCGGTACGTTCGAGTTTCTCGTGAATTCGTCAGCCAATGCTCCTGAATTCGTTTTTATTGAGGCGAACGCGCGGCTGCAGGTTGAGCATACGGTAACCGAAGCAGTTACAGGTTTTGATCTGGTTCAGAGTCAGATCCAGGTAGCTATGGGCGCGAGCCTTGAATCGCTGGGCCTAGATAAACCTGCGAAACCCCGAGGTTTTGCTGTGCAAGCTCGCGTGAACATGGAAACCCTGAATGCTGATGGTAGCGTTTGGCCCGGTTCCGGCATTCTAAGCGCCTATGAGCCGCCCAGCGGTCCCGGTGTCAGAGTGGACGGGTTTGGCTATGTTGGTTACGAGACCTCGACAGCTTTTGATTCCTTGTTAGCAAAGGTAATCGTTGCGCACAACGCGCCGAATTTTTCAGCCGCGTGCGCGAAAACGGTTCGGGCTTTAGCAGAATTTCGGATCGAGGGAGTAAACACCAACATCGAATTTTTGATGAATTTAGTTGGTCATGCTGATTTCAAAGTTGGCGATATCCATACTCGATGGGTCGACTTGAACATGGCCTTGCTGTGCGAGCCCTCTGAGGCGCGACAGCGTTTTTTAAGCATGCAGCCTGCGGCAGCTGAGGACGGCTTTGCCGGCGCAAAGGTTGATACATCAGACCCATTGGCGTTATTTGCGCATGATGCTGAAGTTAAATCTCGGAAAAATGCTGCAGTAGAGGCTGCTCCGGCGGTGGTTGGTCCCAACGGATCCAATGCGGTGAGTTCGCCGATTCAGGGCACGATTGTCAGTATTGACGTTGTTGTTGGAGATGAGGTGCGCGCCGGCCAGCAGTTAGCTGTGGTGGAAGCTATGAAGATGGAGCACGTCATTGCTGCTGCACACGACGGTATTGTGCGGCAGGTGACTATGGCTGCCGGCGACGTGGTGCGCGAAGCGTATCCTATGATTTTCGTTGAAGAAGCCTCTGTTAGCGGCGGACGGGCTGCTACCGAGGAGACTGTAGATCTAGATCATATTCGCGATGATTTACGGGAGAACTTCGACCGTCATGCTTATACGCTTGATGAGAATCGACAGGAAGCAGTGGCCAAGCGGCATGCGCGCGGCGGACGGATGCCGCGGGAAAACATTTCCGAACTCATGGATGCCGGCTCGTTTAAGGAGTACTGGCCATTAGTGGTTGCACGTCAACACAAGCGACAGGATATGGAAACGCTGCGGCAGCGCACCCCCGGAGATGGCGTGGTAGCGGGTACGGGAACGATAAACTCGGATCTGTTCGGAGAAGAAGCCGCGCGAGCCATGGTGGTGCACTACGATTATACGGTTCTGGCGGGGACTCAGGGTTCGCGTAATCACTACAAACAGGATCGGATGTTCGAATTAGCGCTACGTTTTCGTATGCCAATTGTTCTCTTTGGAGAGGGTGGCGGTGGTCGTCCGGGCGATGATTCCACCGGTCCTTCGGTAGCCTTTGATACTCATACGTTCACGCAATTTTCCAAGCTCTCTGGCGCGGTGCCTATGATCGGCGTTAATCACGGCCGCTGCTTTGCCGGGAATACGGCGTTGCTTGCTTGTTGTGACGTGATCATCGCGACCAAAGACTCGACCATTGCCATGGGCGGTCCGGCAATGATCGAGGGCGGCGGCCTAGGTATTTATACGCCAGAGGAAGTTGGTCCGATGTCGTTTCAGGTACCAAATGGCGTTGTAGATATTTTGGTCGAAGACGAAGCGGAAGCGGTGCGGGTGGCCAAACAGTACCTGTCCTATTTTCAAGGTTCGATTGATACATGGGAGGCACCCGATCAGCGTAAATTGCGCCATATCGTGCCGGAAAATCGTCTGCGTCTTTACGATATGCGAGAAATCATATCCACTGTGGCCGACCGGGATTCCGTATTGGAAATTCGCGCCGGTTTCGGTGTTGGTGTAATCACCTGTTTCATCCGGGTAGAAGGGCGGCCAATGGGGGTTATCGCAAATAATCCGCATCATTTGGCGGGTGCAATCGACTCGGATGCTGCTGATAAAGGCACACGCTTTATTCAGCTGTGCGATGCGTTTGATATTCCAATCCTTAGCCTGATGGACTGCCCTGGAATGATGGTTGGCCCTGATGTCGAGGCCACCGCTCTGGTGCGTCACTGCGTGCGCATGTTCAATGCCGGCGCCAATTTAACTACCCCCCTTTTTGGTGTGGTCGTGCGCAAGGCTTATGGGCTGGGGGTGCAGGCCATGTGTGGCGCTAGTGCCTTAGTTGGATTTTTTACCGTTGCATGGCCTACGGCGGAGTTTGCAGGCATGAATATCGAAGGGTCGGTGAAGTTGGGTTATCGCAAGGAATTGATGGCGATAGAAGATCCCGAGGAACGCGCGAGCGAATTTAATAGTCGAGTGGATCGGGCTTATGAGTCTGCAAAAGCAGTCAATGCGGCAGCGGGTGGCGGGATCGATGATGTGATCGATCCTGCCGAGACGCGTTCTTGGATTGCCGAAAGTCTAAAACGAGTCCCACCCAAACCGCATCGTACGGAGAAAAAGTATCCTTATATTGATACGTGGTAAGCAACGCTGACGAGTTCGAAGCGTTCAGCGAGCTCGGTAACTGCGGCCCGAGTACTGGACTAACTGCAGATCTCAAGCGCCTGTGTTATTGCGTAGCATGACGCCACTTCGAGTTCCTGTGAGTTCGTCGTTCTCCAGTATGACTTCGCCATTAACGAGTGTTTGGCGATAGCCTACGCCGCGTTGGATAAGCCTCGGCGCATTGCCGGGGAAATCCTCGACTCTTTGCGGCTGGCGTTCTTCCACCCGATCGATATCCAGAACGTTGATGTCCGCTTTATTGCCGACGATCAGCGCTCCACGATCCGGCAGCCCAAGGACACGGTTTTGCTTCGCGGTCAGCATGTGAATGGTCTCTTCTAGCGAGTAGGTGCCAGTATCTCTGTGCCAGTGCGAAATAAAGAAGCTGGTCCAGCCTGCATCCATAATCAAACTGACATGAGCGCCCGCATCGCCGACGCCGGGTACAACCCAATCCGCACCCATATAGTTCGGTAGCACACTCAGGTCCTCGTTTACGAAGCGCACGTGGAAGAAACCTTGTCCGTCGGATTCAAGCTGCAAACGCAGCCAGGTTTCTACTGGATGTTCGCCAGCGGCTTTGGCGAGATGTGCTAATGATTGGTCGGGTTGATGTGCGTAATTGGGCCGTTCAGCGTTACCCATCCAGAAAGTCTTTTCGCAGGGTAGCCCAAACTTTGGCGAGGATAGGGTTTGGCCAATGTGCTCGGCGAGCTGCATGGCCTTTCCGTCTGCAATAAGTTGCTCGCGAAACGCTTGGTCTTTAATCAAAGCAAGCCGCTCCGGCACTGGAGTGCGCTGCAGTTTTTGCCAACTTTCACTTTTTGAGCGCAGGCTAAACAAGATAAAAGTATTCAGTCCAGATAAAAACCCAGCAGCGCGGGGTTGCGTTGTTCCAGTAACGTTAAGCCCAGCTGCGCGCATTGAGTCGATGGCCGGCTGGTATGCACTGTCGCCATTTTTGCCCGGCAGCCAAGGAGCACTAAAGAGCATGTGGGTGCCGGCTGCCTCTAGCTGCCTGTGCATGATACGCATTTCCTCATCTAACGGATGCGCTTCGATTACGCTTTGCATTATGCCGCCCGCGGCGCCTACTTCTTTGGCGATTGCAACAAGCTCTTCCTCTGGAGCGAAGGTTCCCGGAATGCAGCGTCCGTCCGGAAGCCGATGGGCTTTCAACCGATTTACCGAAAATCCGATCGCGCCCTCTCTTACAGATTTTCCGGCAAGTTTGGCAATTTGAGTAATGTCATCTGCCGTTGGTGCCTCTTCTACGGCACGAGGACCCATAACATAGAAACGAGTGGCGGCATGACCGACCAAGGCCGCGACATTGACGGCAGGTTTGCATTGCTCGATTGCGTCCAGATACTCGCCGAAGCTTGACCACTGCCACGACAGTCCTGACAGAATGGCTTGTCTCGGAATGTCCTCTACTGACTCCATCATTTCGGCCAATAGTTCTTTATCTTGAGGTCGTACTGGTGCGAAAGAAACCCCGCAATTGCCCATGAGAATCGACGTGACCCCGTGCCACGATGCCGGCGTAACCTGAGGATCCCAACCAATTTGCGCATCCATATGCGTGTGCAGATCGATAAAACCGGGAGTAACAACGGCGCCTTCGGCATCAATTTCTCGATGACCTTTTGCGTCTACCTTACCCAGTGCGCTTATCGTGTCGCCGTCAATGGCAATATCGCCTGAATAGGCAGGATTGAGTAATCCGTCGACTATGAGGCCGTTCCGAATGATTATGTCATGCGCCATTTCCTATTCCCCCTTAAGTTGTTTTACTTAATCCACTCGAAGAGTGCGGTAACCAAACACTCAGCCCCACATTAACTTATAGACAAGGACGATAAAGAATGAAAGCAGCAGTCTACAACCAACCTGGAGCTCCGGAGGTTTTCCGTTATGAAGACGTCGCGGATCCGATTTGTGGTCCAAAAGATGTCAAAATTGATGTAAAGGCCATTTCCATCGAGGGAGGCGACGTGCTTGCTCGTGCATTCATCGAAACTGGAGGTAAGGACCAAGTGGTCGGTTATACCGCTGCGGGCGTTATTTCAGAGTTGGGCTCAGAAGTGAGCGGTTTTAAAGTGGGTGATCGTGTAACGACGCTCAGTGGGGCGGGTTCGCACGCAGAGCAGCGGGTGGTGTCGAGCTTCACATGCTGGACGCTGCCCGACAATGTCTCTTTTGATCAAGGTGCCTGCATACCGGTAACCTACGGGACCGCGCATGATGCGTTGTTTGAATTTGGACGCCTGCGGGCTGACGAAACAGTCCTTGTGCAGGGTGGTGCGGGCGGTGTGGGAATCGCCTGTATTCAACTGGCGAAACAAGCCGGTGCCACGGTCTACGCGACTGCCTCCTCTGATGCGCGCTTGGCGTGTCTTGCTGATTTTGGGTTGGATGCCGGTATCAACTACGCCACTCAGAATTTAACCGACGAAGTTATGCGTCTGACCGAACGCAAAGGGGTGAACTTGGTGGTCGACCCAGTTGGCGGCAACGTGCTTGAGAAGAGCATAGCCTCAGCCGGGCGCCGTGGACGCATAGTTAGTGTCGGTACTGCCAGTCGAGATTTCAGTAAAATCGACATTGGCGGTCTTGCACCGGGAAACAAGAGTCTCACGGGAGTATTTTTGGGGGCCGAAGTGGCGACGGCCCGTGCGCAGGAAATGATCCGTGACTTGCTCGCTCAAATGGCGTCGGCAAGCCTCAGCATGCTGATCGATCGAACTTATCCCCTAGCAGAAGCCGCGGCCGCTCATGCTTACATCGAATCTCGACAAGCTGTGGGACGCGTGATACTCATACCCTAAAGAAGTAAAGGTAAAACGGGGGAAACATGGCGCTTGCAGATTTCTCGCTAGCAGGGAAGAAAGCAATTGTGGTCGGCGGCCGAAGAAATATGGGGAAGGGGTTTGCTCTTGGTTTGGCTGAAGCCGGCGCCGATGTGATCGTGACAGACGTCAACAATGAAGACGGCGCATTACAGTCTGTAGCTGATGAAATTGCGGGTATGGGTCGGCGCTCGCTTGCTGTGAAAACTGATATCTCCCAAAAATCGGAAGTAGACGAGTTGGTTACCCAAGCTATGGATGTGCTGGGCGGTATCGACATCCTTATGAATGTGGCGGTTCGCTATCATCGTAAATCGTTATTGGATCTGGACGATCAGGGGTGGGACGAGTTAACTAACGTTAACTTAAAGGGGTACTGGCATACCCATCAGGCGGTTGCACCCATTATGCAGGCGCAGGGCAGCGGCAGCATTATCAATCTTACCTCTCGCGGTGGTTTGAAAGCGCACGCGGATAAAGGTATGGGTAACTACGCTATTCTCAAATCTGGCATTGCAATGATGACGCGCCAATACAGCCGGTATCTGGGTCCATCCAATGTCCGGGTCAATGCAATCGCGCCGTCGCTGGTAGAATGGGAACAGCATCCAGCCGGTGACTTTTATCGCGAAAATCCTGATCGAGCACCTAAGCAACCGCCGCCACCCCGCCCGGAAATGAGCGAACAAGAAAAGTTTGAGGCATGGTCCACCGGGCCAGAAAACCTGCCGCTAGGTCGGGTAGCGACCTTTGAAGAAATGGCCAATGCTGCAGTGTTTTTGGCCTCTGATGCAGCGAGCTATGTCACTGGAACTATTCTCTGCGTCGACGGTGGGTATATGGCTTAGTTGTCTCATCGAGGCTTTTGATTAGTAGGCAGCGTCTGCGCTGAGGCCCGAGTTCGCGGCCGCGCTGCTCAGCTGCAATGTCATTTGGGCAGGCTGTCAGTATCAGCAACAGTGCGTTGAAAGAGGAGGTAGAGCATGGGAGAAGACTGGGAACTCAATCATGTGGGCATGACCATTGGTAACCGCAATGCCACGTTGCGGCACTTTCAATCGATCGGTGTCGGTGTCAGCGTTGGCCCTCAGCCGTTATTACCTTATGAGCCGGGTGAGGGATCGCTGACTTTCTATCAAACTCTTGAAGGAGATCCGATAACAAATACTTATACTACGGGTGGTGCGCACACATTTAACGACGGCGAGAGCCAAATTGGCGACTGCCAGTTGGAGTGTTACCCCATGCGTCCGGGCCCCGGTATGTTTCTCAGCGAGTATTTGGCTCGCAAAGGCCCTGGTATAAACCACATTTGCTTTAACACACCCTCTGTCGAAGCCGATACCGAATTCTTTTTACGCAAAGGCTGTGCGCTGATGTTTAACGCCCTAGTCAATGGTAAAACTGTAGAAAATTATCTCGACACTCGAACGCACGGAGATCTAATGATTTCCCTGCGTCCGCCTGCAACCGACTGGGAAAAAGCCTGGAAAGCCAACAATCAAGCACACCCCTTGGTTAACTCATGGCGCTTTCTAGGCGTAGGTATTGGGGTTAAAGATCTCGCTGCGACGGTCGCCTACTATGCTGACATCGGTTTTCCTGAAGCGACTGAGGCAGTCAGTGACGCTGCGATTGGCAGCGTTTGTCAAAGTGTGGCGGTAGGCCCGCTTACGTTCGACTTTTTCACAGCGACCTCAGACACTAGCGTTTATGCCGCGTCTTTAGGGTTGCGCGGCGACGGCGTGAATGACATCTCGTTTGCAGTGGCTGATCTGGTATATGAAACAGCCCGTATGCAAGAAAATGGGGTAGTTTGCCTGGGCACAAGTGCCGATGGTCGCAGCAGCTACTTTGATACCCGCGGCGAGGGCAATATTATGTTGCGCTTAGTTCAGGCCTAGCCTGCGCGCCTAGAAGGCGCAAACTAAGTCGATTAATGCAGCAAAAAAATTAGGTGAGTAGCCTTTGCTGAACCGTTGGCCAACTTTGACGCAGAATTTAGAGGCGGCAACTGCTCGAAGAAATCCAAACTGAAACTGTCTTACAACAATGCAAAGTCGTTATGTAGCTGGAGACTAAGATTTAAACGCTAGTTTTCATTGCTCAGAAACTCTGGTTTTCAGTTTACGTTTCGTCTACGTTCTAAAGGCTTTGTTATTGAGTCGAGCATTGGACTTTTGTTATGGATGTACAGACGCAGTTAAAAGTGCTTTCTCAACTTTCCAGCGGCTTTCTGGACAACTCGAGCGCGTCAGCCGCCAATGCGGTCAAAGTTCCGGTCTCGGAGTTTACGTGTAAGGAGCGGTTGGAGCAGGAGAGGCAAACGTTTTTCCGAGACACTCCGCTTTTATTAGGCCTAAGCACCGATTTACCGGACAACGACACCTACTTTGCCACCAATGAGACTGGCCAACCGCTTTTGCTTACACGCGACGCGAACGGCAAGTTCCGCGCCTTTTTGAATATCTGCAGACACAGAGGTGCGCAGATTGCGCCACCAGGGCGTGGCAGGAAACGACGCTTCATTTGTCCCTTTCATGCTTGGAACTTCGATAATACCGGTGAGCTGATCGCCATAAATCGAGAATCTCATTTCGGTTGCGCAGACAAAAAAGACCTTGGCCTCACTGAATTACCATGCCTAGAGGCCAATGGCATGCTCTGGGTTCGACCATCGGTCGGCAGTTCATTTACCGAAGCTGACGTTATGGGAGGTCTTTCAGAAGACTTCGGGAATTGGCTAAAAGACGAGCATCCTTTTGCAGAGGAGCAGGTAATCGAGGCGAGCATTAACTGGAAATTAGCGATAGACACCTTTGGGGAGAACTATCACTTTGATGTACTGCACAAATCATCATTAGCAAATGACATTGTTGGTAACCTACAGACTTGGGACACCTTTGAAAGAAATAGCAGAATGGTGTTCGCTAGCAAGGAGCCATTTAAGTATGTGCACGATCACAATATACCTATAGAAAAATGGCCCTATCGAGATGTCACCCTTAACGTTTACTTTCTCTATCCCAATTGCATATTTTTAGTTGATCCTGCAGGTGTTGATATGCTCAAGATGTATCCGGATCCAAAAGATCCGGCAAAGTCGAAGACGTATCACACCTATTATTTGCGGCCAGCACTGCTCGACCACTTAAGAAAAGAGGGTAAGACTGCTCTAGAGGAGAGCAGATTCTTGGGATTCAATAAGGTTGTCGTCGACGAAGACTACGCAGCAGCGGCAACAATCCAGGCGGGCGCTACGTCCGGAGCACAGGACCACTATATCTTCGGCAGGAACGAGCCTGCGTTGCAGCATTATCACAATACGCACAGAGAGGCTTTGGGACTGGCGCCCTTAGAGCCATTGATGAACTGAATCGTAGAGTTTCGGGGGGCATGGTATGGCGGCGGGTAGTTTTCGACGGGAACGGGAGAGGCGTGGCAAGGTCCCGTTAAGAACGAAGCTAATTTACGGACTCGGCGAAATGCCGGGCAGCCATATGAACAGTGCTATTGGCACTTTGCTGGCACTTTATTACAACCAAATACTCGGCGTTTCAGCGAGCACTATTTCAATTGGCATGGGTTTGGCGTTACTGCTAGACGCATTTTCTGACCCCTTGGTCGGCTCATATTCCGACACTCTAAAGACGAAGCTCGGGCGCAGGCATCCTCTAATGTACGCCGCCTCGGTTCCACTGGGTGTTTTTATCGCGCTGCTTTTTGCACCACCTTCAGGATTAGGTGAATTGGCATTGATTGCATGGCTTTTTACGTTTCTGATACTGACTCGACTTACCTTTACGTTTTTTAGTGTCCCTTGGAGCGCGATGACGGCGGAGTTGACGGACAGCTATTCTGAACGATCCGAGGTCGTTGGCTGGCGCATGATCGTAAGCTACGTTTTGGGTGCTCTCTATGGCTATCTGATCTTCACTTTTATATTCAGTGGCTCGGACGCGTTTTCGCAAGGCCAGCTTAATCCTGAAAACTATGTGATCTTCGCGCCGCTGCTGGGCGCTTTGATTACGATGTGGTGTTTGATCACGACACATTTCACTCGAGATCAGGTTCCGTACTTTTATCAGAGTACGGATACTCAGGCTTTCGATTTGTTATATCTCTTTGGCTCAATTCGATCAGCACTAACTAACCGTAATTTTGTGTTGCTGCTGACTGGCAGCTTAATGAATTTTGGTGTCCTTGGAGTTTTAGGCTTCTTCGACATTTTTGTTAACACCTATTTCTGGGGGCTGACTGGAGAAGATATCGGTGTGATAACCGCGTTTGTCCCAATTGGTCCAATAATCGCAGTGCTGCTGGTTATGAAATTTCAAGCGCGGTTCGAGAAGCATCGGGCCCTCGCTTTCGCCTTAGTGGGCGGAATGATAATGAGTATGGTGGGGGTAACCGCGAGACTAAGTGGCATCTTTCCTGAATACGAGAGTGGCTTGTTTCTGCCTTTAATCACCCTAATTGCAACGATGAACTTTTTCTTCTCCGTACTCGCGGGGATTATGTTCATCTCTATGGTAGCTGACTTAGTGGATGATCAAGAGCTAAAAACAGGGCAGCGTCAGGAAGGTGTATTCGCCGCCGGCGTGGCTTTCTCCACTAAAGCTGTGGGCAGTCTTGGAGTCATTATCGGAGGTTTTTTACTAGAGTATTTTATTGGTTTTCCGTCGGGGCAAGGGCAATCTGAAATCAATGAAGATGTTTTGTTCCGTCTGGCAATTACAGATGCGATTATCATTAACTCGCTATTACTCATTCCCGCCTATTTGATTAGCAAATATGACCTTACCAGAAGCAATTTTGCTGACGTGCAGGCAGCATTGCAGGAATATCGCCAGCGTCTAGCGACGCCAGAATCCGCCGGCGATTCGATGTCGGATGACAAGGGCTCCGCATGAGCGGCTTACACCACATATTTGGTAAGACCTGTTGCGGTTCTAAAGGAAAATGCTGGGCGCCTTGGCAAAAACTAAGAAGGGTGAAATGAAAATATTAGCGGGCACCTCAAAAGGTTTATTCGAGATCGTAAACGGCTCAGCGAACCTAGTTTTGAATGCGAAAGGTGTTCGGGAAATAGTCAGGCTAGAAAGGGACATTTTTGCAGGAACAAGCCAAGGCTTATTTGTCAGTTCGGATTTAGGTGTTCATTGGTCAGGTCCCGACATGGCCGACTATACCGTTTGGCAGGTTCGTCGGGCTATCGATGGCACTCTTTATGCTGGAACCTATCCGGCAGAACTTTTCAAAAGTACAGATGCTGGTGAAAACTGGGAAAAGCTCGACTCTTTCGCGAGAGTCGTAGAGGAACAAGGCTGGTGCATACCGGTGGAACCGACAATGGCTAGCCAAGCCAGGGCGATCGTAACTGACGCAGATAACCCTGATGTGCTCTGGGTAGGTGTTGAAGTGGGCGGAATTATGTACAGCGATGATGCTGGTGCTAGCTGGAGATTTAACACGCCGGGCGGTAATCCCGACCTCCATATGATGTTCCCGCATCCGAGCAAGCGGGGGGTGTTATTCGCTTCTACCGGATATGGAAGACTCGATGGAATCGCCGCAATGGTCGAAGGTAATGCTGGGGTTTTTAGAAGCGAGGATTTTGGAGAGAGTTGGGATTATATGTGGAAAGGAGTGACGCCGAGATATTCTCGGCCGATGTGCATAGACCCTAGACATCCATTTAGCTTAACTGTAGCAAGCGCACCA
>CEOC01054386.1_pt1 | contig 18727 bp, 29 predicted proteins | sample 356191 | NCBI WGS metagenome assembly CEOC01 (sample SAMEA2619952, study PRJEB7988) | marine metagenome | biome: marine biome (ENVO:00000447); feature: deep chlorophyll maximum layer (ENVO:xxxxxxxx); material: "saline water (ENVO:00002010), including plankton (ENVO:xxxxxxxx)" | depth 17 m
TCTGCTAAAGTTTTACCAACAAGCAAAGAACTTTTTTTAATTCGTTCTATTTCTTCTCCAGTTTTGTGAAAAATCATGGAAAAGTAAATTTATAGGGCTTGACTCATTGTCACTGCTGACGATGATGATCTTCCCTTTATTCTACCACCCTTAATTAGACCATCATAATGTCTATTCAATAAGTGGCTTTCAATTTGTTGAAGAGTGTCTAATACCACTCCAACCATAATAAGTAAAGATGTTCCACCAAAGAAATATGAAAAACCTTGTTGAACACCAAAATTCATTGCAAATGCAGGTAAAATAGCAATAATACCTAGGAAAATAGAACCTGGGAATACCAACCTAGATATCAAACCTTCAATAAAATCAGCTGTTTTCTTCCCTGGCTTAACTCCAGGAATAAAAGATCCGTTTCTTTTTAATTCGTCTGCCATTTGATTAGGATTCATCATAATAGCTGTATAGAAATAAGTGAAAATAACAATCATTAAAAAGAATACAGCGTTGTACCAAAAACCTTGTATATTAGAAAAAGTCGCTCCAAATGAACTGTTCTGAAAAATTAAAGAAGGTAGAAACATTAGTGCTTGGGCAAATATGATAGGCATAACGCCTGCTTGATTAATTTTAAGTGGAATATAACTTCTTTGACCACCTGCTAATGCTTGTCGAGAACCTCTTCCAATAACTCTTTTGGCTGTATGAACCGGGATCCTTCTTGTACCTTGAACTAATAAAATTGTTAACAAGATAACAAACAGTAAAATAACCATTTCAACTAAAAGAATCACTAAACCTCCATCGTAAATTTTAGCACCTAGTTCTTGGAAAAATGCACCTGGTAATCCAGCAATTATCCCTATTGTAATAATTAAAGATATTCCATTTCCAATTCCTCTGTCAGTAATTCTTTCACCTAGCCAAGTTACAAACATGGTGCCTGCTGTTAGTATAGCGGTAACTTCAAACCACCAAAAGAAAGAATCATTTAACCTTGCTTCCGCTGGAACATAAGCTCCCATATAGCTTGGAGCTTGGAACAAACAAATAGCAATAGTTAGAAGTCTAGTGTATTGATTGATTTTTTTTCTTCCACTTTCTCCCTCTCTTTGAAGTCGCTGAAAGGTTGGAACTGCCATACCAAGTAATTGCATAACAATTGAAGCAGATATATAGGGCATTATTCCCAATGCCATAATTGAAGCTCTTGAAAAAGCGCCTCCAGCAAACATATTTATTAAATTTAAAATACTGTTGTCACCTGCAGTTGAGGAAGCAAGTCTTTCAGCATCAATACCTGGAAGCACAATAAAAGAACCTATTCTGTATACCAACACTAGTGCTAGTGTATACATGATACGTTTTCTCAGCTCTTCAACTGCCCAAATTTCTTTTAATGTTTTAATTAAATTTTTCATTCAGCTTTTGCTTTCTTTTTTTCAATAACCTCAGCCTTCCCACCTAAATCTTCAATAGTAGATTTTGCTTTTGCAGAAAAACCATGAGCTGAAATATTGATTTTAGATTTTAATTCCCCTCTACCAAGAATTTTGATTAAATCTTTTTTGTTGGCTAAACCATTTTCTACTATCATTTCTGGTGTAATAGATTTAGCTTTAGTTTTATCAACGACGAATTGAATAGTATCTAAATTTATTCCCTTGTATTCAACTCTGTTAATATTTTTGAATCCAAATTTTGGAACTCTTCTTTGCAATGGCATTTGTCCGCCCTCAAATCCAATTTTAGATTTGTAACCAGATCTTGACTTGGCACCTTTATGCCCCCTAGTGGAAGTTCCACCGTGGCCGGACCCTTGTCCTCTACCAACTCTTTTCTTTGCTTTTGTTGATCCTTCTGCCGGTTTTAAAGTATGTAATTTCATAATTACTTAATTTCTTTTAAATTATTTTTCAATTTTCACAAGGTGTTCCACTTTATGAACCATTCCTAAAATTTGAGGAGTGGCTTCATGTTCAACTGTTCTATTCAATTTACCTAACCCTAAAGCCTGTAGAGTTAACTTCTGTCTTGAAGGTCTATTAATTGCGCTTTTTATTTGAGTAACTTTAATTTTTGCCATGTTGAACTTACTTATCCGTTAAAAACTTTATCTAAACTTATACCTCTTTGTTGAGCAACACTATTAGCATCTCGAAGAGATAATAATGCGTTTACAGTAGCTTTCACAACATTATGAGGATTGGAAGATCCTTGAGATTTTGCTAATACATTTTTGATTCCTGCACTTTCAAGAACTGCACGCATGGCACCACCAGCAATTACACCAGTACCAGCTGAAGCCGGTTTAAGAAAAACTTGTGCACCTGAAAATTTAGACTTAATAGAATGAGGAAGCGTATCATTTACTACTGCTACTCTTCTTAAATTCTTTTTAGCATCTTCAACTGCTTTCGAAATAGCTTCAGTAACTTCATTAGCTTTACCTAGTCCGTGGCCAACAATACTTTTTTCATCTCCAACTACTACAATTGCAGAAAAACTAAAATGTCTTCCACCCTTGGTTACTTTTGTTACTCTGTTTATAGCAACTAGTCTATCTTTTAATTCAATATCTGTAGCTCTTACTGACTTTTCTGATTCAATCATACTTCTTTATTAAAATTTTAAACCATTTTCTCTGGCTGATTCTGCTAATGCTTTAATTCGACCATGATATAAATAACCATTTCTATCAAAAACAATGTCTTTAATGCCTGCTTTTGAAGCATTTTCTGCAATTTTCTTTCCAATAGATTTAGCTTGATCAATTTTATTTCCTTTAAACGAAGCATCTTTTTCGTATGAAGATGCTGATGCCAATGTAACCCCGTTAATATCATCTATTAACTGAGCATAAATTTGTTTATTACTTCTAAAAACACTTAATCTAGGTCTGGCAGATGTTCCGGAAATATTTTTACGAATTCTTCTCTTTATTCGTAATCTTCTATTAGATTTTAAATTACTCATTTCTTAAAATTATTTTGCTGCAGTTTTACCTGCTTTTCTTCTAATTACTTCACCTTTAAATAATACGCCTTTTCCTTTATAAGGTTCGGGTTTTCTAAAAGATCTTATTTTAGCTGCTACCTGACCTATAAGTTGTTTGTCAAAAGATTCCAATTTTAATAATGGGTTTTTACCTTTTTCTGTCGTGGCAGTAAGCTTAACTTCTTGAGGAATTTCAAACACTATAGGGTGGGAGAATCCGAGAGAAAGCTCTAATCTTTGTCCCTGAGCTTTTGCTCGATATCCAACACCAACTAATTCTTGTTCTATAACATATCCTTGGGAAACACCAACTACCATATTATTTATTAATGCTCTATACAAGCCGTGCATTGATCTTATTTCTTTCTCATCACTACTTCTAGAAAGACTTACTATACCATCATTATATTCAACTTTTATTGAAGGATTAACATGTTCTTTTAGTTCACCTAATTTACCTTTTACACTTACCATATTTTCAGCTGAAATATTAATTTCTACTCCTTCAGGTATTGTTATGGGTGCATTTCCAATTCTTGACATTTCTTTTAATTTAATCTACGTAGCAAAGTATTTCACCACCAACTTTTTGTTTTCTTGCTTCCTTATCAGTAATTAAACCTATAGATGTAGAAACAATTGCAATTCCTAAACCGTTCAATACTCTAGGCATCGTATCTACACCTGAATATTTTCTTAATCCAGGCTTACTTATTCTTGTAAGATTTTTTATAGCTGAGTCTTTAGTCTTGTTGTTATACTTAAGAGCAATTTTAATAATTCCTTGTTTACTATCTTCAATTACCTTGAAATTCAATATAAAACCTTGATCCATTAAAATTTGAGTCATTGCTTTTTTAAGATTTGAACCAGGTATTTCAACTACTTTATGCTTTGCAGCAATAGCATTTCTTAGCCTTGTTAGATAATCTGAAATAGGATCTGTTACCATTATTTTATTATTTAAATTTATTTTACCAGCTTGCTTTTGTAATTCCTGGTATTTTACCAGCAACTGCCATTTCTCTAAATGTAACTCTAGATATTCCAAACTGTCTCATATAGCCTCTTGGTCTACCTGTTAATTGACATCTATTGTGCTTTCTTATGCTCATTGAGTTTTTAGGAAGCTTTTGTAATTTAAACATCGCGTCCCAATCTCCTTCACTTTGAGCCTTTCTCAAAATTGCTCTTCTTTCATCATACTGAGCGGCAAGTTTTGCTCTTTTTCGCTCCTTAGCTTTCATTGATTCTTTAGCCATAATTTTCTATATTTATTTTTTTTCAAATGGAAAGCCGAATTCTACTAATAAAGCTTTACCCTCTTCAGTAGTATTCGCGGTTGTTACTATAGTTATATCCATTCCTAAAATTTTTTTCACTTTATCAATGTCAATTTCAGGGAATATGATGCTCTCCTTTATTCCAATAGTGAAATTACCTCTTCCATCCCCCTTAGACTTAACTCCTCTAAAATCTCTGGTTCTGGGTAAAGCAACTGAAATTAACCTATCAAGAAACTCATACATTTTTTCTCTACGGAGAGTTACTTTGGTTCCAATAGGCATTCCTTTTCTTAATTTAAAATTTGAAACATCTTTTTTAGAATTAACTATCAGTGCTTTTTGTCCAGCTATTTCCGAAAGATCATTTACTGCATTTTCGATTAATTTTTTGTCTGCAACAGCTTCACCAACTCCTTGACTAATAACAATTTTTTCTACCATAGGAACTTCCATAACAGATTTATATTTGAATTTTTCTGTTAAAACTGGAACAATTTCGTTCGTATATTTATCTTTTAATCTGGGTGAATAACTCATGACACTATCTCCTCTCCTGTTTTTTTAGCGATCCTAACTAAAGTACCGTTTTCAGAAATCTTTCTTCCAACTTTTGTAGGTTCACCATTGTGAATTAATACCACATTTGAAATATGTAGACTTCTATCTTTATCTAATATTCCTCCATCAGGATTAGCTTTATCACTTTGTGGTTTAACATGTTTTTTATTAACAACTGAAAGCCCTTCAATGAAGACTCTTTCTTTTGTATAATCAACATCAAGAATTACTCCCTGTTGACCTAATGAAGCTCCAGCAATTACTTTCACTGTATCTCCTTTTTTTATTTTAAATTTCTTTTGCATTACTCTAATAATTATAATACTTCAGGTGCCAAAGACACTATTTTCATAAATTGTTTTTCTCTTAGTTCTCTTGCAACTGGACCAAAAATTCTTGTTCCTCTCATTTCCCCAGTATCATTTAATAATACAACTGCGTTGTTGTCAAATCTTATGTAGGAACCATCATTTCTTCTAACTTCCTTTTTAGTTCTTACCACTACTGCTCTTGATACTTGGCCTTTCTTCACGTTTCCAGATGGTGTAGCATCTTTTACTGTAACAACTACCTGATCACCAATAGATGCATACCTTCTTTTGGTACCACCAAGAACTCTAATAACTAATACTTGTTTGGCTCCGCTGTTATCAGCAACTAATAATCTACTTTCTTGTTGTACCATAACTTAATTATTTAGCTTTTTCAAGTATTTCTACCAATCTCCAATTCTTACTTTTACTAAGGGGCCTTGTCTCCATAATCTTAACTGTATCCCCTTCATTACACTCATTTTTTTCATCATGAGCAACAAAAGAGGTGCTTTTTTTAAGAAACTTACCATACTTTGGATGCTTTTCTTTTCTTTCTACCGTAACAACGATAGACTTGTCCATTTTGGAACTTTTAACTAACCCTATTCTTTCTTTTCTTAAATTTCTCATATCTATCAATTAGTAGTTTCTTGTAATTCTCTTTTTTGGATTTCCGTATTGATTCTAGCTACGTTTCGTCTCACAAATCTTATTTCGAGAGGATTTTCTAATTCAGCTGTTTTATGATTCATTTTAAGCTTTTTAAGCTCTGCTTGAGTATTATCAAGCATTTCATGAAGTTCTTCTGTTGATAAACTGATTAATTTTATATTAAATTCTTTGCTTTTCACTTTTCAATACTTTTGAATTAAAAATCATTTCTTACTACAAACTTAGTTTTAAGGGGAAGTTTTTGAGAGGCTAACCTTAAAGCTTCTTTTGCAACTTCATAAGGAACACCATCTGCTTCAAATAAAATTCTTCCCGGTCTTATTACCGCTACCCAGTGGTCTAAGGCACCTTTTCCTTTACCCATCCTTACTTCAGCAGGTTTATTGGTAATAGGCTTATCTGGAAAGATTCTAATCCAAACTTTTCCTTCTCTTTTCATATATCTTGTTACAGCTATACGAGCAGCCTCAATCTGTCTGGAGGTTAAAAAACCTTCGTCAAGAGACTTGATTCCAAAAGAACCAAAAGCGATTTGATGCCCTCTTTGAGCATTTCCCTTAATTTTTCCTTTTTGCTGCTTTCTATGTTTCGTCTTCTTAGGTTGTAACATAATATTCTAATTATCTTTTTCTTTTATCGTTATTTGGCTTTCTATTACTCATTCCAAAATTTGGAGATAAATCTCTTTTACCAAAAACTTCACCTTTGCATATCCAAACTTTAATTCCTATTAAACCATAAGTTGTTAATGCCTCTGATAAAGCATAATCAACATCAGCTCTTAAGGTGTGAAGTGGAATTCTTCCATCTTTATACATTTCACTTCTAGCCATTTCAGCTCCGTTTAATCTACCTGAAATTTTCACTTTAATTCCTTCTGCACCCATTCTCATAGTTGATGCAATTGACATTTTGATAGCTCTTCTAAAAGATATTCTAGCCTCTATTTGTCTAGCAATACTATCAGCAACTAGCTTAGCATCTAGTTCTGGTCTTTTAATTTCAAAAATATTTATTTGAACTTCTTTAGAGGTTAATTTTTTAAGCTCTTCTTTTAATTTATCAACCTCAGATCCAGCTTTTCCAATAATGACACCAGGTCTTGCAGTATTGATTGTTATAGTAATTAGTTTGAGAGTTCTTTCAATAATAATTTTAGAAATACTTGCTTTTTGAAGTCTAGCATATAGATATTTTCTAATTTTTTCATCTTCAACTAATTTAGCAGAGTAATCTCTTCCACCATACCAATTTGAGTCCCATCCTTTGATGAATCCTAATCTATTTCCTATAGGGTTTGTTTTTTGTCCCATAATTTCTCTTTAAGCTTTATCAATTATTAGTGTTACATGATTAGATCTCTTTCTAATCCTGTGAGCTCTACCTTGGGGAGCAGCTTGAATTCTTTTAAGCATTCTAGCACTATCTACATTTATACTTTTAATTACAAGGTTGGCAGATGTAGCATCTTCACCGTCATTTTTTTGTTCCCAATTATTTATGGCAGACAACAATAGTTTTTCTAGATTTCTAGATGCATGTTTAGGACTAAACTTTAAAATATTTAATGCCTTATATACATCTTCTCCTCTAACCAAGTCAGCAACTAATCTCATTTTTCTAGGAGAAGTTGGACAACTATTCAACTTAGCAATAGCTTGAGTTTTTCTTGCCTCTTTTATTTTTTCTGAACTATTTCTTTTTCTTGCACCCATTTCTAAGTTTTAAACCCTTAATAATTATCTCTTACCTCCGTGTCCTCTAAAGTTTCTAGTCGGAGCAAATTCTCCTAACTTGTGTCCTACCATGTTTTCTGTAACAAATACTGGTATAAATTTCATTCCATTATATACAGCAATTGTAAGATTTACAAAATCTGGTGTAATAGTAGAAGCTCTTGACCAGGTTTTTATGACAGTCTTTTTAGAAGATTCCTTAGCCTCTTCAACTCTTTTCATTAATTTATAATGAACAAATGGTGGTTTTTTTAATGATCTAGACATTATTTATTTCTTTTTTCTATCAATTATAAATCTATTTGAAGCTTTTGTTTTACTTCTTGTTTTGTACCCTTTTGCAGGTAAACCTTTTCGTGATCTAGGATGTCCACCAGATGCTCTACCTTCTCCACCGCCCATAGGGTGATCTACTGGATTCATCACAACACCTCTAACTCTTGGTCTTCTTCCTAGCCATCTATTTCTTCCAGCTTTACCAGAAACTTGAAGGCTATTTTCAGAGTTAGATACTGAGCCAATTGTAGCAATACAAGATGTAAGAACCATTCTAACTTCACCAGACGGTAATTTTATAATAGCATATTTTCCATCTCTCGCATTTAACTGGGCAAAAGAACCAGCACTTCTTGCAATAGCTCCTCCTTTGCCAGGAACCATTTCTATATTATGAATAATGGTACCCAAGGGAATATCTTTTAAATACATGGCATTACCAACTTCAGGCGAAGCCTTAGCTCCAGACATAATTGATTGACCAACTTTTAGTCCTTCAGGTGCAACAATATATCTTTTTTCACCATCAGCATAGAAAAGTAAAGCAATTCTAGCAGATCTGTTTGGGTCATATTCTATAGTATGAACTTTAGCAGGTATATCATGCTTGTTTCTTTTGAAGTCGATAACTCTATATTTTCTTTTGTGACCACCACCAATATATCTCATGGTCATTTTACCAGAGTTATTTCTACCTCCACTTTTTCCAGCACCTTTTGTTAAAGATTTTTCAGGCCTACTAGTAGTAACTTCACTGTAGTCACTTACAAGCTTGTGACGTTGTCCAGGAGATGTTGGTTTGAATTTTTTTAAGCTCATTTTCTGTTAATTAAATATTTTCGTATAAATCAATTGTATCACCAGCATCTAGTGTAACAATTGCTTTTTTAACCAATCTTGTTCTCTGGAATGAAACACCCTTATTTGTATATTTCATTTTTCTCTTACCTCCACCATGCCTCATGGTGTTAACAGCTTTAACGTTTACTCCGTAAGCACCCTCAACTGCATTTTTAATCTGAATTTTATTAACATCGCTTCTTACTTCAAAAGCATATCTGTTAAGCTTTTCACCTAATTCAGCCATTTTTTCAGTTAATATTGGTTTTATGATGATATTTTCCATTACTAAGCTTTAAATTGTTTTTCGATTTGTGGAAATGCTTTCTCAGAAATAATTAACATGTTAGAATCTAAAATATCATAGGTATTTAACATGTCTGCAGTTATAACTTTAGCATTTGGAAGATTTCTGGAGGATAAAAATGTGTTTTTATCTTTTTCACTGGTCACAAAAAGTGATTTAGCGTTATCAACTTTTAAATTCTTTAGTACCGTAGCAAATTCTTTAGTCTTAGGTGATTTAAAAGAAAGGTCTTCTAAAATTAAAATACTTTCTTCTTTAGCTTTGTAACTAAGAGCAGATTTTCTAGCTAAAACTTTAAGTTTTTTATTCAGTTTAAAACCATAGTTTTTTGGTCTAGGACCAAAAACTCTACCACCACCTCTAAAAAGAGGATTTTTAATAGAACCCGCTCTAGCTGTTCCAGTACCTTTTTGCTTCTTGATTTTTCTGGTACTTCCAATAATTTCACCACGTTCTCTAGCTTGGTGTGTACCTTGTCTCTGGTTAGCAAGATATTGTTTAACATCTAAATAAATTGCATGATCATTTGGATCGATTGCAAAAATACCAGCAATTAATTTAACTTTTTTAGTAGTTGCTTTACCTTCTTTATTTAAAACTTTTACTTCCATTATTTCTCAACTATTAAATAAGAACCTTTAGAACCAGGTACTGATCCCTTTACAATGATTAAATTCTTTTCAGGAACTATTTTGAGAACCTGTAAATTGATTGACTTTACTCTGTCACCACCAGTTCTTCCACCCATTTTCATTCCCTTAAAAACTCTGGCAGGGTAAGAAGCTGCTCCGATAGAACCAGGGGCTCTCATTCTGTTATGTTGACCATGAGTTGCTTGACCAACACCACCAAAGCCATGTCTTTTAACAACACCCTGAAATCCTTTTCCTTTAGATGTTCCAACAACATCAACAAATTCACCTTCTTGGAACTGATCTACTGTAACCGAATCACCAAGATTAACATCATTAATTCCTTTGAATTCAACTATTTTTCTTTTAGGAGTTGTTTTAGCTTTAGAAAAATGTCCAAGCATAGCTTTAGGGGTATTTTTCTCCTTTTTGTCTTCGAATCCTAATTGAGTAGATTCGTATCCATCCTTTTCTTGCGTTTTGATTTGAGTCACGACACATGGTCCTGCCTCAATTATCGTGCATGGTAGATTTTTACCCTCGGCACTGTAAACGCTAGTCATCCCTATTTTTTTACCTATGATACCAGCCATTTGATATTTATTTTTATACTTTAATTTCTACATCTACACCACTTGGTAGTTCTAATTTCATTAGTGCATCTATTGTCTTTGATGAAGAACTATAGATGTCCATTAATCTTTTATAAGCACATAATTGAAATTGCTCTCTTGCTTTTTTATTAACGTGAGGCGATCTCAAAACTGTGTAAATTCTTTTATGAGTTGGAAGTGGAATAGGTCCACTCACAATAGCACCAGTTGTTTTCACTGTCTTAACAATCTTTTCAGCTGACTTGTCAACCAAGTTATGATCATATGATTTTAATTTTATTCTAATTTTTTGACTCATATTAATATTATTAAGCAGTTACAGTTCCTTTAGATTTAGCAATAACATCCTCAGAAATATTCTTTGGTGCATCTGCATAATGTGAAAATTCCATACTTGATGTAGCTCTACCGGATGTAATAGTTCTTAACTGGGTAACATATCCAAACATTTCAGAAAGTGGAACCTTGGCTTTTACTACTTTGGAACCAGCTCTATCATCCATACCTTCAATAAGTCCTCTTCTTCTATTAAGATCACCGACAACGTCACCCATATTAGCTTCAGGAGTAACCACCTCAATTTTCATCATAGGTTCTAAAATGACAGGACTACATTTTGGCAAAGCAGTTCTATATGCTAGTTTAGCACATAATTCAAATGAAAGTGAATCAGAATCAACAGCATGAAAAGAACCATCTGTTAATGTAACTTTCATATTATCGACTGGATAACCTGCAAGAACTCCATTATTCATAGAATCTTTAAATCCTTTTTCAACTGATGGAATATATTCTTTAGGTATATTACCGCCTTTTATCTTATTTTCAAAAATCAATCCTGGGTTCTCAGCATCACCTGGTTCAACTGTAAATACAATATCTGCAAATTTCCCTCTTCCTCCAGATTGTTTTTTATAAACCTCTCTATGATCAGTACCTGAACTTATGGCTTCTTTATAAGCTACTTGAGGTGCACCTTGATTACACTCAACCTTAAACTCTCTTCTTAGTCTGTCAATAATAATATCTAAGTGCAACTCTCCCATACCAGAAATAATGGTTTGTCCTGAGTCTTCGTCTGTCTTTACTTGAAAAGTTGGATCTTCTTCAGACAACTTAGATAAAGCAAGTCCAAGTTTGTCAACGTCAGCTTGTGTTTTTGGTTCAATTGCTAAACCTATTACTGGGTCTGGGAAATCCATTGATTCTAAAACAATATGCTTTTTTTCATCACATAAAGTATCTCCCGTTTTAATGTCTTTAAAACCAACTAATGCACCAATATCTCCAGCATCTAGTGATGGAATCTGATTTTGTTTGTTAGCGTGCATTTGAAATATTCTAGAAATTCTTTCTTTTTTGTTAGTTCTTGTATTATAGACATAAGAACCAGATGTTAATTTACCAGAATAAGCTCTTGTAAAACACAATCTACCAACAAATGGATCAGTAGCAATTTTAAATGCTAGAGAACTAAATGGTTCGTTAATCGATGGCTTTCTTGTAATTTCTTCTCCACTATCTGGATCTGTTCCAGTAATAGCTTCAATATCTAATGGAGAAGGAAGAATTTCCATTACCATATCTAACATTGTCTGAACACCTTTGTTTTTAAAAGCTGAACCACACATCATAGGAACAACTTTCCCAGCAATAGTAGCTTCTCTTAAAGCGTCAAGAATTTCCCTTTCAGTTAAAGAATTTTCGTCTTCAAAATATTTTTCTAACAGTTTGTCATCAAATTCAGCTACAGCTTCTAATAATTCACCTCTTAGTGCTCTAGCTTCATCAATAATATCATCAGGAATTTCAATTTCCTTAAAAGTCATTCCCATGTCATCTTCGTTCCAAACAATTCCTTTAAAATTGATTAAATCTACCACACCTTTAAAATCGTCTTCAGAACCTATATTTATTTGTAATGGAAGTGCATGACTTCCAAGCATTTCTTTCACTTGCTTGCAAACATTTAAAAAGTCAGCACCCTGTCTGTCCATTTTATTGACGAATCCTATTCTTGGAACATTGTAATTATTGGCAAGTCTCCAATTAGTTTCTGATTGAGGTTCAACACCATCAACAGCGCTAAATAAAAATACTAATCCATCTAAGACTCTTAAAGATCTATTGACCTCAACTGTAAAGTCAACGTGTCCAGGTGTATCAATTATATTCACATGATACTCTTGTTCACGGTAATTCCAATTTAGAGTGGTTGCTGCAGAAGTAATAGTAATGCCTCTTTCCTGCTCTTGTTCCATCCAATCCATTGTGGCAGCACCATCGTGAACTTCTCCAATTTTATGACTAACTCCACCGTAATATAAAATTCTTTCAGTAGTAGTGGTTTTTCCAGCATCAATATGAGCTGCAATACCTATGTTTCTTGTATATTTTAAGTCTCTTGCCATTTTATTAAAACCTAAAGTGTGAAAATGCTTTGTTGGCTTCTGCCATTCTGTGAACGTCTTCTTTCTTCTTAAATGCAGCTCCTTCTTCTTTAGAAGCAGCTAAAATTTCTCCAGCTAATTTTTCACTCATAGTTTTTTCATTTCTTTTAAGAGAAAATCCGATTAACCATTTAATAGCCAAAGAACGCTTCCGACTGTCTCTTACTGGGGTTGGTATTTGAAAAGTTGCACCCCCAACTCTTCTACTCTTAACCTCAACTGCTGGTGTAATATTTTCTACAGCTTTTTTCCAGATATCTAAACCATTTTCAGATGTTTTTTCAGAAACTATATCGATTGAATCATAAAAAATATTGAATGCAATATTTTTTTTACCATCAATCATAAGGCTATTAACAAATTTAGTTACCTCAACGTCCTTGTATTTTGGATCTGGTAGGATAATGTGCTTTTTTGCTGTTCTTCTTCTCATTTAAAATTTTATTTCTTTTTAGCTCTTTTGGTACCATATTTAGATCTTCTTTGAGATCTACCTTCAACACCCGCTGTATCTAATGCTCCTCTTACTATATGATATCTTACTCCGGGTAAATCTTTGACTCTTCCTCCTCTAACTAAAACTATACTATGTTCTTGTAAGTTATGACCTTCTCCACCAATATATGCATTGACTTCTTTTCCATTGGTTAATCTTACCCTTGCAACTTTTCTCATTGCGGAATTTGGTTTTTTAGGGGTAGTAGTGTAAACTCTTACACAAACACCTCTTCTTTGAGGGCAAGAATTTAAAGCAATGGATTTACTTACTTTTACCTTTGTTTGTCTACCTTTTCTTACTAACTGTTGTATAGTTGGCATATTTTTTAATTGATTTTTCGGCTTGCAAAGGTAACAGAATATATTAGTAATCCAATATATCAACAATTATTTTTAAAATGTTTTTTATTCAAGGTGAATTAATTATTTAATTTATTGCAAAATTTGAAGAAATAATTGTTGTTTTACATTCTAATTTTGAGGATAAAATATATATCAAAATAACAGCTTTAAAATGAATGTTCTTGACGGCTTAAACGAATCACAAATTTTAGCGACTAAAGTAATTAATGGTCCTATTATGGTTATCGCTGGTGCAGGATCTGGGAAAACTAAAGTTCTAACTCACAGAATTGCCTACTTAATAGAAAATGGTGTAGATCCTTTTAACATTCTTTCTCTTACGTTTACTAACAAAGCGGCACAGGAAATGAAGCAAAGAATTTCATTAATGGTTGGGGAAGATAAAGCAAGAAATATTTGGATGGGAACATTTCATTCAGTATTTGCAAGAATTTTAAGAGTCGAGCATGAAAAAATAGGATTTCCATCAAATTTCACAATTTATGATACACAAGATTCTAAAAGTCTCATAAAAACAATAGTTAAAGAGAAAAATCTAGATGACAAACTATATAAGCCCGGAATAATATATAATAGAATTTCTGCTGCAAAAAACAGTTTAATTAGTTCAGAAAATTATTTAAATGACTCTGAAATATTGTCAACTGACAAATCTACTGGAAGGCCTAAAATTGGAGAAATATACATGACCTATCAACAAAGGTGTTTTAGAGCCTCAGCTATGGATTTTGACGATTTACTTTTCAAAACAAATATCCTTCTAAAGCAGAACCCAGAAATATTATATAAATATCAAGATAAATTTAAATTTATATTAGTAGACGAATACCAGGATACTAACCACGCTCAATATCTAATTATTAAATCTTTAGCTGCTAGATTTGAAAATATTTGTGTCGTAGGTGATGATGCTCAATCTATTTATTCATTTAGGGGAGCCAATATTCAAAACATTCTCAATTTTAGAAAAGATTATCCTGACTATCAACTATTCAAACTCGAACAAAATTACAGATCTACTAAAAATATTGTAGAGGCAGCCAATAGTATAATAAGAGTAAATAAAGATCAAATAAAAAAAAGTGTTTGGACAGCTAATAATTCAGGAAGTAAAATTAAGATTATTAAAAGTTACTCTGATAATGAAGAAGGAAAAGTAGTAGCTAATGAAATTTTTGAAAGTGCTTCCTTACACAGTATTAGTTATAAGAATTTTGGAATTCTTTATAGAACAAATGCGCAATCAAGAGCATTTGAAGAGGCACTAAGAAAGATAAATATTCCCTATAGAATTTATGGTGGGTTATCATTCTATCAAAGAAAAGAAGTTAAAGATTTATTAGCATATTTTAGATTGTCAGCAAATTTAAATGATGAAGAATCTTTAAAAAGAATCATCAACTATCCTAAAAGAGGTATTGGATTAACCACTATTAATAAAGCACTTGTCTGTGCCAATGAAAAAAATGTTAGCCTTTGGGATGTAGTTAACAAGCCTGATCAGTTTGGATTTGTTGTAAACTCAGGAACTAGGGCTAAACTAGATTTGTTTTGTTCAATGATTCAAAATTACAATTCAAGAGTTAATAAATCAAATGCCTATGAATTAGCACTTGAAATAGCCAAAAATACTGGACTAATAAGAGATTTAAGCATTGATAGAACTCCAGAAGGAATTGTTAGGTTTGAAAATATTCAGGAATTATTAAACGGAATTCAAGAATTTTCAAAGGGAAATAATGAACAAACCCTAAACACGTTAGGAGATTTTTTAATTGATGTAGCTCTATTAACGGATGCTGACAAAAACGATAATGAAGATAATAACAAGGTATCTTTAATGACTATTCATGCAGCAAAAGGACTTGAATTTAGCAATGTTCATGTGGTTGGGATGGAAGAGGATTTATTTCCATCCATGATGTCTAAAAACTCAAGATCTGACCTAGAAGAAGAAAGAAGGTTATTTTATGTAGCTGTAACAAGGGCTAAAATTAATTTAACTCTTTCATACGCAGTGAGTAGATTTAAATGGGGAAATTTAATTCAGTGTGAACCAAGCAGATTTTTAGAAGAGCTAGACCCAAAGTATGTCGAACATACTTTTTCAATAAAAAACAACAAAAAAGATTTTACTAATGCCATTTCAAAAAACAAAACTTCCATTTTAAAAAATAAATTCAGTAAACCTCTTAACCATTTAAAAAAAATCAACAACCTTTCGTCTATTCACAATAATAAAGAGGAAAAAGATATTTTAAAAGTTAAAGTTGGAGACCAAGTGGTTCATGAACGATTTGGGAAAGGCAAAGTAGTTGAGGTTAATGGTGAATTTCCAAATACAAAAGCAACAGTGTTTTTTCCTTCATCAGGACAAAAACAATTATTATTAAAATTTGCTAAACTTCAATTGATTTAATTTTAATTGTTTTTTTCCTTTTAATCACTACATTTGACCTAACATTTTCACACAACTTTAATATGAAAACATCACTAGAATTGGCTTACAACACCGATACAACCAAATTGGTTATTCCTGAATATGGAAGAAATATTCAAAAAATGGTTCAACACGCCATAAAAATTGATAATAATGAAGAAAGAAATAAAGCTGCAAAAGTAATTATTAAAGTGATGGATTTAATTAATCCAAATACTCGCAACAGTAATTCTGAAGAACATGCACAAAAATTATGGGCTCATCTTCATATTATTTCCAATTTTGAACTCAATGTTGACTCTCCTTACAAAAAGCCAGAAAAAGAATTATACCATTCCAAGCCTGATGAAGTTCCTTACCCTAAAAATGATATTAGGTTTAAACATTATGGTAAGATTATGGAAGATATGGTAAAAGCTGCCTCAGAACTCAAAGAAGGAGATGATAAGGAAAAATTAGTAAAACATATCGCCAATTTACTAAAGACATCTTATTTACAGTGGAATAGAGACAGTGTTAATGATAATCTTATTATTAAACAACTAGAAGAACTTTCAGATGGTAAATTAACTATAACTTCTGAAAAACTAAGAGACACCAATGATATAGTTAGGTCATTCAAAAAGAAAAAAACTAACAATAAAAATTATTCAAAAAATAAGCCAAGAAGAAAGTACCATGGGAGCTTTTGAAATAATTGGAGGAAAAAAACTCAAAGGAGAAATTACTCCACAAGGAGCAAAAAATGAAGCACTTCAGGTAATCAATGCCGTATTATTGACTGATAAAGAAGTCATTATCAATAATATTCCAGACATTATTGATGTAAATAAATTAATAGACCTACTTAAAACTCTAGGTGTTAAAATTAAAAAACTGAATAAAGGGTCTTTTAGTTTTAAAGCTGATGAAGTAGATGTTGATATCATGACTTCCGATGAGTTTAAGAAAAAAGGAGCTAGTCTACGAGGATCTATTATGGTTGTAGGACCTCTTCTTGCTAGATTTGGAAAAGGTTATATTCCTAAACCTGGTGGTGACAAAATTGGAAGAAGACGACTAGATACCCACTTCATTGGGTTTCAAAACTTAGGAGCTGAGTTCGATTACGACTCAAATACTAACTTTTATAAAGCTCACTCACCTAACGGTCTTAAGGGTAACTACATGCTTTTAGATGAAGCATCTGTAACTGGAACAGCCAATATTATAATGGCAGCTGTTTTAGCCAAAGGGGAAACAACAATTTATAATGCAGCCTGTGAACCTTACATTCAACAACTTTGTGAAATGCTTAATAGTATGGGAGCAAATATAAAGGGTCTTGGTTCTAATAAAATTATCATTAATGGTGTAGAAAAATTAGTTGGTTGTAATCATACTATTTTACCTGACATGATTGAGATCGGAAGCTTTATTGGTTTAGCAGCTATGACCCAATCTGAAATAACTATTAAAAATGTTTCTTACGATAAGTTAGGTATGATTCCAAATGTATTTAAAAAACTTGGAATTAAATTGGAAAGAAAAGGGGATAACATCTTTATTCCGTCCCAAGAAAAATATGAAATTGAATCTTTTATTGATGGGTCTATTATGACTATTTCCGATGCTCCATGGCCAGGTTTTACACCAGATTTGTTAAGTATAATTTTAGTTACAGCTACTCAGGCAAGAGGTAGTGTTTTAATTCATCAAAAGATGTTCGAAAGCAGATTGTTTTTTGTCGATAAATTAATTGACATGGGTGCTCAAATAATATTGTGTGATCCCCACAGAGCCACTGTGATTGGATTAGAAAGAAAAACTCCACTGAAAGGAATCACAATGACATCACCTGATATTAGAGCAGGTGTATCTTTATTGATAGCCGCACTTTCAGCAGAAGGCAAAAGTACTGTTCTTAATATTGAACAAATAGACAGGGGATATGAAAATATTGAGCAAAGATTATTAAACATAGGTGCTCAAATAAAAAGAATCCCTTAAAATTGGAATGATTTTTGATTTAAATTTAATTATGAAAACTTTAAATATTCTTATTCTAAATATTATCATTTGCATTAGTTCTCTTTCTGCACAAGAAATTGTAGGACTTAATATAGGCAACACTGCGCCTGAACTCGAATTTAGCGACCCAAATGGAGATAGCATTAAACTATCATCTTTAAAAGGTAATATTGTTTTAATAGACTTTTGGGCTTCTTGGTGCGGACCATGTAGAAGAGAAAACCCGAACGTTGTTAATGCTTATAACAAGTATTCTAAAAGCAAGTTTAAAAATGCCAAAGGTTTTAAAATATACAGTGTTTCCCTTGATAAAAATAAATCTGCATGGATAAATGCTATAAAGCAAGATCAATTAAATTGGGATGAACATGTTAGTGATTTAAAAGGATGGGCAAGTCAAGGGGCTGTCAAATACGGCGTAAGAGGAATCCCTTATAATTTTCTTTTAGATGCGGATGGTAAAATTATTTCTAAAAATCTAAGAGGTTTGGCTCTACATCAACAACTTGACAAACTCGTCAAGTCTCTCTAGAAGATATTATTCTGACAATTTCACTTATTCAGTATGACACAATGTCTACTTTTTAAATTGGTTCGTATTTTGTATATCTAGTTTTAAATAAATTAAGAAATGAAGTCAAAAAAGAAGGGAAAAGCTAAAGAAAATACAGAAGAAAAAATAAATATTGATGCTGATTCTCAAGAAACTCAAGAAACTCAAGAAACTCAAGAAA
>CEOC01049922.1_pt1 | contig 18620 bp, 13 predicted proteins | sample 356191 | NCBI WGS metagenome assembly CEOC01 (sample SAMEA2619952, study PRJEB7988) | marine metagenome | biome: marine biome (ENVO:00000447); feature: deep chlorophyll maximum layer (ENVO:xxxxxxxx); material: "saline water (ENVO:00002010), including plankton (ENVO:xxxxxxxx)" | depth 17 m
AGTTTTGTAGAAACTTTTCTAGCTGTTTTTTTTCTGTTATTTGAGGGATCTACATTTGGAGCTGCATCAATAGCTTTTCTCTTTTTAGTCTCTTTTTTTGTCTTAGTACTATAATCTGTTTTACTTGCTTTGTCAGATTTTTTTGACTTTTTGTTCTTTTTTTTCTTCTTCTTCTTAGATTTCAATAATCCCTTTTCACTATAATTGGTTTTTTCATGGGGTTCTGCTTTTGAAGATTTTATATTTTTATTTTGAGAAAAAGCAATGGTGCTTAAAAAGGTTAAAATTATTATAAAAATAAAATTTTTCATTGATTTAAGTTTATTATAAAGCTACGTTAATTCTTTTTAATTTTTTTAAATATATTGATTTTATTTGTAGCGATCTTTAATCAACTGTAAGTGATTATTTTTTAATTTACTTCTATTGTTATTAGAGAAATCTGTAAAATAATTATGATTTTGTATGAATTTTATCTGTATTTGATCCCATTCTTTTTTGCTTTTTAGTCTCTTATTTTCTTTTAATTCTCTAAAAAAATTATCAGAAATATTATCAAAATCTTCCCTTCCTAAATAGTCTAAATCTGCATCACAAATAATTTTTTCTAACTTATTTTTGGGTGTTTGAGGAACTTTAGTAGCTAAAATTAATTGAGAAATCTTTTCAATTTGGGATTTAGAGTATCCATATTCAGGAAGAAGTTTTTGTGCATATTTAGCTCCAATTTTTTCATTGTTTTCATATTGATCTATATATCCCATATCATGAAATAAAACTGCTGTTTTTAAAATAAAAAAATCTGCTGGTTTCACCTTTTCATGAAAACAAATCTGATCCAAAGATTGTAATACATCTAAAGTATGATGAGAGCCATGGTAGTATAAATTAGATGATAAATTATCATTTAAAAACTGAATCACAAATGTTTTTAATTTCAAAAAATCCAACTTTGATTTAGCGTAAAAATCTATGATACTATTAAACCATGTATTGTTTAATAAATTATTTTTTTGGTTATAGGACAACTTTAAAGAATTAACAAAAAACATATTTATATCTCCAGTATTTTTTGTCGGAATTTCGCCCCTATTTGTACAGTTGTAAAACATATTTACGAAATTATAAGTATCCTCAGAAATATTTACTTTACCTGGCTCACAATTAGCTTCCATTCTTTCTGCAATATTAACAGTACTTCCAAAAATATCATAGGCAATTCTTTTAGTTCCTATTACGCCTGTAATAACTTCGCCAGTATGAATGCCAATTCTAACAGTCCAATTTTCATCACTATTTTCAATTAGTGATTTATCTTTGGTTTTTTGCATTAGATTTTGAATCTCTAATGCTGCTAAGACACATTTTATTGGATTTGTTTTAAGATCAACTCCTAACCCTCCTACGGCTAAATAAGCGTCGCCAATTGTTTTAATTTTCTCTAACTTATATTTTTCAATAATTGCATCAAACTCAGAAAATAAATTATTAAGTTTTGTAACTAGGATTTTAGGGTTAATTCTTTCGGCTATTTTACTAAATCCAACTATATCAATAAACATTACTGAAGCATTCTCATAAGTTTTTATACTTACTTGACCTTGTTCTTTTAGTTCCTTTACAACATAACTTGGTAATACGTTTAAAAGAAGTTCATCTGATTGATCTTTCTGCTGCTTTACAATTTTATTTTGCCTTTCTATTCTATCTTTTTGTTTAGAAATTAGCTTGGTTCTTTTGTCAACTAAAAATGAAAGTTTTCTTTGATTGGCTTTTATTTGTCTGACCCTAAATATATATCCAACAATTAAAGTAGTTAATGTGAAAATTAAGAGATTTAAATAGATATCATTGGGAAAATGAAAATTGAATAGTTGTAGATAAGACAGTCTTTTAGTAGATTCTGCTAAAATTAGCATACTTAAACAATTTCTACCCCAAATATTACTATATCATCTACTTGTTCGTAAGATCCCATCCAATGAAATAACCTATCTTCAAGTTTTCTTTTTTGATCTTCCATGGATTCTTTTATGGTCTCTACTAATAGCTCTTTGAACTTTTTGTACATAAACTTCTTACCTCTTTCTCCTCCAAACTGGTCAGGATACCCATCAGAAAAAGCATAAATTTTATCTCCTTTTTTAAGGTCAATCTCAAATGTTTCATAGTTATGCTCTCCCTCAGTAAATGATCCTATAGCAAATTTATTAGTTTTAAAGACTTCTAACTCGCCATCTCTTATCAAATAAAGCGGATTATTTGCCCCTGCAAACTTAATTTTCATATTTTTTAAATTTAAGGAGCACAAAGTAATATCCATACCATCTCTTATAGAGTCATCAATAGTTTTATTTAATGAATTATTAACATATTTGTTTAAGCCATCTAACATTGTCCCTGGTGTAGGAGTTTTTTGTTCACTAAAAGCACTATCTAATCCGTTGGCTCCCACTAAACTCATGAAAGCACCTGGGACACCGTGGCCAGTACAATCTACAGCAGCAAACATCAATTCATCTTTTTGCTTGCCAATCCAATAAAAATCTCCTGATACAATATCTTTTGGTTTAAAAAAAACAAACGATGAAGGAAAATACTTTTTAATAAATTTTTCTGGGGGAAGAATAGAGTCTTGTAATCTTTTTGCGTACCTTATACTAGCTGAAACATCAGTGTAAAGTTCTTCAATCTCTGCTTTTTGCTTAACCACTTCTTCAGTTCTAGCCTGTACCTTCTCTTCAAGTATTCTTTCTGTTTCAGCTAATTCGTCCTTCATCTTTAAAAGTGCATGCCCTAATACATCTTCATCACTTAATGGTTGGTACTCATAATCAAAATTACTCTGGCCAATTTCGTGGGCAAAATCTGTAGTTTCTTTAAGTCCTGTAACTAAACTATTCATGGCCTCAGACATTTCACCAATCTCATCATTACTTGGCTTAAGCTGACTTTTTGGGAAAACCCCTCTTCCTAAGCTTAAAAGGATAGATTTAAGTCTTTGTACAGGCTGGGTAATGCTTATCGTAGTAAATATCGCTATAGAGATAGTACCAATGACAATAATAATAGAAATCAGCAAAATATTATTAATTAAACTAGAGAACCTTTCATTAGTCTCAATTTGCTGTTTATCTGCAATTTGAGTTCTTATATGAGATAATTCATTAATGAAAACCAAAATAGCTTCATAATTAGAATTGATTTCTTCAAACATAGTTTGAGCCATAAGGGAAGAAAATCCGTCTTGATAACTACTTATATCAACCAGTACATTTCTCACCTCATTATTATAACTTTCTATTAAAGAAGAAACTTCAGCAGAAATATTTTTAAATTCTTCAACACCTCCAGATTCTTTCATCCACTTATTTGAAAGTTGATCAATAGTATCTAAATCACTTTTAATAATACTATCAAGCATTAATTGCGCTTCTATCTTGAACTGTTCATCTGGACGAGATTCGTCAATTACCCATTGTTGCATATAAGTATGCGTTTTGGATATATTATCTTTAAGTTGGTTTATTACAAATAGTGAAGGCTGGTCAACATTTAAAAATTTATCATTTGATTTAATAGCCTCGTTAACGACAGAAAATGTATAAAAGAATACTATAAGAAGAAGTATTACTACAATGCTAAATCCCCCACCTATTTTTTTTCCTACAGTAAATCTCAAAATAAATTATTAGTTATCTCCAGAATTTTTTGATTCTAGACCCTTGAGTATATTCATATATTCAACATGTTTTTCCATGTCATTTAAGCTATAATAAACTGCTGCAATTCCCTGAACAATCGAGGTTTCTTCTGGTTTCATTTGATAAACTTTTTCAAGGTAGGGTAAAGATTTTGAAAAATAGTCAACTGCTTGTTCTTGCATTAAAATTACCATTTCTAAATCAGCATCAATATCTAGTTCTTCCAGAATAATATCAACTCCAAGGTTATGGTAAAGAATTCCAAGATCGTAATTAGGGGTATATTGATTGGGGTTTAAGGCTAATGACTTATTAAAGTAATTTATGCTAGAGTCTAATAAATTTTTGGAATTAATTTTATCGTTTTCATATCTCATTTTATACATTCGTCCCATTCCATTAAAGAAGTCAATGGAAATATTTGAAAAATCGTAATTAGGTTCAGCTATACTTTTAAGCTTCTTAAATGTGTTGTAGTAATCAAGAGCTTTACTTTGTTTCTTAAATTCCATTTTCTGCATAATCATTAATGCATCATTTATGTAAGAAATTGAAAAAGAATTTAAAGCCTGTAAGTTTTTTTCAGTGAATTGGTTTTTATTGTCATAATTAACAGACTTGATAAAGTAATCACACGCTGCTGGTCTAGCTGAAGAGGAAGAAGATTTACCATCAATTTCTCTATAAATATTAAAGTTAATAAAGCCACATAAATGTAAAAAATAGGCATCGCTGGATTTATCAGGGCATTGAATCAAAACAGTATCAATGTATTGAGATGCATTAAGATAATTTTTTGACTTATACTTTTGGATCAACAACATTTGCTCGGGACAATAAGAAGTGTTCTGTGAAAAACACGTAGAAGACATGATCACAAAAAATAAGAACGATATGATATTACTGTAGAGCTTCATATTGTTGAATAAGCTAATTTAGTTAAAGTTTGACCAATAGTAAAATCTTTTTTTTCTGCTTTCGATTTGTTAATCTGGAATTTTAACCTGTTTTGAACATATACAAAGTTAATCATTGAACCTGTTGTAGCTAAATCTTCTCCTTCTGTAACAAGCAATGTTTTATCATTCAATCCTTTTTGAACTGTAGCCATGGATTCTTTTTCTTCTCCAGAGACAAACAACAAATGACAATCTGAAATATCCGAAGCAGATTCATAAAAGGCAAACTTTATTTTTTGGCTGCCATTCATTTTATCCTTAAATGATGTGTTAAGTAAGTTATACAAGTCTTTACTGCCATAAATACCAATTGTAAAATCCCCAGTAGTATATGCTTTTGGCCAATATACATTTTTTGCAAACTGATAAATAAACATACTTTTCATTTTGACCTTAAGTGCTTTTGCTGCAGAACTAGGGCTTTGTTGTGCGTGCAAACAATTCACTGAAATAAAAAATGTCAGAAAAAGTAAAATGAATATTTTAAATGGATTATACACTATATAAATATACTACAAAAATAATAAAGAAAATTATAAAAATAGTAGGTTTAATGTTATTTCATTTGGTGTTTCTGATGCTTTCGTCTGCTTTTTAAAGCCTTTTTTTTGACTAAATTTTTATTATACTTATTTCTAATTGCAAGATTTCTTTGTTTACTAGTAAAGCTATCTTCTTCTATCCCTGTAGGCTTGAACTTGTTTTTTCCTGTTATTTTAAATGGATCATTGTCAATTCCAATAATCCCATTTTGCCTCTTATAATTTGTAAACGAGTCATTTTGCCTTTTAATAAATGTTTTTGAATAAAGCAGCCCCAAATTATTGTTTTTCTTAATTGAGGGTCTTCTTCTTTTTTCAGAAAATGGATCTCTGTATTGGGAAATTATATTACCATAAAATAAAAAAAAGAAAATTAATGCAGTTAATATGTAAAACCTTCTTCTTTGCATTCAAGAAATTACACTTGCTCATCCTGAGGAATCTCTTTACTTAAGTCTCTATCAAAAAGGTATAGGCCCCCTTTATCATTCCCAATCATATTTAAACGATCTAAAATTGTTCTTGCTAGAGCTTCTTCTTCTAATTGTTCTGCAACATACCATTGCATAAAGTTATGGGTAGTAAAGTCTTTTTCTTCTAGGCAAAGGCCAACAATATTATTAATACTTTCTGTAACATTTAATTCATGCTCTAACAATGATTCGAATACATGTGTAAGTGATTTAAAAGTTGTCGGTGGCTGAATTAAAGCTGGAATTAATGCATTTCCACCTCTTTCATTGATAAATTTTACCAATTTAAGCATGTGCATTCTTTCTTCGTCACTGTGTTGATAAAGAAAAGAAGATGAGCCACTAAGACCCTTGGTCTCAGTCCATGAAGCCATAGATAAATAAAATTGAGATGATGATGCTTCTAGCTCTATTTGTTTGTTTAATGCTTTTTCAATAATATCTTTTAACATAAAAATTATTTTTTTCAAATGTACGTCATTTAGACAAATTTTAAAATAAGAATTTTTAAATTAACTCTTATTTATACTCATTCAAAATCATACAATATCATATATGAATTCTTTCAATTAAAATTTTAAATTTTTAATCTCAATCTTTATCAAAAGAAATTTATAAATTCGGGAAATATGATACACCAAACTCCATTGAGTAAATATATTTTTTGTTTGCTTTTAATGACCCAATTCTTGGTCGTTGATTTCATGTCTCAAACCACTATTAAGGGAGTTGTCAATGATGGCGAAACTAATGAAGAACTTATTGGAGCTACTGTCAAAATAGTGAATTCAACTTTTGGATGTGTAACCGATTTTAATGGTGAGTTTACCATCAAAACAAAACTAGAATTACCTTTTAGTATTGAAATATCTTACATAGGTTATGAATTAAAAGTAGTCGATGTATTGGACAATAGGTTTTTAAAATTAAAATTAGAAAGTAAAGATTTACAGTTAAAAGCTGTTGAAGTGATGGGAGGCATCAGTAAAAAACTCAAAGAATCTCCGTTAAGTATTGAGTCTATGGATATTAATGACATTAAACAAACTTCAGCAACCAACTTTTATGAAGGCCTCAGCCATATGAAAGGAGTTGATATGACTTCTGCTAGTTTAGGATTCAGAGTTATTAATACTAGAGGGTTTAATAGTACTTCTCCTGTAAGATCTTTGCAAATAATTGATGGAGTTGATAATGCTTCTCCAGGATTAAACTTTGCATTAGGAAATTTTTTAGGGTCTTCAGAACTAGATCTAATGAAAGTTGAAATTGTCTCTGGAGCAAGTTCAGCATTTTTTGGCCCCAATGCATTTAATGGAGTAATCAGCATGAATACAAAAAATCCTTTCTTATTTGATGGGCTTTCGGCAAGTGTGAAATTGGGAGAAAGATTTATGAATGAATATGCAGTTAGATATGCTAAAGTTTTCAAAGACGATGAAGGTGAAGACAGGTTTGCCTACAAACTCAACCTGTTTTATATGAATGCTAATGATTGGGAGGCAACTAACAGTAATAGTGTTGCCGATTTAGATACCGATGAAAGCAATCCTGGAAGTTATGATGCTGTTAATAGGTATGGTGATGAAAATTTAAGTCCCATTCTTAATAATGGAATCTATGGATTAAATGGAATTCCAGATCCTAAATTAATTTCTGATTATCCCGGATTAGGGAGGTATCATAGAACTGGTTATTGGGAGAAAGATATTGTTGATTACGACACTGAAAATTTTAAGGCAAATGCTGCTTTTCATTATTTATTTAAGAATAAAACAGAACTTGTTGCTTCTAGTAATTTCGCAAATGGGACTACAGTTTATCAGGGGGATAACAGGTTTAGTTTAAAGGATATTAAGTTCTTTCAAAATAAAATTGAAATTAAAAAAGAAAATAATTTCTTTATAAGAGCATACGCAACTCATGAAGATGCTGGAGATAGTTATGATGCTGTACTTACTGCTTTCCAGTTGCAAAATGCTGCAACTAGCGATGAAGATTGGGATTACTTATATAAAGATTATTGGAGAGATAATATAACTGATAAAATCAGAGATATAGACCCGAATATTAATTGGACTCCTTGGTATGACCCTGTAACGCAAACTGGTTATCCAGCAGATACAGCAGCCATTAATCAGATTCTTTCTCAGCCTCAATACATAGATTCGCTATATGTTTGGCACCAACAAACTGCTGAATATGCTAATACAGCATATGTTCCCTTCGGATCAGAAAGTTTTTATAAAGTTGGAACCAATAGGTTTGATTCTTTAAAAAATGAAATTACTTCAAAGGCTTCAGTACTTAATGGTGGATCTAAAATAGTAGATCAATCCGCTCTTTATCACCTTCATGGTGAAAAGACGTGGGATACTGATTTTTGCAAAATAACTTTGGGTGGAAACGGTAGAATATACACCCCAAAATCTGGTGGATCTTTGTTCAGCGACACTGGAAGTAATGTAATTGTAAATAGAGAATATGGTGGCTATTTTGGAATAGAAAAAAAGTTTTTATCTGATCAGTTAATGCTTAAAGCTTCATTAAGAATTGATAAAAATCAAAATTTTAAGTTTCTACCAACTCCGGCAGTTTCTCTTATCTACAATTTAGATGATAATAATACCATAAGAGCCACCTTCACATCAGCTATTAGAAATCCAACATTATTAAATCAATATATGTACTATAATGTAGGAAGAGCCAAATTAGTAGGTAATATCAATGGATACGATTCGTTAGTTACTATTGAATCTCTTAGAACCTATACTTACAGTGAGTTTGAAGAAGATTCCTTAGAATATTTTAGCGTTAATCCTATAAGCCCTGAGAAAGTAAAGTGCTTAGATATTGGATATAGAGGGGTCATCAATAGAAAAATATACATAGATGCAGGTTACTATTTTAATTGGTATACCAACTTTATTGGTTTTGTAACTGGAGCCGATGTTTTTTTAGATCCGTTTCTTGGGAACCCCTACATACTTGATGTTTACAGAATTGCCACTAATTCAACAGAAAGAATTACCACCCAAGGATTTTCTTTAGGCTTAAACTATTATTTGGATAATCAATTCACAATTAATGCCAATTATTCTTGGAATAAATTAAATCAAATTAATGATGACCCAATTATTCCTGCTTATAATACCCCAGAAAATAAATTTAATATTGGAATTAACGGTAAAGAAATAGACGTCTCATTATTTAATATTGGGAAAATTAGTTTTAACACCAATTATAAGTGGGTTCAAGGATTTATTTTTGAGGGATCTCCTCAGTTTACTGGAGAAATACCTTCTTATGGTTTACTAGATTTTCAAATTACAAAGCAAATATCTAAACTGGATTTAGCTATAAAATTAGGAGCATCAAATATTTTAAATAATGAGGTTATTCAAGTTTATGGGGGCCCTTTTATTGGAAGGATGGCTTACCTTTCTTTACTCTTCGATTTTAATAACTAATCCCAACTTTACTAATATTATTAAAATTTACTTTATCTTTATTTAAATTAGACACTATTAATTTATTATTAAAACTTAACATATGAAAAAAATTACTTTTAATTTTCTATTTATTTTTACTCTGCTATTTACTACAAGTACAGTAGCTCAGACAAGATATTTAGATCCCGTATTTCCATCTGTAGATACTACTAACAATATCGTTTATGGTGTAAATTACACTGTAATGGTCCCTGGCTATGTACTTCCTACAGGTGCAGTAATCCCTGGAGTTGGTGCAATTCCTTCTCTTAATTTTCAGTTTTTCGAACCAACAGGTGATACTGAACCAGAAAGACCATTGATAATTTATCTACATACTGGAACATTCGCTCCAATTATTAGAAACGGTAATCCAACTGGCTCCAAAGATTATGACTTTGCTACTCAAGTTTTTTGTCAAAATTATGCTGTTAGAGGGTATGCAGTAGCTAATTTGGAATATAGACTTGGATGGAATCCATATTTACCAACTGAACCGGAAAGAGCTTCTAGTTTAATGAAAGCTGCTTACCGTGGAATTCAGGATGTTAAATCTGCTATTAGATTTTTTAGAATGAGTTATGAAAATGGCAATCCATATGCAATTGATACTTCAAGAATCATTGTTTGCGGCCAAGGAACTGGTGGATGGATAGCTACATGTTTAAATTCTGTTGACAAGTTGTCAGAACTTCAATTACCTAAATTTTTAGATGGTAACGGAATTCCATTAATTGACACTGCCGTATTAGGTGACTGGGATGGATTTGGAGGTGTAGACACATTAAATATTCCTAATCATCCCGGATATTCTAGTGAACACGATATGGTTCTTAACATGGGTGGAGCTATTGGAGATATTAGTTGGCTGGAAGCTGGTGATAAGCCGATTGCTGCTGTCCATGGAAACTTAGATGCTATTGCTGTATTTAGTTCTGGTAATCTTTCAGTTTCTGGAGTAAATGTAGTTAGTGCAATTAGCGGATCTCATGATGTGATGGAAAAAGCTAATAACTTAGGAAACAATAGTTCTATTCCTAATTTATATGATCCTTATACTCTTGCAGCCAAAAATGCTTCAAATAGCTTAGTGGGTAGTATGGATTTTGGAGGGACTACTATCAATAAAACTCCAGATAATTTATTTCCATTTATTACAGGAAATCCTGGTGAAGGTGCTCCATGGGATTATTGGGATTCAGCAACTGTTGTGTATCTTGCTACTGCTCAGGGATTACCTGATTCTGTAGGAACTCAAGCTCACTTATCCGGATTACAAACAAACCCTAATATGAGTCAAGCAAAAGCTTTAGCTTATATAGATTCAACAGTTAATTTTTTCTGTCCAAGAATGGTTAATGCTTTAATGCTTCCTGGTAATACTGTTGGTATCACTAACACTGATAAAGGATTAAGTGTAAATGTTTATCCTAATCCAGCAAGTGATTTTGTCTCATTTAATTCTTCTACAAATATTAATTCAATATCGATATTTGATAACAATGGAAAATTAATCAAGAATATGAACCCTAATAGATTTACTTACACTATTGATGTAAGCGATTATGCTAAGGGAATATATCACGCTGAAATTTCTAATGGAATTTCAACAAAAACTGAAAAGTTTATCATTAAATAGTAAAGTAACTTTTACTCATTATAAAACTAAAAAAGCCCCTTTTGGGGCTTTTTTTTTAGAGCATATTATAATTTGTTAACACAATAGGTATTTATAATTAATATATATTTGTCCACTAATTTTTAAAATTCTATGGAACTATTCATTCAAATCTCTCAGTTTATAATGAGCTTATCCCTGCTAATTATTCTGCATGAACTTGGACATTTTATACCAGCTAAACTATTTAAAACCAAGGTGGAAAAGTTCTATTTATTTTTTGACTGGCCTTTTTCTTTAATTAAAAAGAAAATTGGAGAAACTGAATATGGAATTGGACTATTGCCATTAGGAGGCTATGTTAAAATTGCTGGCATGATTGATGAGAGTATGGATAAAGAACAATTAAAAGAAGAACCTAAAGATTGGGAATTTCGATCAAAACCAACTTGGCAAAGACTCATAATAATGATTGGAGGAGTTACCGTAAATTTAATTTTGGGGTTTCTTATATATATTATGATACTCAATGTATGGGGAGATGCTTACGTCTCGAATGATAAAATTACTAATGGAGCACATTTAAGCAACCCTAGTTATGAGAAGTATGGATTTAAAGAAGGTGATTTAATAGTAGAAGTGGGAAATGAAAAAGTTGTAGAATTTGGGAGCGCTGATAAAAGAATTTTAATTGATGGGGAAAGAAATTTAAAAATAAAAAGAGGAGATGATCTTATTTCATTAACCCTTTCTGAAGATATTGTTGAGGATTTATTAAAGAATAAAGGTCAAGGAATTTTTTCTGGTTATAGGACTTACAACGTTATTGATTCTGTAATTTCGGGGTCAAATGCAGAAAATGCAGGACTTCTATCAGGTGATAGTATTGTTGAAATTAATGGTTTTAAAACACCCTACTTTAAAGACTTTAGAGAAGAAATTCAAAAATATAAATCCGAAGAAATTGAGATTTCTTTCTATAGAAATAATAGCTATAACACGCTATCGGTATTAACAAATGCAAATGCTGAAATTGGATATTTAAAGTTTGAGGATAGAAGAATTTATAAATTTAAGAAATACTCTATTCCTGAAGCTATTCCAGCTGGGGTAACTAAAGGAATAGAAACGCTCTCAACATACGTTAAATCTTTATCACTTATTTTCAATAAAGAAGGAGCGAAGCAGATTGGTGGATTTGCCTCTATAGGTGGTTTATTTGACACCACTTGGAATTGGCAAAGATTTTGGGGCATGACTGCGTTGCTTTCAATTATATTGGCATTTATGAATATTTTACCAATTCCTGCACTTGATGGAGGTCATGTTATATTTTTATTATATGAAATGATTTCTGGAAGACCACCCAGTGATCAATTTCTAACAAGGGCTCAGGTAGTTGGAATGACCATTTTATTTACACTTTTAATCTATGCTAATGGCATGGATATATTCAGGTGGATAACAGAATAAAATCTACACTTTTAAACATCTTCTTGGGAATAATATTTTAAATCAAAGAGATAGATTCAAGCCTTACGGTATACATTTACTAAAAAGGTTTAATGAATAAAATTTATTCTTTAATTGTAATGATCCTTATTTGCTTTGTTTATTCAGGGCAAGAAATTCCATCCTATGATGAATTTGAGGTTTATACTCAAGATAAAGATAATAAGATTCTAATTATTCCTTTTGAAAATAAAATGTATGCCTCAGCAGTTGATAATGAAATTGCGGCTTACAACAGAATAAACTATATTGATGTAAAAGAAGAATTAAAAAAAGGAATTTCCTCTCAAATACTTTTAAAAATAAGTAATAAAACCCCTGCCATTTCTATGGTTCATCATAAAGATTCTGTTTCAGAAATTCTTAACTATATATATAATAATATAGGTCTTAAATACGAAAAAGTTAAAGTAAAAGATACCGTTAAGCCGCCAACATCAAAAACAGAACTAATAAAAGATAGACTAAAAAAGTTTGTTGTTCAGACAAATCAACATCATGAAAAAGCTAAATATGAAAGAGGAGAAATAAAAAATGGTGAAGTTTATACCTCTAATTATTCAGCAGAAAGATTTATGAACGTAATCATTCAAAATCCTAATTTATTGGAGGAATTGAATAATAAATATAAAACCAATTATTATATTTTCATAAATGAATTTCATATTGGAAGAGCATATCCGAGTAAGGAAAATATGTATATAACAAACAGAAAAATTAGCACCCATTATACAGTTTTTAATCAAAAAGGTAGAGAGATAGATGCTGGAGTTATTAAAGTAGAAATGCCTGGAGATATTTTTGGAATTAAAAAAATAGAGTATCAGTATTTATCGGTTATTGCTTCAGAACTATGTTCTTTCATGCCTAGTGCAAAAGTGGAAAAATCAACGCTTTTAAAAGAAGCCGAAGATGATAAAAACTCAAAAAAACAAAGAAAAATTATTCACGGAGTACTAGAACAATAAACTAATCACCTATAACCGTAAATTTTTTCAATATTTGATTACCCTCTATTTCTATATATAGATTATAAATACCATTATTTAGAAAAGGTAATTCAATCGGAACTCTTTCAACTAATGCAGAAAATTGACTTTTATATAACTCTTGTCCCAACATATTATAAAGAGTTAAAGAACCATTAGAGCTTCTCGGGACTCTTATAGTAAAAACCCCTTGATTAGGGTTAGGGAAAAGAGTTATGTCTGCAATATCATTAATGTTTTCACAATCGTCTGTGATTACCTTAACTTCAGACCTTTCGCTTTCACACATAGCATCACAAACATTCCAATTGAAAAAATAATAATATTGCTGAATAGAGGTGTTAATAGGTGATAACATAGATTTATTTATACTTATCATTCCAGGTATTACGTAAGGAAAATTAGCTCCTGAATTTGCCCTAAATAAATTAACTGTCGAATTTGGAGATAATCCAATTTTATAATTATTTCCAGGAAATAAAACAGCATTTAATTCTAATGTGTGAATCCCTGTATTGAAATTTGAAAAAGTTTTTTCATAAACCGTATTATTATTGCTATCTAAAATAATTATGGTTCTATCTTGATTACCGACTGCTTTTACATCAACAGATTTAAGTTGAATTTTACTCAGTGCATCAAAAATTAAATAGGAATAATTAGATGAATTTAAACCATTACTAGGAAAATATGTTAACCCTGTTCGATAACAAGAAGTATCAAATGAAAGAGAGGCAAAAAATGAAGTATCGTTGTAAATATTATCGGTTAATAAACTTGGGCCTTCATTTAACTTTTCAAGGTCGTTTTCATTAACATACCAATTTAAATTAGTTTCATCACTACTTAAAATTACCACTGAATCTCCTTTACAACTATATATAGTTTCAATAAGTGGACCATCCATTAAAGAAATATTGAAAGCATTCTGAATGGTTTTTGAATTGGTTCCAAAAGAGTTGGTGACCGTCAGTGTAGTATTATAGCTTCCAGATTGGTTAAAGTAACTTGTTGCTGATCTTGTTGTATCATCTATTATACCATCACTTTCAAAATCCCAAGCCCACGAAGAGGGAACTCCTAAGGTAGCATCTAAAAACTGAATTTCTCCAGAACAACTATCTTCAACCCTAATCAAAAAATCAGCAACAGGGGGGGATAAACAGAGTAGTGCTTGGTAAGCATTGATTCTTCCAGATCCTAGTAGACCTGCATATGATGGGTTCAAAGCATCTATATTATCACAGGAGCTTTTCATACAATCAATTAATTGCTCATTAGAGGCATTTGGTGAAAAAGATTTCATAAGGCCTAATAATCCTGCTACCATAGGAGCGGACATCGAAGTCCCAGTTTTAGTGTCATATCCTGAATATGGAATAGTACTCAAGATAGAACTTCCTGGAGCAGCAACATCAATTCTAGTACCATAATTAGATGACCCAGCTTTGATGTCTGAAGATGTGGTATTTGCTACACATATAACTCCATTATAACAAGCTGGATATTTAGGGTTACTTGCTAAATTTGCACCATTATTTCCAGAGGCAGCAACAATTATAGATCCATTATTTATACCAAATTCAATTATGTTGTTATTTGTTTGTGAGTAAGATCCGCTGGACCAAGAACAACTTATCACATCCGCTCCTGATACTATAGAATAGTAGACCCCATCCCAAGTTTGATTTACTAGGCCATTATTGTCTGCTGTTTTAACAGCCATTAAAGAAACACCAAACCCAACTGATGATATCCCTACATTGTTATCTGTATGAGCTCCAGCAATTCCAGCGCAATGAGTACCGTGAGCCCAAGCAGGTGTGTTGCTATGGGGGCTTGGATCGTTGTCATTAGTATAGGTGTCCCATCCATTAATGTCATCGATATATCCGTTATTGTCATCATCAATTCCATTATTGGGAATTTCATTAGGGTTTACCCAAATTACATTTTGCAAATCAGGATGATTAATTGTAATGGCATCATCAACAATGGATACCACAACGTTACTATTCCCAATTCCAAGGTCCCAAGCTAAATTTGCTTGAATTTTATTTAAGTGCCAGCAACTACTATAGCTAGGATCGTTCGGAATGTAGTCTTCAAAATCTTTAAACTTTGGTTCAGAATAATCAACCTCACTAAATTTGCTAAGATCTTTTATAATTTTATTTAGATCATGCTTTTTATCTGTAAACTCTAGTAAAAATGTTAAATATAATTTTTCAGCATTCTTTTTTTTACCAAAAGGTTGCTTAATATTAATTAATCCTATGGAGTCTAAAAAACCTCCAAAAGGGAAGACAGATGAATTAATATTATTTGGAGAATTTTCTACTGACTTCCATGAAGATTCTGAAATATTGTCTAATGATTTTAATTTTACATAAAGTTGATTTTCAAAAATAGTATCATTATTTTGGTTCCATCCCATAGAGTAGACAAACAAAAATGATAAAGAAAATAAAACTTTTAGGCTATTAGACATTTATTTTAGTTTTAGAATACTTCACTTATTGGATTCCCAGTACAAGCATTTGGGAAAGCAGATCTAAGCAAAATAGATAATGTTGGTGCAATATCTATTATTTTAATATTCCTGTAAATTTGTTTAGGTTGAATGTTGTGTCCATAGAAAAGTAAAGGAACATGGGAATCGTAATTATAGTGTGTCCCATGAGTTGTCCCAGTCTTAGTCGACCATTCTATATATCCAGGTTTAAGTGTGAGAAAAATATCACCAGATCTATTAGGATAAATTCCATTTATTAAGCTGTTAATTTTTAATGACCCTATAGAATTGTAGAGCGTATTTATAGAATAAACCTCATCTACAGAAGATTGTTTTTTTAACCAATTTCTAGCTTCTTCAAAAACCGCTTTTTTTGAAATATTAAGAGAATCCAATCTTTGATGATTTATATAAAATTGCATATTGGAGTATCTTGCTAAAATATTAGGGACTCCAAATTTTAACTCTAACTGACTATTAAGTTCAGGAAAAATTTCTCTTGATACGAAATTGCCTCCCTTAAGTCTTTTTCTTTCTATTTCAACTGGTGATGTACCTGCTCCGTGATCAGAGGTTAGTGAAATTATAAATTCTTTGGAGCCACAATGATTATCGAGGAATTGAATAAGATCTGCAATCTGTTGATCCAGATTCAAATACATACTTTTTACTTCTTCTGCATCGGGTCCAAATTTGTGCCCTACATAATCTGTAGAAGAAAAAGAGATCACTAAAAAGTCAACATGGTTATCCGTTCCTAAGTCTTCATTTTTAATTAGCTCTTTTGAAAAGTCTAAAGTATAGTTATTGCCTTTAGGAGAAGACTTGATTGAAGATGGTCCAGTTTCTAATAATATTTTGTTTAAATCATATTCAAAAGTAGTTCCTGTCCAACTATTATTCATGTAGGATTCAATAGAATATTTTTTATCAAATTTAACAACCCATTCTGGAAGATTATTTCTATAAAATGAGCTGGTTATCCATTTTGCGTCATTGTTTAACCAATAAGCTCCATCTGCGAGAGCTCCTGTAGATAAGATGGCGCCTCTGTCTTTTATGGAAACTCCAAATACTTTTGACAACGAATCTTTAATTTTAAGTTGATCTCCTACAGTATTGCATAATAATGAAACAGGAGACATTTGACCGCTTCCTGGATTGGTCTTTTCATGAGGTTTCTTACATAAACATATAGTTTGAGATGCCCAATCACCAGCACAATATACAGGTGAAAAATCTTTTCTACTATACCAGTTGTTTCCTATTATTCCGTGGACAGATGGTGTTGTCCCTGTGAATATAGTTGCATGTCCTGGCCCTGTATAAGTAGGAATATAATTATAGTGAGTATTTCTACAAAAAATGCCTTCATTAACTAACTTTTTAATTCCTTTTTCACCAAATTCATCCCAAAACCTATCAACATATTCATACTTCATTTGATCAACTACCACAGAAACTAAAATTTTTGGAGTTGTTTGCTGAGCATAATTTGAAAAATAACTAAGACTCAAAAAAATTATGATGAAATTCTTCATTTATAAATTACTACATAATAAAAGTAATTAAATACAAACAAATGAGGTCGTTAATGAGTCACTTAAGTTAAACTTTTAAAATTTATTTATTAGCTCTTTTTCTTTCATGCTCTTTAAGTAAAACCTTTCTTAGCCTAATTTTTGAAGGAGTTACTTCAACATATTCATCTGCTTGAATATATTCTAAAGCTTCTTCTAGAGAAAACCTTATGGCTGGAGCAATTTTCACTTTATCATCTGCTCCAGAAGATCTCATATTTGACAATTTTTTAGTCTTCGTTACGTTAACTACTAAATCATTTCCTCTTGAATTCTCACCTATTACCTGTCCTTCGTAAATATCTTCGTTAGGATCAACAAAAAACTTCCCTCTTTCTTGCAAATTATTCAAACTAAATGGTATTGATTTTCCTTTTTCCATTGAAATTAAAGAACCGTTTTGTCTTTGTGGGATGTCCCCTTTGTAAGGTTGAAATTCTATAAATCTATGAGACATTATAGCTTCTCCAGCAGTAACTGTTAATAGATAGTTTCGTAATCCAATAATTCCTCTAGAAGGGATATTGAATTCTAGCAACATTCTATCCCCCTTAGGAACCATGCTTAACATTTCTCCTTTTTTAATAGCAACCACCTCAATTGCTTTTCCTGAATGTGTTTCTGGTAGATCAATTGTAAGCTCTTCTACTGGTTCGTGCTTAACTCCATTTATTTCTTTTATAATGACCTGTGGTTGTCCAACTTGTAATTCATAACCTTCTCTTCGCATAGTTTCAATTAATACTGACAAGTGAAGAACCCCTCTCCCAAAAACATTAAAGGAATCTGAAGAATTTGTACTCTCTAATTTTAAAGCTAGATTTCTTTCCAGTTCCTTCTCCAATCTTTCTTTTAAGTGTCTTGATGTTACAAATTTCCCTTCTTGACCAAAAAATGGCGAGTCGTTTATGGTAAATAACATAGACATGGTAGGTTCATCAATTTTTATCGTTGGTAAAGCCTCTGGGGATTCTAAATCGGCAACAGTATCACCAATCTCAAAGCCTTCCAAACCAACAATTGCACATAAGTCTCCAGCAACAACTTCCTCTACTTTTGATTTTCCCAACCCTTCAAATAAATAAAGCTCTTTAATTCTACACTTTTTAATTTCTCCATCTCTTTTTACAAGTGAAATTTGTTGATTTTGTTTTAATTCTCCTCTTTGCAATCTCCCAATGGCTATTCTGCCTATAAAAGTTGAAAAATCAAGTGATGTAATTAATAACTGAGTAGT
>CEOC01018010.1_pt1 | contig 18564 bp, 16 predicted proteins | sample 356191 | NCBI WGS metagenome assembly CEOC01 (sample SAMEA2619952, study PRJEB7988) | marine metagenome | biome: marine biome (ENVO:00000447); feature: deep chlorophyll maximum layer (ENVO:xxxxxxxx); material: "saline water (ENVO:00002010), including plankton (ENVO:xxxxxxxx)" | depth 17 m
ACCACTGCAAGTACATGTAATGAGTACCACTAATGTAAGTAGGAATGCCTTTGTTATAAAACCAAAAACCTTCTTCTCTACGAGTGAATTCATTATCGATGTAATCATACCATTTTTCTTTAAAATCTTGAGGGTACTGTTTAAAATCAAAAACAGTTTTTATTTTTTCTAAAGCTTTTGGATATTCAAATCTATTCCATTTGTTATCTTCAAACTTATGTATATTTTTTTGTTTAGGTAAAGCTATTTTTAAGTTTTGTATGCTATACACCTCCCCGATCTGACCGGACTTGCTTATAACAACTACGTCGTGCTCTTTATTATAGCCGTATTTCCACTTTTTTGCTTTATTAAGCCTTTTAATTGTATTAATTTTTATAGGCTCTATAACGCTATATAATGATTGCTTATACATTATTTGGATCTCCCTTCTGCAAACCCTCTAAAAGTTTTTTCTTTTTTAACTTCTTTAGGTTTATCTTCTAACATATTTTTTTCTTCTTCAATACGATTAAGTATTTCAAAAGCATCAAATATAGCTAGCTTTTTTGTAGCAGCCGCGTTTTTTAATCTATCTGCTGAAACATCATCATCTGAATCAACAATTCTTTCTTTAGCAACTTTAATTAATTCTTCAACTGCTTTATGTCCAGCTTGGATTATATTCTTTTTCGTTTCCTTGACGTTCATACTTAATAGATATTGAATTATTTGGCACTCTATATAATCTTTCACCGTCAACAACAAATTCATATTCGCTTTCCGGTGTAAATCCAATTAAATCTTCTTTTTGTATATCTTTTAGTTTTGGGTCAACATACTTTATAATTCCACGCAATGGAATCTCTTTTTCATTTTGCAATATATTATTTGATATAATTGGTTTTATAAAAGAATAACCTTCTGGTGCATGCCATTCATTATTTCTTTTATACAGAAATATTTGGTCTGTAGCAACAAAATATTTATTTTCTTTCCAATAGCTTTTGCTATTCTTCTCTACGCCCCTAATGTCGTACCATCTACGAAAAACATTGTGGTGTACTATAACTTCGTCACCTACATTAATTTTTGTTTTGATAGCTTTAGGTACGCTAAGTACTTTACCGACACGACTAACATATCGATGATCAGATATTTCTGAATTTAATATCAGCTCTTTATCATCAATATGTTTTGTATTATCGTATCTTTTATTTTTTGGTTCGACTATAAAGTTAAATAAACTTTGCATTAATATTCTAAATTATATTCAACAGAAACCGCCATATTCTTATTAAAATCTTTCCAAGGTAAAACATCTTTACCTTTTTTAATTAATATAGAAAATTTACTTTCTTGTTCAATTATATCGCATATGGTATGCCCGCCATATACTTCTTGGCCGACAGCGTAATGCATTGCATCGTTTTTATAATCTCTACCAATACTAATCTTCCTTATTAGGCTCATCTTCTTCAATCTCTTTTATAGTACCATCAGTTAAATTAACTGAAACCTTACCATATTTCTCTTCCAGCATTTCTTGAGTTTTACCTAGCTCTGCCTGGGCTTGTCCAACCATTGCAATAGCAGTAGCTTTTTGTACTTCTAATCCTCCAACTTGCATTTGCAAATTATTGATTTGTTGTACTTTTTCTTGAATTAGTTTTAATTCTTCGTCTGTGATTTTTAAATCGTCTGTTTTCTTTGCCATAAAATTTAATTTTAATTATTATTACTATGTTTATATCATTACGTATTTTACGTAATTTTTACTTTATTAATTTAATGCTAAAGGTTCTTTATCGTAAGTTCTGCCCTTAGGATCAAATTTTTCAGTCATCCAGAACATACCATCAGATTTCCATTGGCCATGCCATCTTTGTGCTCCTTCATGTGCTTTACAGTCTGGTTTTGCAAATTCCCATATTCTATTGCCTGATCCTTTTATATCGTCTAAAGACTTTACATAATACATATCAAATGGGCCTAACTCCATTGCTGCTTTCATTAAAATTGGTAAGTTTTCATCAATTTCACCAGTTATACAAATATCTATATCAGTTGTTTTCCAACCTTGTAAAAGACCACCAACTAAATATAATTTGTAATGTGCCCAATTCATTTTTAATAAATCATCAATACACCCTTGATATATGGCATCATCCAACCCTTCCATCCAAGGAACTAATGTATATGCTCCATTTACATATCTTACCTCCCCATCGGTTAAAAGATTTAAATCGTTTTTGTTTATGTTTTCAAAATATCCCATATTATATATCGTAATCTGTTAATTCTATTGCTACTCCAAATGAAACGCCTCCAAATGTTTTTATAGCACTTTTTTGATAAGCAAAAGTAAGCACATCCCCAGCTGAAAATGTGTTGTTTGATGTTGGTGTCCATGTTACAGAACTGCTTGACAAACTTATTTCACTACTACTTGCTTGCTGGGAACCATTTACATACAAGAATAATTGTGTTGTAAACCCACTACTTAAACTTCCGCTAACGTGCTTCATAACTATTTTTGTTAACTTACCAGCATAAGGCATAGTTAAATTATGATTATAAGTTCTAGTTGAAACGTTATTTTCTGTATTATTGTTAAAAGGAACTACTACAATACTAGTGCCATAAGCGTCTTCAAAATTGCTATTAAATAAACAAGGTATGTTTCTATCTTCAATATTTGAAGATACTTTTAAACTACCAACAACTCCTACTTTTCCTGCATCCACGTTTACCTGTAACATATTATTTCCACCTGCAGTAAATTTTAATGTATCAGAAGAATCTGAGTACATTCCTGTATTTGAGTCACCTGCAAAACTAAATGATGGCGCACCTTTAGTACCAGTACCAGCTCTAACAACAGACCCAGTTGGATGTAATACAACCCCTGTTGAATCTATTGTATATACTGTTGCGCCTAAATTATTGGCTCCTGTAAGTGTAGGCGCTTTAACAGTACTATTAAATATTGCATAACCGGCTTCTGACATATCTAAAGTAAGAGCTGTAAAAGAACTGCCATTATCGTTGCCTCTAAATATTATATCTTCATCTTGAGCACCGTTAGTTATTTTAAGTTGTCCAGTACCAGAAATAACATGACCATTTGTACCATCATGTATAAGTCTTAGTCCTGATGTGCCACTAATATAAACTGATTTACCTGTTGACATATTTACATCACCTGAAAAAGTTAATGCAGCTCCGCCTGTTTGTGTAAATGCAGCATCTACTGTTACATTACCATTTAAATAGCTAGTTCCATTATTGTAAAAATCATAACTTGTGTTTGTGGAGCCTACATATACTCTTGCGGCTTGCATATCACCTGCAAAAGTAGCAACTGAAGCTGAAGCCGCAGAAGAGTCAGATGTAATGCTTAGTAATACAGCACCGCTGTTGTCCGCTGTGTTAGCAAATGTAAATCCATTACCACTCGTACCCGTTGTAGCAGCCCAAACACCACTGTAATTTCTAAACGAATTACCTGATGGCGCATAAAAGTTACCCATCGAAGTAATACCATTTGCATCTATATAAGCTCTTTCTGTGCCATCTATTGAAAATCCTAATCTATCATTACTACTATGATCACGAGCATACATACCAGTGTCGGTTTTACCAGTAAAAGTATATGTTGGGGCACCCGCGCTTCCAACCGCGGCTTCAAATCTATTTCCAGCAACTACATTACCTGCAAAAGTTGCTATAGCGCTATTTGAAGGCCCTTGTGGTGCTAATGTTAAATTTGCTAGTTGTGAACCTGTTTTATCATTTGTAAATAATAAACTATTATTAGTGTTGTTTTCTATGTACCAATCATCTCCATTATCATCACCCTCATCTGTTCTTAATAATATTTTTGCGGCTTCACCTTCTGCTGAAGTTACAATAAACGTGTCTGTAAGTGCATATACATTACCCGTTCCATTAGGCCATAAGTAAATGCTGGAGTTTGTTTCTGAAGTTTGAATATTTAAACCTGTATTATTATGTCTTAATACAGCATATTCTGTTCCGCCTCTTTTTAAACGAACATCTGCACCATTTGCATCTAAAATTATATCACTTTCAGCATCTAATACTATGTCGTCAGGAGCGGCAATAGTCATTTTACCAGCACCAGTTTCTGTAAAGCTTACAAAGTTATCGTTATCACCACTAATAGATAAACTACCGGCTACAACTTTTACATTTTGACTTGAATCAATTTGCATTGCTGTTGAGCTGGCTGTTTTAAATCTTATAACATCGTTATCCTCAAATCCAATTGCTGTACCAGAATCGCCAGTATGATTTATATATCCTGGTATATATAACTCACCTTTTAAATCTAAATCTCCTTGTGTTATTGATTTATGTTTTGTTTGATATTCTGTTGGTATTGTTATTGCAGCTGGTGATGTTAAATTAAAGTTTTCAATTTGAGAAGCATTACCACCAAAATATTGTACTCTAACCTTTACAGAGTTACCATGCGAATTTATTTTATATATAGGTATATAATGTCTTTGCGTTGAAGAACTCCACGCTAAATCACCGATAGTAAATGCATCTGCTATTCCACCTGTTGCTCTAATTGCTTTATTTTGACCATTACCCCAAATACCATTACTAGTTCCTGATCCAGGATTAAAACCAAAAGGTATTATAACTTCAAGCTCACCTGTTATATTTTGATGAGAATAACTACCAGATAAAGTTATTTTAAGCATACCCTGTATTGCAACATTTTGTAATTCTAGAAGTATACCTAGATTAGATGTTCCATTTGCAAAATAACCTGATGTAAAAGTTCTTTCAGCATATGTTCCTTTTTGCACTCCATATCCACCGTCAACAAAAAGTTTATTACTAATTGTTGTTGCAGAACCCAATGTAATCGCAGAACCAGTGTCTGTAATAGTAGAGTCGTCTAATTGTGTACCATTAAATTTAACAACTTTATTTGTTACAATATTTGTAGGTCTAAAATGTGTTGCCGAAACATAACCTGTAAAAGCTCCGTTACCAGCTGATGTTAAAGCACCTAAAGTTGTATCTCCATTAGAACCATTAACACCAAATACTCTTGTTGAACCACCAGTAGTTGAATATATAGATAATGCATGATTTCCGCCTGAGTCAATTCTTAAACCATAATTACCATTGCTGCTTTTTCTAATATAGGCACCCCAATCGTTGCCATCATTCATTATTTTTAACCCAGCATCATTGTTATTTCCGTCATTACCAGAATAACTTATTAATACACTATCTCTTAAAGTACTAACTATTCCAGTTGTTGATATAGTTCCTGTAAAAGTTGCATTACCATTTTCCTCAAGACTTAAAGCTCCGCCTAAGTCTAAAACTGAAGCGCCATTACCTCCTGTATTACTAAGATAAAAACTATCTGTTGCATTAGCGTTTTCTAAAGCAATTCTTGCGCTACCTTTAGTTTTTAATAAAACACTACTGCTACCACCACCATCAACCGTTAAAGTACCATCAGTAGTTACCGTACCTCCAACTGTAATATTACCAGTTGTTGTTATTGCGTCTATATAACCATGAGACCAATATCTATTTGAAGCACCTAATGCTCTAACGCTATCACCATCTGGAATAAAATTATTCTGTGCTTGTATTTCTGAAGTACTTCCTCCTCCTATAAATAAAGAGCTGTTGGTCGATCCTATTCTACCATATCCACTAACAGTATCTACAATTATTCCACGAGTTTGGCCAGAAGGAATAATTTCAGTAATTTTATTAATTTTCCATTTTGTACCAGTATGATCGTATAATATTGAAGCACTAGCCCCATCTACAACTAATCCGGCTTCATCAGCGGCAGCTGAATCAGTGGCACCTTTTGCTACTGTTATTGTTTTATCTGTTACATCTAAATTAGTTACATTTTGTGTGTTTATATCACCGTAAATATTTAAATTACCCGTCAATGTTAAATCAGTAGCAGTTATACTGCCAGCAAAAGTTGCATTTTTAGAATTATTAATAGAAAGTGCCTCTTCTGTACCAATTAAAAACTTACCATTATCTCCTAAACCAATTTGCGTAGCTGCACTTGTATATGCATAAGCGCCTAATTTAACAACATTTCCACTAGTTATAGTTAATAATCCATAATTAGAACCACTGGTATTTTTACCAAAAATAGTTTTATTATTGTTTAAATATATATTACCTGAAGTTGTTACATCACCTGAAAAAGTTGAACCTCTTGATCCTGGGACAAATTTAAATCCACCAGCACCACTTGACCCTGTAATTACTAAATCTTTAGCTGTATCTGATTGGAATGCCCAAGTTTGAGCATATGTGGAATCAGAATTTCTTAACATTAATAAATTTGCTGTACCATCTGTATCATCAGCAACTTCTAATTTATACCCTGGGCTAACAGTTCCTATACCGATATTACCAGCAGTGGTTATAGCCATTCTATAAGCTGCCGCAGTAGCATCATAAAACCACAAGTTGTCAGATTGACCACCATGCGTACCTATGCGCCATTGTCGGTCATCTGTTTGTAAAATATATCTAGAAGCTTGGTTAGCACCTGTACTTTCTAATCTTAAATCCGCCGCTGTTGCTCTGATATGTAATTCTTCATTAGGGGAAGTAGTACCAATCCCTATTTTTAAGTCGGAGGCTATAGTCATAGCAACCGCCTCGTTACCTCCTGGATTTCCGCCTCCTCTATAAAAATGGAATTTGTTGCCATCGGCTGTTCCTCTAGAACTTAATGCCCAATAAACGCCTGTCCAACTTGTTTGATTTGCAGCGGCTGTATGTCCAAATAATATATCTGCCGGAACGCCTGTTCCGTTTGAGTCAAGTCTAATATTTGCTCTATCATTAATAGCCCAACCTCTACCTGCTCTAACACCTAACACATCTAATGGTGCAGTTGGTGAATTAGTGTTTATACCAAGTTTACTGTTATTATTTAAATATGAATTACCAGTTGATGATATTCTTGCGCCTTCCGTAGTACCGTCCTGATCGAACATTGATAATCTAGCTCCGTTACCAGTACTTCCAATGTAAAATTGAAATCTTTCTTCACCATTAGGGGCTCTAAACCTAGCATATCTTTGAGAGTCTGTAGATAAAACGTCTAATACTCCAGTAGGAGTTGAAGTACCTATTCCTAAATATCCATCAGTGTTTAATGTCATTTTTTGATTTCCACTAATAGTCCATTTTTGTAAACCACCACTTTTATAATCAATAGCACCATCTGATTGTAAAGTTAAAAGAGAACTAGTTTGGGTCCATTGTAAATATGCTTTTTCTGTACCAGAATTATATAAACCAAAGTATGGTGAACCAGCGTCTACTCTTATTGAGCTTGTTCCTTTTATAACACCAGCAACATCTAACGTATATTGAGGATTTGTATTTCCTACACCTACTCTTTCGCTTGCAAAATCAACGGTCATTACAGTAGCTGAATCATCTCTAAAATTTAAATCATGAGTACCATCATCTAATGTAATATATGCGTTAGTAGTTCCTGAGTCTTGAAATTGTATTTCAGCATCACCTGATGTTGGAGAAATCATTATACCTCCACTAGAACCACCAGCTCCACCAACATGTAGAGTTCTAGATGGAGTACTAGTTGCAATTCCTAATTTATTATCGCTATTATTCCAATAAAGACCAGTAGACCCTTGAATAGTAGTACTACCAGTAAAAAACGCCACTCTTGTATTAGCCCCATTAGATGCTGTTGCACCACTAAATGTAATCCAATTAGTACCAGTACCTGTAGAACTTAATATTTGTCCACTGGTTCCCGCATCTCCGCTTGTATCTAGTAATTTATCTTTTACTTGTAATTCAGTTGATAACTTTTTAATTTGTGCCATATCTTATGCGTAAGTTGAATTAATATTGTGGCCTTCTGCTTCTACTTTTACTCTTGGGGTATAACTTTGGCTTGATGATGTTGCTTTAAATGTAAATGTGATTGTAGAGCCATCGGCTGAAGCAGCTACATCTAAATCATTAGTACCTTCATCTATAACTTTTCTGGTTCTCCATGTTCCTTGGTCGTTATAACAAGAGTACACTACTTTTTGGTATTTGCCAGTGCCGCCAAAGCACGTAAATGTAAATCCGCATGAACTACCATTCCCATTTGCACTTGCTGTTATTCCCGCTACTGCATTTCCAGTTGCATTTAATGATCCATAACTTTTTGTATATGTAACAAACCCAGCCCCTGAAATAGCACCTGCTACACTTAATTTATATGTAGGACTAGTAGTTCCTACACCAGTTTTATTACCGGTTAATGTTAATCCTGTAACACCACTATTATAAAAATATGTTGCGCCCCAAGAGCCAGCCATTATTTCATTACCAGCAGCCCTAATTCTAGCATAACCAGATAATGCACCAAATTCAGCATGGTTTGTTCCATTTTCAACTTTTATTAATGAATACGTATTACTACCGCTTGAATCACCATTCTTAACATGTAAAGGATTTGTCGGGGCGTTAGTTCCTATACCAACACGACCCTCATGAGTAAATCTAACTTTTTCAACTAAAGCTCCAGCAGAAGTTCCGTCACCAAAATCAATAGTTATATCACCCGAAGTACTACCGCTTACGCTATCCATTACTCCAAATATACCACCTATAGAATATTCATTATAATTACCAAACTGTAATCCGTATTTTTCATTAACCGCATTACCAGTACCGTTTAAAAATAAACCTGTATGAGTATCTGTGGCGTTATTAGTTATTCTAACTGGTTGATTTGTATTACCTGGATCGCCTTTTATTGTAAGTTGAGACTCAGGGCTAATAGTTCCTATTCCAATTTTTCCGTCATTTTTTATTACCATTGAAGATTTTGCACTGCTGGTATTATCAGTAACAAAATGGAAATCACCTTGATTTGCGGTCCCTGTATATTGGTAAGCAATTCTACCGTCAGCATTATTTGCTCTAAAATCTAAGTTAGCATAACTATTCGTTGTTGTATTTGAATTACGTATAAGTACTCCTGCTCCACTATCTCCGCCAAGAAGTGAGTTACCGGTGGTTACTACATTATTGCTATTATCAATTTCTATTTCTAAATCTTTTTTAACAGTTGTAAGACCTATTCCAACTCTACCATTACCAAGTATTCTCATCTTTTCAGACGATGTTCCACTATTATCGGTAAAGAAAGAAATATACCCCGTATTATTTGCACCAGTTGTTCCACCTTGTATCATAGCAACAGAACCAGCATTATTTGCAAAGTTTACTGTAGAAACTACATCTGTACTATTATTATTTGCATGTTGTAGTCTAATTTCTGCTCCTCCAGCTGCGGAACCGTCGCTACGTACTTCTAATGCAGCCCCAGGGGATGTAGTTCCTATTCCAACCTTGCCGTCTGCTTTAATACGCATTCTTTCACTATTGTTTGTAGCAAAACGCATATCCGCATTTTCAAACAAATACATATTAGCAACTGATCCATTCCAACCAACTCTAAACCCATTACCATCACCAGCTTCAGTTACGCCAGTTGTAAAATTCATTTGACAATCAGGGGTACCACTATCTGTAGGATTATGAAGATGTAATTTTTTATAAGGGTTATCATATCCGATACCTACGTTACCATCATCTGCAATACGCATTTTTTCTGATAAAGAATTGTAGCCATTCCATGTATAAAAAACTAAATTTGTATAGTCATGAGCACTGCTTGATTCGTTTCTAGTTAAAACATCAATTTTAGCTGCTACGTGTGTGCCTGTTGCATATGTATTTTTCCAACCTAAAAACCCTAATGAAGTGTTTGCCGCTGAAGCGGTTTTTCTAAACTGCACATTACCAGTAGATATAGTTAGCTTTTCTTCTGGTGAAGTAGAATTTATACCAACATTACCATTATCTAATATATTCATTGACGCGGTATCGCCAGTGTTTATTTGTAAACCACCTACTGATGTATTTCTTTCTATAGAATTATAACCAATATTTGTACTAACAAAATCTATTGCTTGACCTGATGCCATTCTAAACCCAGTTGCAGCATTTACATGACCTGTAAAGGTTGAACTTGTTGAATCAAATTTTAAAGATCCACTATTTTGTGATCTTATTTCAAATATTCTTCCAGTTGTTGTAGTTCTAAATGTAGCTGCATTACTACCATCACTACATCTTAAATGTTGAACAATACTAGCAGAAGCGTCTAATGCTTGAGTCATTAACTGACCACTAATGTGTACACCTTTATTAAAATCCCACGTATCGTTAGATTCATCCCAAAGTATACTTGCGCCGGATCCGTCTACAACTAGCCCTGAACCTCCAGAGTGCCCCTCGTCTTGCCCTTTACCTAATGTAATTGTTTTGTCTGTTATATCTAGGTCTGTAACATTATAAGAATTAATATCACCTGTAATAGTTAAATTACCTGTAACTGTTAAGTCATCAAATGTTACATCATCAGTTGTTCTAAGATTTTGATTCATTAAATGAACCTCTGTAGCACCTTGGCCTGTGTTAATTTGTGTTGCTGTTACACTACCTGCAAATTCTGCAGCGCCGCCGTTATTAAATTTAATATTAGCATTTCCAGAACCATCAATAAATTCTAGTCTATCAATACCAGTGTCTTTATTATATTGTAAAGCGTAACCATTTGCTGCCCCACTATTTTTACTATAAAACTGAATTTTAGAATTACCAGTTGAACTATTAATAACACCTAATGTAATAGTAGGTGAATTACCCTGGTTTAGTTTTACATTTCTTATAGATAAATCTCCCGCACCAACAACATCGTTAGTTGCTTCCATTGTACCCGTTATAGTAACACCTGCACTTGCAGTTCTAAGTTTTGTAGAATTATCATATCTTAGTTCTACATATTGATTTTCTAAACATCTTACAGCCCAAGAGCCAGTGCCATCTAAAAAACCAAAAGATGACGTTGCATTACCATCATAATATAAATAACCTTGTGTAGTGTTATCGCCATCTTGAAATAATATACCCCCATTAGAAGTAGATAATGTTTTAAATTTTAAATAATTATTAGTGCCACTTCCAAATAATTCTACACCATCTGTAAATGTTATTTTATTAAGACCTGTAATATCATTATCACCCATAGCGATATTACCTTGTAAAGTACCCCCGCTTAAATTTAAAACACTGTCTGTATATGCCAATTCTTTTGGAGTTCCCCAGCTTGCAGCAGTTGCACTAGCTTGATAATGATATATTTTCTTTTGACTTTTATCAAAAGCTAATAGGTTAGGATTACCACCTGAGGAATCAACATAAGAACTAATAAATAATGCATCTTGGTAATTGGTTCCCACTGTGCCGCCCTCTATACCTGATTTTTCAACAAAGAATAATTTTAAATCATCACTATAAGACATGTCTTCCGGAGCCATATCTCTATCGTCAAAAGCTTGTAAGTTATTTGCTTGGGCAACAGTACCATGTAATGTATCTGCATATACGTTTGCCCATCTATTTGATGAGGTACCTAAATCATGAGTGCTATCTGTACCGGGCAGAACATTACCAGTTGCACCGTCTATCTGAAATAAAAGATTTGTACCTGATATTCCACTAGCGTTGCCACCATGTCTACCAACAAAGAAACTAGAGTTGGCAGCTGCTGATTGATTGTTGTTTGAATCTAAGTTTACAATAAAAGAACCATAAGTATTTACTCTTATATCATCTCCAGTTCCACCATCTAATTGTCTAGACGTAATAGAGTGGTTTGTTTCACCACCACCATAAAAAGTTATATAGTCTCCTAGACCACCTAAGTGTATGCCCCTTGCAGTTACACTACCTGCAAAAGTTGCATGTTGTGATGCTGATATAGAAAGACCTAAAGTTCCATTTGTAAATACTCTAAAAGGATTTGTGCCAGCTTTTAATATATCTGCATCAGTACTTAAAGTTATATCACCTGCAATAGTTGTGTCTCCAGTTGTAATATCAACTTTAAAATTATCGTAGTCTGTTGATGATTCACCTATGGAAAATTTATTATCTTTAGTTATTAAATGAGTACTAGTGGTATCATCTTTAAGTATTATAAATGCTTTATCATCAGTGCTTTCAAATATAGCTACTGTATTAGTAGTTCCAGCATTAACATCAAATTTAGCACCTGGGCTACCTCCAACACCTACACTGCCTGCAAAAGTTGCATTAGCGTCAGTTTCAAATGTTAAAGCAGTTGTAGTATTGTTTACTTGAATTTTTACACCTTTATTAACTTGACCTTTTAAATAAGCATAGTCTGAGTCCCAGGTTAACGTACCAGCGTTCCTAGCTTGACCCCAATCTAAAGTACCGTCAGCTTCCATACTAATTCTTGGTGTTTGTATTTTAGCTGAATTAGTGGTTGTTACTATATTCCCTATAGTTGATATATTACCATTGTCTAAAGTAATGCTTGATGTTACAGATCCACTTGCTTTAAATTCAATTTTATCAGGCGTACCTTCATTATAAAATATACCCCAATTAGTATATTCACCACTAACACACCAAATTGTAGCGTCTGGCGCACCTGTAGTAGCACCCTGTAACCTACCTGTAAAAGCATTAGCAATTACATTTTGATTTGAATCTAGCGTTAAAGCTGTTGAAGAATTTGTTTGGAAATAAATATCACCAGAACTGGCAATATTTTTGATGGTCATACCTGCGGAGGCCGAAGTTTGCCATAGATTATATCGTAAAAAGTTATCATTATGGCCAGTCCATAAAAACAATTTACCATTTGCTGGTAATCTTATATCTGCTGTAGTATTTACAGGGGATAAAAAAGGTATTGCCATATTACTTAATTTTATTAAACATAGCGGTACCTAAGCACCGCTATATTTTATTTTTATATTGTTAACCTACTGTTGTAATAAGAACACGAACATCATTGCTTGCAGGAGCATTTGCAAATGTCATTGTAACTTGTTTATTATTAGTTCTTACAACATCAGCATAAACAGTTTCATAAGAGCTAACATCATATAATTGTACTATTACATCTTTTGTACCTAAATTATGAGTAACAGCTATTGATGTAGCTGATCCATCACCAATATTTGCTGTAAATGATCTAGCTATTTTGTATGTAGTTAATGCTGGAGTACTTGCGTGATTCAGTGCTGTAAATTCCCAGTCGTCATCATCTTCAACCCATCTTAATTCAACATTATCTTGGTTACCTCTTTCAATTATAATACCAGCATCTTCAGTTGGATTACCAGATACATTATCATTAAGAACAATTTTATTATCATCAACTGTTAATGTTTCAGAATTTACAGTTGTTGTAGTGCCTTCAACTGTAAGTGTACCTCTAATAACAACTGTTGTATCATTATCACCATCTCCAATATAAACAGTGTCCCCATCATCAAATCCAGCTAATCTGTTTTTTAAATTTTGCTCACTAACATCGTCAACTGTGATTGAACCTGAAGCTCCTAATGCAATAGCTGTACCATTAACTGTTATAGAGTCATTTGCTAAATGTACGTTATCAACAGAACCATCTTTATAATGTTCTGAATCAATTGTATCAGCATCAATTTTTGCGCCTGTTACAGCGTCATCAGCTAATTGTGTTGTATTAACACCGTTATTTGCAATCCTTATTCTAACTATATCATCGCTCGCACCTTCAATTGCAATACCAGTACCGTCAAATAATTTTAAAGTATCATTATTGCTGTCCGCTACTAAGTTTGTAGAGGTCACAAAAGTAAGTGAGCCACTGTGTGCTGGGTTTGTAGCAATTGTTTTAAATATATTTTGAGAAGAACCTTTATCTGAATTTGTAAATGTTAAATCATAAGGATCAGTATCGCCACCGCCATCTGTATCTGTCCAGCCAATACTAATACCATCACCTATAAATTTAACCTCTTTATTATGGTTTATTGTAACTTCCGTTCCACTACCATCTTCTAAGAAAAATTGCATCGCTGCAGCTCCATCAATTGTAATAGCACCGCCCGATTCAGATAATGTTATATTAGTACCACCAATTAAGTTTAATGTTTCAGTATCACCAATTGCAGAACCATCTGCTTGAACAGTTCTAAATGTATTTGTATCTCCTGTTAATGAAACCCAAGATCCGGATCCGCCGTCTGGATGTGAATAATATTTTATTGTATCAGATCCTGTATCATATATTATTTTACCTCTTACATCTGATGCAGATCCAGAGGTTGTTTTGTGTAAAATAGCGTTTTGCAGCTCTGATACACTTCGTAAGTCTAAGTGATTTAAAAATGGTATTGCCATAGTTTTTTAGTTTAAGTATGCGTAGCCACTTTCAGCAGCCGCTAAAGTTATTGTTATAGTATTGTTGTCGTTGTATTGTACACCAGCATATGCACCTACGTTTTCATAGATTTTATCGCTGCTTGAAAATTTTAAGCTAACACTTGGAAATGATTCAGTATTATGATTTATAGTCCAAGTATTTGAAGCTGTATTTTGATGATGAGTAAAAATAGTCCCTTTTCTTATAAAAGCTCTTAAATCCCCAATTTTATAATTTCTTGATGCACCTGTTTGTGAATCAGTACCTATTAGTTTATCATTATTACTAATAACAGTGTCATCCGGTAAATTATTAATCCTAGGCATTATTTTTTTCTTATTTTTTCAACCGAGCGCCCTCCAAAATATGCGCCGATTACAGTTAATAAAACTAGCTGAAGTAAATCAGTCCATTTTTCTTCAACTTCAAAAGCTATAGAACCAGAATCAATAAAAACCATTAATACAGTAGTTACAATTAAGAATACTAATACTAACGGTCTAACTGAACGTGTTAACCAATTTCCATGCTCCAAGTCTGATTTCCATCTTTCGGTAACATTCTTTTGAATTTCTTTTTCTGCTTCTATAAATATTTGCGTCATTTCTTTTTCGAACTCTGCTTTTTCATCATTAGTTCGAATAAACCTATCAGCAACTTTAGCTAGCTTGTCTACAACTGCTCCGCCTCCATTACCAAATAGTTTAGATAATATTTTACTCATCTAATTTTTTTTCTTATTAAAATCAAGTTTTATTCTATCAAAAAGAGATGTTTTCTTTGTTAAACCACTTTTTGAATCAACGCTTATACTTTTCAAAAAATCATCTGATTTATTCCACTCCTTTTCTTTCCTGTTTAATCTAGCTTCTGCTTTTGCAAATTCATTCGCAAATGCCTGTTTCTTACCAGCTCTTACATTTAAATCTGAAAGTTTTCCTAACATTATTCTTGTATGATACTTTACAGGATTTTGTCTTTTTATATTACTTAAGCTATAACCTCTACCATAAGTATTATTTCCGCCAAAAAATCTTTTTCTCTCACCGCTTTTAAAATCTCTTGTTGTATCAACATTTAATCCATCTGGGTTCATATAATTAACAACATTTGCTAAAGTGAATCCTGATGTAGTACTTCCTGGCTTACCGAAAAATCTTTCACCAATAATTGCACTTCCTCTAGATTTAAAATTAGAATATTGGTTGTAAGCTTTATTAAGTTCGTTTTGAACATTACCATACCCTCCTTTTTTAATTGCATTCATAATATTTGAATACATTTGAGAAGATGCTTGAGCATCAAGATTTAAATTCTTTAAATTTTCTTTATCTTTACTCGTTCTAAGTTGTGTCCTTAATTTAGCATTTTCTCGATCAAAATACTGCTTTCTTTGTGTATTTGAATTAACATTTGACTGATATGTTACAACTGAACCATCCTTTGAATCACGTACTAAAAAATCATCGCCTCTATCTTCAGTACCGCCACCCGCAGCTATTATAGACATGTTTGGATTTGATTTTGCATCAAATCTACTATATAGATAAGGGTATTTTTTATCAGTACCTTTTGTAAAGCTAGACACTTCGTTTATTCCGCCATACATAGGATCGTTAGCTATAGCTTTTTTATATGTATCAGTACGTTGATCAATAATTGTATTTTCAAAATTTGAAACGCTTTCTGAAATATCAGCCATTACACCCTCGCCAAAGCTTTTAAATTCTTGAGCATAATCTGGATTACCCATTGCATCTGTGGTTAGTTGCATGGCATAATTTAATTTAAAGTTTTTGTTTGGGCGAAATTTAGGCATAATTAATTTATTTTTTTCCTTATGAATTTATGTGTTGCAACATAATCACCTTCATAGGTAACTATTAGTGTATCATTATCAATATTACTATATTCACAATATACTCTCCATCCATTGTCTGGATTGTGTACAACTGTTTTTACATAAGTATCAGTTTCTTCTATAAAATTTTCAATAACTATATTTTGAAATTCAAATGAAAAATTTGTAAAAGTATAACCTTTTTTGTTATTATTTAATATTACTGTATAATAGCTACTACCTTCGTCTTGCTCCCATATACCTGTAATATTTTTTTGTCCGTATATAGCTACGCTAAAAAGCATAGCTATTGCTATAATTGTTTTTTTCATGATTTAATTTAATTTAATTGATTTATATTTATTTTAGTATCTTATAACTTCTTTGTCTCTTCCACCATCTTTATTAGGTTTATAAACTTCAGTATAAGAAGGACTCATTGTTTTAAATATAGCGTTTGCACGGTTTTGAGCAGAATCAGGCAAATTATCAATATGTCCCTGTATAACATCTCTTGAAGCCGTACTTCTATTTTTTGAAAGATCTTTTAATAAATTTGAAAGATTTTTATTTTTTGGTATGTAAAAATAATCAATCTTTAGTGTTTCACCTGATTTAGAATCTTTTCCGCCGTTAGTCTGCATTGCATATTGCGTTGCGTATGAATCCATTCTAAACGCATGATCGCTATGTAATTCGCGATTTCCGATTTTCATGGTGTAATTGTTTGATTTTGGAAATTTTGGCATGATTTTTTATTTTAATCTGTTTTTTATTCTTTTTTCTCTTTTTTCAATATTAGCAATTCTTTTTCTTTTTTGGTTAGCCCCTAAAGTAAATCCTTTTGCTAATCTTTGTTTTCCTTTAAATTCTTGTAATTCTTTTCTTCTTTGTAGTCTATCTAATTTATTTGTAACTCTTTCTCCCTTTTTTGTAATAACTACAGGGTCAGCCTTTTCTATAGGCTGTTTATTTGATTTAGCTTCAACTACTCCTCCTGCTTGCATATTTATACTTTGTTCACCAGCAGGATTAACATATTCTACTTTTACAACTCCTGATCCACGGGGAGCATTAGGGCCCGCACCATACTCAGCGTCTCTTTCAGCTCTAACCTCACTACCAGCAGCGTCCATTAATACACCGTAATCATATGAAGAAAATCCAGTAGGTGTATTTACTTGTTTACTACCATAGTTCATTTGATGACCCATTGTTTTTTTAGCAGTTGCTTTTAAATGCTTATAACCATCTACAGTGTTTAACATTTGCATAGCAGGCTTTTCAGCCATAAATTTTAAATAGTCAGGATCTTTTTTAGCGTCCGCAGCTTCTTTTCTATAAGCTTGATCTATTTCTGTAGCTGATCTAGCAGCCCTAGTTATTTGCTTAACCATTGGGGTTCCAGAGTTTATAGCTTCATACTTGGCAACTTCCCAAGGATCTAGCTTATTATTTTTATTAATATCTTTTGGTGTGTAATGTTTTTTAGCCATTTTAATTGTTTTTTCTATATGGAAATAAAGCATTCATAGCTTTTTGTCTTCCTTCGCATCCGCAAGGTATATTTAATCCTTGTGATACTCTGTCTACAACACTTTTTATTCCTGTTGCTTTTGTAAATTTTGCGATGTCATCGCCTAGTCCTCTTGATTTCATAATATTATCTATGTCTACTGCAGCACCATCTTCTTCTAGCTGCTTTACCTCTTTCGCCTTTCCAGCTTCTTGATCTGCTGCAAAATGCTTTTTGTCTTTTATAAGCTTTAGTACCAACTTTAACGTCACACTTAGTAACAGCTGTTTTTAGCTTACTGCCAGGGTTATCTCTTCTATATTTAGCTACACCTTTTTTGGTCATACCACCTCCGGCTGCAGCTCCTTCTTTCTTCTTGTTTTTTACTGGATTGTAATAACCTAGAGATTTTTTTTTCGAGGGCGCTTTTTTATTAGGCATATTTTCCTGTTTTATCGTATATTATTTTTTCCCATGGGAGCGAAGCACTACCTTCTTTTAACTTTGATCTAATAAAAGTTTGAATAGGTTGAAAAGGTGTTGCTCTCCAATATATGTTTTTCTTATCATAATTTACTTGACCAGATCTAAATTGCATAACATGCATCATCTCATGTTCTACTGCATGCTTCTTTTTGTCATCACTTATATTTTTATTAATATGTATCGTTCTGTCAATTAAAGCTGCACCCCATAAATTTTTAGGTAAGTCTTTCTCAAATACCGGTATATCGTAAGTTGATAACTCAGGATTTATACCTAATAGTTTGGGGATATTACTTTTCATTTTGTAGCCCATTATCGATCTTTGTCTTTAATCATATCATCTATAGCTTTATTATAAACTTTATCAGTATA